>CDYR01048059.1_pt1 | contig 10437 bp, 7 predicted proteins | sample 557691 | NCBI WGS metagenome assembly CDYR01 (sample SAMEA3182103, study PRJEB8094) | gut metagenome | biome: human; feature: gut; material: Stool; isolation source: human stools | place: Canada | collected 2013-02-19 | reverse complement strand
CGCTACGTGTCGCTGGTAACGGTACTAAGAAGCCAGTCACGACTATTGTCGCACCTGCCTTCTAAGAACCGACCGCTCTCCAGTGTTTTCTCAAGCTTTTGTCGATTTTTCACAATTTAATTTACATTTTATGAGTTTCGTAATAAATGAGAAAAGAAACCTGTTCATTATCAAAATAAATAATAAATAGGTTTCTCTTATATATTCACGTATTTTAGTGGCTATCTTGCCTGAAATATTTTTCTCTGCTTGTAAATGTAATAGATGCTCATCGCAAGCGCACCTGCCGCCCATGTGATCGGATAGCAGATGATGACCTGCTCTAAGGTTCCGTGAGCTGCCACAAGTGTCACCCAGATCATACGGAGCACACAGATGCCAACCATCGTGATCAGCGTGGAAACTACCACTGCTCCCTGTGCACGCAGTGCCCCGGAAAACACTTCGATAAAGGCAAATAATAAGTACGCCGGTGCGATCACATTCATCATGCGGATACCGATCTCTACCACGCCCGCATCATTGACAAAGATTCCAAACAGAAATCTCTCTGCAGACATTAAGATGATACTCACAGAAACCGCCGATATCAGTGCCATGCCAAGACAGATTTTTGTACCTCTCCGGATGCGGTCCCATTTCCCTGCTCCATAGTTTTGTCCTACAAATGTCATAACAGAGATTCCGAATGCGCTGTTGATCATCCAGAAAATAAAATCAATTTTGGAATAAGCCGTCCATGCCGCCATCGTGTCCACGCCAAAATTATTGATGGACACCTGCACGATAATATTCGAAATACTGTACATGATTGCCTCAAATCCCGCCGGAAGACCTATTTTTAAAATACTCTGCAGCATTCTTTTGTACATGCGGATCTGTGAGAGACACAGTTTCATGCCCTCCGTGCGGTACATCAGTGTAACTGTCACCAAAACAGCACTGACCGCCTGAGCGATCAGGGTGGCAATGGCCGCACCTAAAACGCCTAATGGAATAACCAGAATGAGTAAAAGATCCAATATAATATTTACCACACTGCAGACGATCAGATAATATAATGGTCTTTTCGAATCCCCGACTGCCCTTAAAATCGCAGCACCCATATTGTAAATGAAAATAAAAATCAGTCCTGAAAAATACACCCGCACGTACAGTACCGATTCTGCGATCAGTTCCTCCGGTGTGTTCATCCAGCGTAACATCTGCGGTGCAAACACGATCCCGGCAATTCCGAGCACAAGTCCTCCCACAAGTGCAAATGCGTAAGCGGTGTGAAGAGACTCTTCTATCTCCTCTTTTTTTCCGGCACCAAAATACTGTGAGATAATAACGGTAGCTCCCGTGGACACGCCTGTGAAAAACCCTACCACAAGGCTTATGATCTGCCCGGCAGAGCCGCCGACACTCGACAGTGCTTCTTTTCCGACAAACTGTCCCACAATGACAGAATCCACCGTATTATATAACTGCTGAAAAAAACTTCCCACCAGAATCGGAAAGAAGAAAATCAACAGCTGTTTCCAGATCACTCCCTCTGTGATCCCGTTCTTTTCCTGTGTTGTCATGATATCTTCTCCTGTGCAGCTTCCATCCGGTCACGGATAGCTTCCATTCTCTGATCCAGGGATGCACTGATGCCGGCACACTCCACCAGTTCTTTTGCCAGATACTCTGCCTCGCTTTCCGGAATGTTCTTCTTATAACGTAATTTATGCTCCAGACTTGCCCAGAAATCCATTGCGATCGTCCGAAGCTGAACCTCCACCTTCATCGGACGTTTTTCTTTTTCAAGGAAAATCGGCACTTCGATAATCAGATGCAGACTGCGGTATCCACCCGGCTTCGGGTTTTTAATATAATCTTTCCGCTCGATCAGTCTGACATCGTCCTGCTGCAGCAGACAATCCGCCAGCATATAAATATCTTCCTGAAATGAACAGATTACGCGGACTCCTGCGATATCGTTGATATTTTCCTCTATGGATTCCAGTGAAAACGGAATCTGTTTCCGCTTCACTTTCTTTAAAATACTGTCAAACGATTTCACTCTCGCCTTAATGGACTCGATCGGATTTCTGTCATATTGCAGGGAAAACTGCTCATTCAAAACATTGAACTTTGTCTCCACTTCCATGATCGCACACCGGTAGTATGCCATCAGACTCTCGATCGGTGCAAAATTGTCCTGCACTTTATCCATAAACTCATCAGATAACACGGTATCCATGATAATCTCTTCTTTTGCCTGTTTTAAAAATTTCTCGATCAGCATATGTAAAACCTTCTTCTCTCACGTATTCCGTGGATATACCACAGTCTACTTATTATAGATGGTTTTCTCCATTTTTACAAGCCATTGGGAAGCGTAGATATTCAAGTTTTTGGCAAAAAGAAAAGTCACACAGACAACTGTGATGTTCCTGCTCGCAGAGCTCACAAAGGAAATCACTGTTGTCTGTGCGACTTTTCTTTCTACAATTTACTTTTTTATTATCTACGCTTCTTCTTTAGCTTCTTCTTTGGCTTCTTCCTTCACATCTTTCCTTACACGTCCGTACATTTGCATGTATTTATAAAGGCGTTTTGTAAGTTTGTTGTCAATCTGGTCTGCGGTTGCTCTCCACTCCCAGTTGCCGCCTAAGGTGGATGGCGTATTCATACGTCCCTCAGAACCGACACCAATGATATCCTGCATTGGAACGATTGCGAGATCACCGACGGAAGCCCATGCACCGCGCATCATGCCCCAGTTATAACCTTCCTCTTTTGTGAGGTTTAAGTACTCTTTTGCAAATTTTACACTTGCCTTCGGTGCTGTATTCATCCAGCCAAGGATCGTATCATTGTCGTGTGTTCCTGTGTATACAACACAGTGTGTCGGGTAGTTATGTGGCAAATAATCGCTTCCCTCTCTGGAATCAAATGCAAACTGTACCACTTTCATACCCGGAAAACCGGAATCTTTTACAAGCTTTAATACAGAAGGTGTCAGGAATCCAAGATCCTCCACAATGATATTTAACTTGCCAAGCTTCTTCTCCAATATATGAAACAGATCCATTCCAGGACCCTCTCTCCACTCACCATTACGTGCCGTGTCGTCTTTTCCAGGAATCGCATAGTAAGAATCAAATCCACGGAAATGATCGATACGTACAATATCATATAATTTTGACATTGCTTTGATCCGTTTTGTCCACCAGCTATAACCGTCTTTTTTCATCTCATCCCAGCGGAACAGTGGATTTCCCCAAAGCTGTCCATCTGCGGAGAATGCATCCGGCGGACATCCTGCAACATCGATCGGATCTAAGTTCTCATCCAAGTAGAACTGAGCCGGATTAGCCCATACATCCGCAGAATCTCCTGCAACATAAATTGGAACATCTCCGATGATCTCAATGCCTTTTTCATTTACATATTCCTTCAATGCCCACCACTGTTTAAAGAACAGATACTGGAGCATTTTGTAAAACAGAATGTCATCTGCATAAGTTTCTTTTGCTTCTGACAATGCTTTCTGTTCTCTTGTCTTTAATTCTTTTTCCCATTCAAACCATGCAATTCCGCCATGGGCATCTTTTAATGCCATAAACAGTGCATAATCCTCGAGCCATTCTGCTTCTTTCTCACAGAAAGATGCAAAATCCTCCGGCTGTTTTTTCATGAAACGCACATAGGCTTTTTTCAGTAATGCATAGCGGGAATTGTACATAACCCCATAGTCTACATAATGAGGATTGCTGCCCCATGGAAAAGATTCACACTCTGCTTTTTTTAACAGCTTTTCCTTGCATAAAATCTCAAGATCGATAAAATAAGGATTTCCTGCAAAACTGGAAAATGACTGATATGGTGAATCACCATAGCTGGTCGGACAGATTGGAAGAATCTGCCAGTATTTCTGACCTGATTTATCAAGAAAATCTACGAACTTTCTTGCCTCTTTTCCCATTGTACCAATTCCATAAGGGGATGGCAGGGATGAAATGTGCATTAAAACACCGCTGCTTCTCATAACAATAATTCCTCCTAATTAAGTTCAAAAACTCCTATTTCAAATTTTTTATACTCTCCCCACTTGCGAACTCAAACGGAACCACCTCATAAATCGGCTCTTTCTTCAGTTCGATCTGCCCAAACAGTATCTCCACACTTCTCACTGCAAGTGTCTGATACTGCTGTCTGATCGTGGCGAGTTTCGGATTATAATATTCTGCTAATACGGTGCCATCAAAACCAATCACAGAAATATCTTCCGGTACACGATAATCCATATCGCGCAGCGCACGGATCGCGCCGATAGCCATCACATCTGACATTGCAAATACTGCTGTCAGATCAGGATACTTTTCCACCAGACGTTTCATCGCCCGGTAAGCACTGTCAAATGAGAATCTTGCTTTCTCATAGCAGACTTCAAGATCCATTTCCTTATCATGTTCTGCAAAGCTTTCCTTGCATCCTAAATATCTCTGGTGGCTGGTGTATGATTTTACCGGATCACCACCGATAATACCAATCTTGTCATGTCCTGCTTCAAGCAAAGCATCCACAGCACACTTTCCTGCGGCAATATCATCTGTCGCAACACTGGAAAGGTTCTCAAATGGAAGATTATTTGCCCGGTTTGTCACAAGCACACTCGGCACATCCACCTTTGCAAATCCCTGTTTAAAAAATTCCGGGTTACCACCTAAAAACAGAAGTCCTAACGGCTTTCGCTCCCTGCAGAGCTGTAATGCCTGTTCCACCTCATTGTCGTCCTCGTCAATGTAGGAAACAACCAGTGTATAGTCGGTTCTTCCGATCATCTGCTGGATCTCCTCCACAATGTTGGAGAACAGCATATTGGAAATACCTTTGACTAATACAACAATTGTTTTCGTATTGCTCTGCTTCAAATGCTTCGCATTATTATTCGGAACAAAATGAAATTTTTCAACTACTTCTTCGATTTTTTTCTTTGCATCGGGACTGACATCATTTCTATGATTCAGGACTCTGGAAACCGTGCTGATGGAATATCCTGATTCCCTGGCTATATCCTTTATCGTAACCATATTTTTCTTTCCTGTCTACTGTTTTTTCGTTTTTTTTCGTAAAATATGTATTTTTTTACAATCTTCTACTGTAATATCAGCCTTTGACCGCTCCTGCAACTACTCCTTCAATAATATATTTCTGACAAGCCACATAGAAAACTACAATTGGAACAATTGCAAGTACAAGCATTGCCATCATCGTACCCCAGTCTACTGCTCCATAACCACCTTTTAAGTACTGAATGACGATTGGAATCGTCTTGTATTTTTTGATATCCAATACCAGATAAGGAAGTAAATAATCGTTCCAGATCCACATTGCCTGTAAAATTGCAACGGTGATCGCCGTTGGTTTCATAATTGGAAATACCACCTGAAAGAATGTCTGGATCGGAGTACATCCATCGATCATCGCCGCCTCTTCTATCTCGATCGGAATACTTTTTACAAAGCCGCAGAACATAAACACCGCAAGTCCTGCACCGAATCCAAGGTATACTAAAATGATACCGACCGGGTTGCTCAGATGCATCATATTTGCCAGTTTTGACAAGGTGAACATTACCATCTGGAATGGTACAATCATGGAAAACAGACATAACATATAAATGGTTGCATTCACTTTATTATGTACTCTTGTAATATACCATGCACACATGGAGGTGCATAAGATGATCACTGCAACAGAGCCAACGGTGATGAGCACCGAGTAGCCAAGCGCCTGAAAAAAGTTTGTTTTTTCAATACCCCGGATGAAATTTGACAATCCGGTAAAGGATCTCTCATCCGGCAGTGCAAATGCATTTTTTGTGATAAATCCTTTTTTCTTGAAGGAATTGATCAGCACCAGAAAAATCGGATACAGATAAAAAACGGTCAGCAGACTGAAAAATACGGTCAGCACTCCTCCGTGTTTTGATCTTCTTACAGCACTTACCTCATTATTTTCTTTTACTTTCTTTGCCATTACTGCTGTACCTCCTTTGTTCTGGTCAGTCTGTTCTGTGCCAGTGCGATAACTGCTACTATAATAAAGAAGATAACTGCTTTCGCCTGACCGACACCTTCCCAACCGGTTCTTCCATAGAATGTCTCAAAGATGTTAAGCGCAAGCATCTGCGAATTATTGGACGGCTCTCCTGCTGTCAATGCCAGGTTCTGATCGAACAGTTTGAAAGAGTTCGTCAGTGTTAAGAATGTACAGATCGTGATGGATGGCATTACCATTGGAATCGTAACACTCTTCAATAACTGCCAGTTGGACGCCCCGTCCATTTTTGCCGCCTCGATCAGCTCACCCGGAATATTCTGGATACCGGCGATATAAATGATCATCATATAACCGACCTGCTGCCAGTTCATTAAAATGATCAGCCCCCAGAATCCATAGGAAGAAGAATAAGTAAGTGTTCTTCCAAAATGACCTAAGATTCCATTCAGCAGGATCTGCCAGATATAACCTAAAACGATACCACCAATAAGGTTTGGCATAAAAAATACTGTACGGAAGAAGTTCGTACCTTTAATTCCCTTTGTTAAAAGCATCGCGATTACAAATGCAAAAACATTGATCGTCAGCACTGATACAATGGTGAATAATGCAGTGAACCATAATGCATGCATAAATGTCGGATCACTGAACACGCGCAGATAATTTTTTAATCCTACAAATTTTGCATCTGTAACGGTTGTAAATTCACAGAATGATAAGTAGATACCCATAATAAAAGGAACTATAAAACCTATTGTAAATGCCACTAATGTAGGGAGTGCAAAAACAGGAAAATATTTTTTGATTGCTTTCTCCATAATTTCCATCCTCTCATAAAACCTTAATAATCTGAAAGGGTGAGTGGCAGGCCACACACCCTTTCCATGTTACTTCATCATTACTTTTTATTTGTTTGCAGCTGCTGCATACTCAGTAGCCCATCCGTCAACGAATGCACTGACAACGCCGTCCCAGTCACCTGTTCCCTGTGCGTACTCTAATAATGCAGAACCTACACCGTCTTTCCATGTCTCAGATGGAATAGTAGAGAAGTTCCATGTTACAGAATATTTTCCATCAGCGATGTACTGGTTAGAAGCCTGGATAAATACATTATCTGCTTCATATTCGCCTGTGAATGTATCAAATGGTGTTGTAAATCCCATTTCATGAGCTATGGATTCACGTCCTGCGTCAGATGTGATAACCCAGTTCAGGAAATCAAGTGTTGCCTGCTGATCTTCTGCAGAAGCTTTGCTGTTTACACACCAATAGTTCTCAGAACCTGTGCAGAGTCCCTGATTCTCTTCTCCCTCAACACCAATATAGATTGGCATCATACTCATATCATCAGCGGTTACAAGATAACCATTCTCTTCATTTGTGAGGTTACTATACTCCCATGTACCATTCTGGTAGAATACTGCCTCTTCCATACCGAATTCAGATTCTGCTTCATCACCTGTCTTAGATGAGAGCATTCCCGGATCACAGGTGGAATCTGTAATGTATAAATCCCAGATCTGTTTGTAATTGTCAAGGTATGTTCCTTCTATTGCATCTGTAGAACTAATTCCTTTGTCTTTGTATTCATAGTAAATTGGAAGATTTGCCAAATGTGTTTTAAATCTCCAGTCAGATGATCCATCCATACCTGCGGAAGTAAATGCTCCCTGAAGATCGTATCCAAACTTCTCATTAATCTCATCTAATCTGGACTGGATATCATCTGCAACTGCTTTTAATGTCTCAAAGTTGTTGATCTCATCAACAGAAGAGATCACTGCGTTGTCCATTGTGCAGTAGTCATTTAAGATTGTCTTATTGTAAATGATACCGTAAGTCTCGATAACATAAGCGATACCCTGTACTGCGTTTCCATCTTTTAATACAAAATCATCACTTGTCAGATGTGAATATAACTCACTGCCTGAAAGATCCATGCAATAATCTTTCCAGTTTGCAAGTCCTACAGGTCCGTTTACCTGGAATAAGGTTGGTGCTTCTGATTTTGCCATCTCTGATTTTAATGTCTGCTCATATGTACCATCTGCAGCCGTGATAACTGTAACCTCTGTTCCGGTCTCTGCTGTGTATTTTGCTGCCAGATCCTGCCACTGCTGATCCTGTTCCGGTTTAAAGTTCAGATAATAAACGGAACCACTTCCTGATGCTGCTGCATCTGTTTTCGCATCTCCTGCTTCTGTTGTACTTGCTGTTGCATCTGCACTGTTTGCACTGTCTGCATTGGAAGCATCACTGCCGCATCCTGCAAATAAAGTTGCTGTCATTGCTGTAGCAAGCATTACTGATAAAACTTTTCTCTTCATGTCGTTTCCTCCCGTATACTTTCTGCACATCTGTATTGTGCAATGATTGTTCTGGCACTCTGCCACTTTGCTGAAATGTTCCCGGTAACATTTTCGGTATTGTTTTCGGTAACGTTTTCAGTTGATAATTGAATTATATTCTTTTTTCATAAAAAAGCAATACTGAATCGTTATCTTCTCTATATTTCATAATTTTTGTTTTTGTTTTTTGTGCAAATTGTATATCAGCAAGATGCTTTTTCTTATTTTTCTTTTTTCTGGTGGAAATTTGCTCAAAGTATTACTTTCTGCCCTGCCGCTTTTATTTCATAAAATTAGAATGCAATGATGTTTTACATTGAAAAAGATTTTTTGAAATGCTACTATAATATTATGGAAATGAAATCCGGGCACTGCCGTTTCATTCTGATCAAAAGGGAAAGTGGAAAGAACATATGAAAGAACTGATCCGTCATAAATTACAACATGATTTCAAACGAATAAAAACCTCTGCCAAATGGGTGCTTTTCTCCATCGTCTCCGGACTGCTTGTCGGGGGTGTTGGCACACTCTTCTATTTCGGCATGTATGTGGTCACACTGACCAGAACCAAAAACCCGTGGCTTATTTTTCTGCTCCCGGTGAGTGGTATCCTGATCGTCGGATGTTACCGCCTGCTTCATGATGAAAAAGATACCGGAACCAACCTTGTATTATCTGCGATACATTCCGATGAAGATCTGCCGCTTCGCATGGCTCCGCTGATTTTTATCTCCACACTCATCACCCACCTGTTTGGTGGTTCTGCCGGACGTGAAGGTGCTGCGTTACAGCTCGGTGGAAGTATCGGAAACGGTCTTGGAAAACTGTTCCGCTTTGATGAAAACGACAAACACATTATGATCATGTGCGGCATGAGCGCCGCATTCTCTGCATTGTTTGGCACACCGATGGCTGCGGCTGTCTTTTCCATGGAAGTTGTCAGTGTCGGCGTTATGTATTATGCGGCGTTAGTCCCGTGCGTGATCTCCTCACTGGTCGCACATGCTGTTGCAGAATTCTTTGGTGTCTCACAGGAAATGTTCCTGATCGGCCAGATTCCTGCTTTTAAGATCACAAGTGCTGTAAAAATCTCTGTCCTTGCGATTTTATGTGCCGGTGTCAGCATTATTTTCTGTGTCATGCTGCATCAGTCAGAACACCTTTATAAAAAGTTTTTCAAAAATCCTTATGTGCGCATTTTCTCCGGTGGATGTTTCGTGCTCATTTTAACGCTGCTTGTGGGCAACCAGAATTATAACGGTACGGGAATCAATATCATTGAACAGTGTATTGACGGCACGGTCCGCCCGGAAGCCTTTTTTATGAAAATGCTCTTTACTGCTTTAACATTAGGTGCCGGATTTAAAGGTGGCGAGATTGTTCCATCGTTTTTTACCGGAGCCGCATTCGGCTGTCTGTTTGGAAATCTGTCAGGCTTTTCACCGACCCTCTGTACGGCAGTCGGCATGGCTGCAGTTTTCTGTGGTGTGACAAACTGCCCGATCACTGCTCTGCTCATCAGCTTTGAGTTGTTCGGCTATGACGGCATGCCTTACTTTTTGCTTGCCGTTGCATTCAGCTACATGCTTTCCGGATACTATGGCCTATACAGCAGCCAGAAAATTATTTACTCCAAATATAAGACCAATTATATCAACCGCAAAACACATTAAAAAACTTCCCACATATCCGGTTTTCCTGCGATATGTGGGAAGTTTTTTAATGTTCTTCCCTTGCGGCTTTCAGAAGATCAAGCAGTCCTTTTTTTATAAATTCTTTTTCTGAGCGACGAACCAGCTCATACCTTGCGCTCATTCCTGATATTACAAACAACAGCAGCATAAACCACGGGTATACGATGTACTGAAATGCATCCTGATATTGCACATCCGAAAATGGTCCGATCACTCCAAATGTTTCAATTCCATTGAACATATAAATAACATGATACAAAACCACAAGCACAACTGTGATCCATCTGATATTGTCTATGTATAACTTTCTCATATTTTTACCACCTTTGCAATTATTTTTAACATTATTATAA
>CDYR01022260.1_pt1 | contig 10469 bp, 8 predicted proteins | sample 557691 | NCBI WGS metagenome assembly CDYR01 (sample SAMEA3182103, study PRJEB8094) | gut metagenome | biome: human; feature: gut; material: Stool; isolation source: human stools | place: Canada | collected 2013-02-19 | reverse complement strand
ATCCATTCAATCGCAGACAACGGAGTTGCCGGATTTAATGCCACACCTGCAAGCAGTCCCTTTTCTTTGATTGCCTCGATCGTGCGGTCTAAGTGTTTACACGCCTCAGCATGTACTGTGATGAGATCCGCTCCCACTTCTGCGAGATCATCAATATATCTTCCCGGTTCCTCGATCATCAGATGCACATCAAAAATACGGTCGCTGCACTCTCTGATACTCTTGATGACCGGCATACCAAATGAAATGCTTGGCACAAACATTCCATCCATCACATCAATATGTACATACTGTGCGCCTGCCTCATCCAACATTCTCACCTGTTCTCCCAGATTTGCAAAATCTGCTGATAAAATGGATGGTGATAAACAATTCATAACTTTTTCCTCCAAAGTAATTTTGAAAACATAATTCTCCTGCAAAATGATGTTTTAATATCTTTTCTAATATTTTTTTACATCTTTCAATTCTTCATAAAGCAGCTTATAGTTCTCATACCGCAGCGGACTGATCTTTCCCTCTGCCAGAGCTTCCTTCACCCCGCAGTCCGGCTCGCTGATATGGCTGCATCCCTTGAATCTGCAATATGGCTCATACTCTTTGAATTCCGGATAGAAATTCTGCAGATCTTCTTTCTCAAATCCCGGAATATATAGTGTACTGAATCCCGGTGTATCCATAATGTATGTGTCTGCCGCGATCGGTATGATCTCCGAATGGCGCGTCGTATGCTTTCCACGCTCAATCTTTCTGCTGATACTTCCGGTCTCCATCTGCACATTTGGCTGGAGACGGTTGACCAGTGATGATTTTCCAACGCCGGAAGGTCCCGCGACCGCTGTTGTCTTGCCATCTAACAGTTCATGCAGTTCGCGGATCCCCTCTTCTTTTTCCGCACTGGTATAGAGTACGGAATAGCCACACTTTTTGTATACACCCGCAAATTCCTCAATCGCCTGTTCTTCTAACAGATCTTTTTTGTTAAAACAGATTGTCACAGGAACATCCTGATATTCCATCATGATCAGAAAACGGTCTAACAGATTAAAGTTTGGCTGCGGTTTTGCCGCTGCAAAAATAATCAGCGCCAGATCGATATTCGCAACTGCCGGGCGGATCAGTTCATTTTTCCGCGGCAGGATTTTTTCAATGTTTCCTTTTTTTGTTTCTTCGTCAACAATCGCAATCTCCACATCATCTCCGACCAACGGTTTGATCTTCTGATTGCGGAACGCACCTTTTGCCTTACATTCATAAATTCCGGGTTCTCCTACATGAACGTAGTAGAACCCGGAAATTCCTTTTACAATCTTTCCCTGCATATATTACCTTTTGTTATTATTCTGCCTTGAATGAGATTGGAGACACGATCTGGGATGATCCAAGCTGCTGTCCATCTGCTCCAAGCCAGTCAATCTTTAATGAACCGCTGGATGCTAACATTCCGGATTTGGAAATGCTGAGACCTTCCTCCCCGAATAAGGAGATAGACTGGTTCGTCCACTGCTCTAAGATATTACCTGTTCCGTCTGCTCCATCATACAGATAAATATTGGCTGCTGCCACGGATTCATTATTTGGTTTTTTGATGTTCAGATTGATCTTATAAGTAGTAGGCTTTACTTCCTGTGCTGGTTCTGCACCCATACTTACCACAAAATCAACTGCGGTTCCAGCATCCACTGCTGTATCTGCAACCGGACTCTGGGAAATGATCTGTCCGCTTGCCACGCTGTCACTGTAGGCGCTTGACACATTACCAACGGCAAGGCCTGCATTCTGGATCGCAGATCTTGCTGCATCCTCGGTAAGTCCTGTCACACCAGGTACTGCTACACTCGTTGTCTCTGCCTGCTCTTTACCACGGCTGATCACGATCTTGACATTATCCCCTGCCTTTGCAAGTGATCCCGCATTCGGGCTCTGTTCAATGACATTTCCCTGTGCGACATCTGCACTGTATGCATAATCTTTTACCGGAGTAAATCCTGAATTTGTCAGTGTATTGTAAGCAGTTGTCTCATCCATGCCTGTCACGGAAGGAACGGAAACTTCTCCTTTTCCGCTGCTTAAGGTAACTTCTACGGTTGTGTTCGCCTCTGCCTTCGTCAGTGCATCCGGTGTCTGGCTTACAATCTGTCCCTCGTCATATTGGTCAGATGCAACGGTTCCCGCATTCTTCTTGATTCCGAGACCTTTTGCATTGAGCTGTTCTTTTGCCTCATCGAAGTTAAGACCTTTCAGATCCGGCACTTCGATTCCGTCTGTCTGGGTTTCGGATGTCTCAGTGTTTGCTTTGTTGGAAGATCCTCCGAATTTAAAATCTCCGAAGAAGCTTACCAGAATAAAAATGATCAGTGCGACAATGATGACACCGGCAGCAATCCCCATAATTGTGATCGCCTTATCCATTTTCGGATTCATCTCTTCGAGATCATCATCATCATATGCCTCTTCGTCATCCTCGTCATCCTCTTCGAAGCGGTCACGCTTTTCAAATTTGTCTCTGTGATTCTGATTATGTGATACAACATCCTCATCGCTGAGATAAATATTGCTTGTTTCCTGTTTGATCTTATTGATCTCTTCTTCCCCGATCACACGTGTCTTCTCCTGGGAAACCGGTGCGATCACAACGAAGTCTTCATTTGGGCTGATCAACGCTTTTCTTAAATCTGCAAGCAGCGCTGTCATGGACTCATAGCGTCTGTCCGGATTCTTCTGCGTACATTTTAAGATGATCTTTTCCATACTGATAGGAAGATTTGGTGCGTAAGCACTTGGTGGAACGATCTCCTCCTGCAGATGCTGGATCGCCACCGCAACGGTCGTATCTCCGTCAAACGGTACTCTTCCGGTCACCATCTCATACATTACGATACCAAGGGAATAAATGTCACTCTTGCCATCCACAAAGCCGTTTCTCGCCTGCTCCGGGGATGCGTAATGAACAGATCCCATCACATCGGAACTGATCGTGTTGGATGTTGCGGCTCTTGCGATACCAAAGTCTGTGACTTTTACTTTTCCCTCTGTGGAGATAATGATGTTCTGCGGCTTGATATCCCGGTGGATAATGCCTTTGTTATGGGCAGCCTCAATACCTCTTCCCACCTGGATTGCAATGCTGACAGCCTCCTTGAATGTGAGCTGTCCTTTTTTCTCAATATAAGTTTTTAAAGTGATTCCTTCCACATACTCCATCACGATGTAATGCATGCCATTTTCGCTGCCTACATCATAGATGTTTACAATATTCGGATGTTCTAATCCGGCCGCCGACTGGGCTTCCGTGCGGAACTTTGTCACAAAATTGACATCCTCCGAAAATTCCGGTTTCAATACTTTAATCGCTACAAAACGTCCAAGTGTATGATCTTTCGCTTTGTATACATCTGACATTCCGCCAGTTCCTATCTTGTTTACGATCTCATAACGATCTCCAACAAACATACCTTCCGTTAACATTCCTTCACCTCATCAGAAAATGGTTCTATCAACACAACCGTAATATTATCTTTTCCGCCATTCTCATTGGCAGTATCTATTAATTTTTCTGCTTTCTCAACAATATCTCTCTGTCCGAGCACGATCTTTTTGATCTCTTCATCCTCGATCATGTTCGTCAGACCATCCGAGCACATTAAAACTGTGTCTCCCGGCTTTAACTCAACCTCAAAAAAATCCACGGACAACTCGGGAACAACGCCCACCGCCCGTGTGATGATGTTCTTATCCGGATGATCTTTCGCATCCGCTTTATCCATCTCTCCTAAACGGACCATCTCTTCTACCAGAGAATGATCCCTTGTGATCTGCCTGATAGCTTCGTGATTTATTAAGTATAAACGACTGTCCCCTACATTGGCAACATGCAGATGATCTCCGATCACTGTGGCAGCTACCACTGTAGTTCCCATTCCTGCCTTGGCGGCATCCCTGCCCGCCTCTTCCAAAAGACCTCTGTTTGCCGCCTCCACAGCTTCCTTCATTGCTGCTACCGGCTCTGTCTGTCCGGATGTTTCAATCGTCTCTACAATCTTTTCTACTGTGAATCTGGAAGCATACTCACCTGCTTTGTGACCGCCCATGCCATCCGCAACCAGAAAAAGGTTCGGCAGCTTTCCTACTGCGTTCTCAGACGTATACATATAATCCTGATTCATCTCACGTCGCCTTCCAATATGTGTCATGGAAAACGTCTTCATTTACCAATTCCTGCCTTTCTTACTGCTACATCTGTGCATTCCATGCGGAATGTTTCATTAACTTCGCCTGTCATTGTTATCTGCACGGACTTTGCCCGATGCACTTTATTTTATCACACGTACTGTAAAAGAACAAGTCAACTTCCCATATAACGTTTCCGAAGCTGTCCACAGGCTCCGTCAATATCTCTTCCCATCTCCCTGCGGATGGTTGCGTTGATCCCATTCTTTTCCAGTTTATTCTTAAATTCCGTTGTCACTCTCACATCCGGCTGCACATAGTCACGTTCCTTGATCGGATTTACCGGGATGAGGTTTACATGACAGTTGATGCCTTTGATCAGCCTGCACAGATTCCTTACATCCTCGTCCGTGTCATTCACGCCGCCCACTAAACTGTACTCAAATGTGATTCTTCTGCCTGTCTGCTCAAAATAATATCTGCAGGCATCGATCACTTCATGGATCTCATATTTATTTGCGACCGGCATCAATTCCAGCCGCTTTTCCTGCGTGGATGCATGCAGGGATAATGCCAGCGTGATCTGCAGTTTTTTGTCTGCAAGTTCCCGCATACGCGGAACAATTCCACAGGTGGATACTGTCACATTTCTCTGGCTGATATTTAATCCATTTTCATCGGTCAGAAGTTCAATGAACTTTAACAGGTTATCGAAATTATCCATTGGCTCCCCGGTTCCCATCACGACCACATTGGAAACCCGCTCGCCGGTGTCTCTTCCAATCTGATAAATCTGGTCTAACATCTCAGATGGGGTCAGTCCTCTCACGAGACCGTCCAATGTAGATGCGCAGAATCGGCATCCCATGCGGCATCCCACCTGTGAAGAAATACAGACCGAATTGCCATGTTTGTATCGCATGAAAACGCTCTCAATGACATTTCCGTCATCTAACAGAAACAGGTATTTCCTCGTTCCGTCGATTTTGGAGATCTGTACTGCCTCCTGTTTTATACTGACCAGATGACTGTTCTCTTTTAACTTTTCGATCAGCGCCTTTGGGATATTGGTCATCTCCTCAAAAGACGCTGCCTGCTTCCCATGAAGCCACTGGTAAATCTGCTTTGCACGGAACGCTTTCTCTCCAAGCTGCTCCATGAACACAGTCAGTTCTTTCAGATTCAGCGATCTGATATCTGTCTTTTCCTTTTGATCCATAATTCTCCTTCATTCATCAGAAGTTCCGGAAGTCTCTCACGCTTTTTTCTGTAATTTTGCCAGAAAAAAGCCGTCTCCATATGTTTTCTGTGGAAAAATCTGCTGCATTTTCACAAGTTCAAACTGCGGATGCTGTTTTAAAAACCATGTGACATTGTCTTCATTTTCCATTTTATCCATTGTACAGGTGGAATATAACAATGTTCCGCCCACCTTTACATACTGACAGACAGTTTCTAACATATTTCTCTGTAAGGAGACGATTTCCTGTTCTGTCTGTAATGTCATCTTATATTTTATATCCGTCTTCCTGCGCATGACACCAAGACCGGAACACGGAAGGTCGGCGATCACCACATCTGCTTTTCCGATGGAAGCCTCATCTAAAACCGTTGCATCCATCTGTACTGCCCGCATATTAGAAAGCTGATGTCTTGCGATATTCTGTCTTATAAGATCAGTCTTATACTCTGTGAGATCTCTCGCCTCCACCATACCGGTTCCCCCGAGTTTTTCTGCCAGATGGACGCTCTTTCCTCCAGGTGCTGCACACACATCGATAATATAGCTGTCCTTCTTTGGAGCAACCGTTTCTGCCACCATCATGGAGCTCACATCCTGCACATAAAAAAGCCCCTCACGGAAACTTGACAATGCATTCAGATGGTCAAATCCGGAGATCATAAATGCATAGTTTAATTCCGGCATATCTGCGCAGACCATTTTCTCTGCTGTAACGCCTTCCTCTTTCAACCGCTTTTCCAGCGCTTCCGGTGTGATCTTCAGAAGATTGGTACGGATCGTAACCGGTGTCTCCTGCAAAAATGCCTGCAGCACGCTCACCGTCTGCTCCATGCCATAATCGTTGATCCACTGTCTCACGATCCACTCCGGCATGGAATAACGCACAGACAGATATTGGATCTGATCTTTCTGCCTGTCCGGGTAAGTGATGGTGCTTAAATTGCGGCTGATATTGCGCAGCACCCCGTTCACGAAACCGCTCAAAGAACCAAATCCTTTTCTCTTTGCCAGTTTCACTGCCTCATTGCACACTGCGGAGTCCGGGACGGAATCCATATATTTTAACTGATACACGCTCATCCGCAGAATATTGCGGATGACCGGTTTCATTTTGTTTACCTTCACCTTGGAGAACTGATTGATAATATAGTCAAGCTCGATCATGTACTGGATGGTTCCCTCAGATACTCTCGTGATAAAGGCTCTCTCTTTTTTTTCCAGATACTGATACTTATCGAGCACAGAACGGATCACAAGATGGCTGTAACTGCCCTCTTTTGTCACTTCCATCAGGATCCCGAGGATCAGTTCTCTCGTATTGACAGAATCAGTCACGGTCTCTTCCTCCAAATAACAGTACCAGACGCAGTAACTGTAAAATAGCTGCTGCCGCACTTGCCACATAAGTCAGTGCCGCTGCTTTTAACACTTTTTTCGTGTATGGGAGCTCACTGTCACTCAAAATGCCCTGCTCGCCTAAAATGCGCAATGCCCTTGCAGATGCATTAAACTCTACCGGCAATGTCACAAGCTGGAATATCACTGCAAAAGAGAAGCAGATGATTCCAAGATTGATCAGAACTGCCCCTGTATTTCTTGTAAAGAATAATCCGATCAGAATCAACGGCCATGCAAGTGTGGAACCAAGATTGGCTGCCGGGACAATTGCCGTGCGCAGTGTCAGTGGAAAATAGCTGTTCTGATGCTGGATTGCATGTCCACACTCATGTGCTGCAACTCCAACGGCTGCAACCGATGTGGAATTGTATACAGAATCGGACAGATTCAGTGTCTTTGCAGACGGATTGTAATGGTCGGTCAGATTTCCGGATACATGCTGGATCGTCACATCATAAATTCCTGCGGAATTCAGGATTCTCTGTGCTGCCTGTGCGCCTGTCATTCCCGATGCACTGCGGTACTGGGAATATTTATTGTAAGTTGATTTTACTCTTGCGGAAGCGATCATGCAGATCACTGCTCCGATAATCACAAGAAAATAAGTTGGGTCAAATCCGTAATAATAATATGGCATAGTAATCATCCTTTCTTATCAGCAACGTTTTAAGAAACTGCCTTCTGTCACCTGGTATCCTCTTAAGAAGGCATCCGTTGTCATTCGTTTCTTTCCTTCTAACTGTACCTCTAATAAAGCTAATACTCCATTCCCCGTCTGGACTTCCAGTTCGTCCTTTGTCACTTTTAAAATACATCCCGGAGCGGCTTTCACCTCATGGGAAATGACTTTTGCGCGCCAGATCTTTAGGTTTTTGTCATCGATCCTTGTATATGCACTCGGCCATGGATTTAAGCCGCGCACCAGACGCTCAATCACCTCTGCATCTTTTGACCAGTCGATACTTCCCATCTCTTTCTGGATCTTTCCGGTGTGAGTTGCAAGCGCGTCATCCTGAGGTGTGTAAACAGCTGTACCATTTTCAATTGCTTCCATCGTTTTCACGCAAAGCTTTGCCCCTACTCCCGACAGCTTGTCAAACAGGCTTCCGCCTGTCTCATCCTCATCCACGATCACTTCCTGCTTCATGATCATATCCCCGGTATCAAGACCTTCATCCATACGCATGGTCGTGACGCCTGTGACCTGATCCCCGTTTAACACTGCCCACTGGATTGGGGCTGCACCACGGTATTTTGGCAGCAGGGACGCATGTACATTCACACATCCGAAACGCGGCATATCAAGGATTGCTTTTGGAATGATCTGTCCAAAAGCCTCTACAATGATGATATCCGCATTGTACTGTCTTAAATATTCTACGCTTTCCTCTGCACGGATTTTTGCCGGCTGATACACTTCAATCCCATGTGCAACCGCACATTCCTTCACCGGTGTGTACTTTAATGCCTTGCTTCTTCCAACCGCTTTATCCGGCTGTGAGACAACCAGCACTACTTCATGTCCTGCTTTTATAATTTCCTCTAATGTACCCACTGCAAAATCCGGGGTTCCCATAAATATAACTCTCATGATCCTCTCCTCGCTTCCGGTTTCTTTTCTACTTCTTCCCTCTGCGCCTATTCCTCTTCCTCATAGATAACGTCATGAAGCTGACCTTCCACTTTTTCCACGTAAAGATGTCCGTCCAGATGATCGATCTCGTGGCACATGGCTCTTGCCATTAACTCTGTGCCCTCAATCTCATATTCTTCCATATTTTCATCAAATGCATGCACCTTCACATAATTTGGTCTTGTAACCTGTCCGGCTTTTCCGGGAATGCTCAAACATCCCTCATCGCCGGTCTGCTCCCCGGATGTCTCCAGAATAACCGGATTTACCATCACGACCGGACCCTCGCCCACATCGATCACTACGATTCTTTTTAAGATACCCACCTGCGGTGCTGCAAGTCCAACACCGTTTGCCTCGTACATGGTATCTAACATGTCCTCGATCAGCTCTTTTGTGCGCGGTGTCAGCTCCTTCACAGGTTTACAGATTTTTTCTAATACAGGGTCTCCCTGTACACGGATTGTTCTAAGTGCCATAATGTCCTCCTTGTTTTTAAAAACCACTCATTGGATTAAAATCAAACTGTACGACCGTATCTTTAAATGCTCTGTTATCACGCATGTAATGTTCGAGACGGTCTTTCAACTCAACCAGTGTCTGATAATCTTTTGTTTTTATATAAATCACCTTTTTATAGATGTCATTCACTTTTGCCACTGCCGGATCCGCAGGTCCAACCGGGAAAACCCGTTTCTTTTTAAAATCCTCTCCCACGCGCTCCATTGCAGCTTTGATGTTCTCCTGCCAGGTGTCGATCTCCTGCACCAGAAGCTTTGCGGAATCATAAGCGGTCTGCTCCCACTTCGATGCACATAAGATCACAAGCATGTTCCAGACCGGCGGATATAAAAGCATCCTGCGGTACTCCATCTCCTGCTCATAAAATGCTTCATAATCCTGCTCTTTTGCTGCCTGCACGCTGTAATGATCTGGCTGATACGTCTGGATTACAACCTCTCCGGGCTCACTTCCGCGCCCGGCTCTTCCAGCCGCCTGTGTCAGAAGTTGGAAGGTGCGTTCTGCTGCATGGTAATCACTGACATATAATGACAGGTCTGCCGCCAGCACACCGACTAACGTCACATTCGGGAAATCATGTCCCTTGACGATCATCTGGGTTCCGATCAGAATATCGGCTTCCTGATTGGCAAAAGCAGATAAAATCTGTTCATAGCCTTCCTTGTTCCGCGTGGTGTCCATATCCATGCGGAGCACCCTCGCCTGTGGGAAACGTTCCTTGACGATCATCTCAATCTTCTGCGTACCCGCCTTAAATCCGCTGATATACCGCGAACCACACGCCGGACAGGTTTTCGGCATCGGTATCTCATATCCGCAGTAATGACAGACCATTTTCCCCTCCGGATGCTGTCTTGTCACATGCTGGCTTAGAGACACATCGCAATGCGGACATTTTAACACATGACCGCAGGCTCTGCAAGAGACAAAGCCTGCAACCCCTCTCCGGTTGATAAAAAGCATCATCTGCTGTCCCTTTTTCAAGCGGTCCTCCATCAGCTCTTGAAGCTGTACACTTAAAATGGAACGGTTGCCTGCTTTTAACTCTTCCCTTAAATCCACGACCTCTACTTTCGGGAGTGGTTTTTCTGCTACACGGTGCTTTAACTCTAACAGCTCATACTCCCCTGTTTTCGCCTTGTAATAACTTTCCACAGACGGAGTTGCCGAGCCAAGCACGACACTCGCACCGCACATTCTGGCACGCTCGATCGCAGTCTCCCTTGCATGGTATCTCGGAAGTGTCTCACTTTTATAACTGCTCTCATGCTCTTCATCGATAATAATAAGCCCTAATTTTGAAAAAGGTGTGAACAACGCCGATCTCGGACCTATCATAATATCCACGTCCCCGTTTTTTGCCCGCTCAAACTGGTCAAACCGCTCTCCCGGAGACAATCTGGAATTCATGATGGAAACCCTGTCTCCGAAACGGTTGTAAAACCGCATGACGGTCTGAAATGTCAGCGCGATCTCAGGGATCAGCACGATCGCCTGTTTTCC
>CDYR01034520.1_pt1 | contig 10677 bp, 10 predicted proteins | sample 557691 | NCBI WGS metagenome assembly CDYR01 (sample SAMEA3182103, study PRJEB8094) | gut metagenome | biome: human; feature: gut; material: Stool; isolation source: human stools | place: Canada | collected 2013-02-19 | reverse complement strand
CATTCTCCTGAAGGCGTTGAGCAATAATCATTCGATCTTCATAAGATAAAAACTTTGACATGGTGACTCCTTTCCAGCCGCCAGAAATCAAAGCATAACAGAAAAGAGACCAACTATCCAGTCAGTCTCAATTCATTTGTAAAAGAAAATCCATACCTTTCTTTTACACTGATAACTATTAACTTTTACACTTATCCAAGATAGCGGGTATGGAATCTTGGATTACAATTAAGCTTTTCATTTGCAATCTCAACAAATTTTTTAATAAAAGGAAACTTAATTAAGGGTTCTCCACCAAAAAATTTAATGAATATTTTTTTAGAGGCGGTCTTATAACACATTGTATTAATAAACTCTATTGTTTTTTCGATATAATCAATTTCGCAAACACCAGTATCCTCTCTTATAAGTCCTTCTTCATAGCAATAACTACAGGCCATATTACATGTCTTAGTTACCCAAATACTTAATTTCATACTGTCATCTTACCCCCTTCATACAATTCCAATTTTATTATCCGATTACAAATTTTTAAAATTTGTGGTTTATGAGTTATAATAATTACAGTTTTTTCTTTAAAATGATTTTTAATAAACTCTATCATCTTCTCTTCACTATTAGAATCCAAGGCAGCAGTCGGCTCGTCTAGAACACAAATCGGCTTATTATCCAAATAAAGCTTATAAAGAGCTAATTTTTGAGCCTCCCCTCCTGATATATTTAAATTATTTTCTTTTACTTCAAAATTACCTTTTAATATACTGTTTCCTGATTCGTAAAAGTTCATTTCTTCCAAAAATTTTTTCATTTTATTTAATTCTTTTTCACTCTTTAGAATATTATTAAACTCTTCAGCCAGCAAATAGCTATTTTGAGTCATAACGCCTATTTGCGTCTGCAAATATTCCATATCAAATGTGTTAATATCAATTCCATCAATCTCAATTTTGCCACGTTCGACAGTACACAATTTAGTCAACAATCTGACTAATGTAGTTTTTCCGCTTCCATTGTTCCCTACAATACCAATGATTTCTCCTCTATTAAACGTTTCGGTAAATCCTTTCAATATAAATCTTTCATTGTTATAACCAAACCATACATTATCAAAAGAAATATTTCCCATAAGCTCGCTGCTGTGTTTATAATCTCCCTTGATTATATTTTTTTCATTAAACATTACATTATAAATGTTATCTAATAAAGGAAAGAAATTTTTTATTTTAACAAACATATTTCCTATTGATACTATAGGACTATATAATCTTTGCACATAAATAGTCATACTAAACAACAAACCAACAGAAATCAAATTATTAGAAACATCAACAGCACCTAAAATTAATACAATAACAATTGCAAGAACATTAAAAGACATTCCTGTCATTCCAACAGTACACATGGTTTTCGTAAAATCTAATCCTTCTTTAGCCAGTTCATCACATTTATCTGCATACATTTTTTTTATATATTGAGTTTTTCCCGTCATTTGTAATGAAGGCATATTATTAATGGTTTCAGTGGAAAATGAGTTAAAATCTCCCATAGTCACTCTCAACTTTTTCATACGTTCTTTACTCTTATTTGCCACTTTTCGCTGAATAAATGCAAATATAATTGACATTACAACAACCAAAATGCCAATTTTAGGATTTAATATAATTATATATGAACTAATCCCTATACACAAACAAATATTTACTACCAATTCGCTGATATCAGATGTTAGTAGTTCTTGCAATTTTTCTATGTCATTATCTAAAATTGTGAGTACATCCCCTACTTTGTACTGGTTCCAAAATTGAATATCAACTGTATTAAGCTTTTTATATAACTTTTGTTTTGTCCTTAATACTATATCATTACCGAATTTAAAAAAAAATACTTTTTGCAAATAATAGAAAATTACCATTAATATCCCGCAAATCAACATCTCAGTAGTATACAACACTATATTTGAAACATCTCCCATAACAACTCCCAGATCAACAATTTTGCTTAAAAAACTAGGAAATATTACAGAAGCAATTGTATAGATCATTAAGAAAGAAAAACATTTTATCTGATTAACGATATACTTTTTTTTTCTCTATATCTACTATTTTTAGTAAACGTTTCAAAAAAGTTTTTAATTCCATCTGCAACCCCCTCAAAGATTATATAATAACCATTTTTTACTCATACCAATATGATTAATTTTAACATTTTAAAAAACAATATACAATATACAGCGAGTTTGTCCTTACTAAATAGCCACGTTTACCAATAAGCAAAAGCCCTAATCATGGTTATGGATTCTCTTGAATCGCAAACTCCTGATTGGACTTTTATTTTTAAAAAGTAATAAATCTTCTATCTAATCTACACTCAAATTCTATCTGCGAAGAAATTATTGCTTATTAATTCGCTCAATCAGCCTATCTTTTAAAATGCTTTGATATGCAAAAAACGGCGTTACTAAACATACCATAAAAATAATTATTAAAACAATTAACAAAGAAGCATACGGCATTTTAAAAGAAGCATACGAAACAATTTGCTTAAACCAAAAATACAAGGGAATATATATTCCATTTCCTACTATGAGCAATAATATAAATGAAATTATCCAATAATAAAATCCCTCAATCAATAAAATCTTTAATTGCTGTCTATGCGTCATACCAATACTTTCCAAAATTGCAAATTCTTGTTTTCGGTTATTTACACTCGTAATCATTGTTGTAACAAAATTAAGTATTCCTACTAGCAAAAATATAAAAGACAATCCTATCGTTAAAACTTTAGTTGTCAAAATGTAACCTTCCATCTCTTTAGCTTTTTCAATCCTAGATATTATTTGAATATCCGAATTCAAAGAAGCAATCGTTTGAAGTTGCATTAAAACTTCATCATCATGTTTTCCATCAGTGTCAAATGCAATTCGAAAAATTTTAATTTGAGAAGTTAAACCTTCAAGCGCCGTTTTGCTTATATATAAATCCGGGGCTGTTCCTTTTTCATTTCCCCTCCCTCCTTGAAAATCAGCGCTAAAAAAACCATCAGCAACTTCAAACTCCGTCTCGGCCCCTTTAGTTTTTATAGTAATAATCTGATTAGGTTGAATTAAATTTTCCCCATCCTCATTTGTAATTGTCTGAAGCACAACAATCTTACCATCTTGAAACGCCTCTAGATCAATAGGATGTTCAAGTGTTTTATTTAATTCTTCTATATAACTATTATCAATTCCATAAACACCACTATAAAAATTCTCCGTATATGATTCGCGTTTTTCAGAAGAAGAAAAGTCTATACCTGCTTTTCCTTCTAATGAATCCACATATGCGCCAAATACCTCCTCATCATACTGCACATCAAAAGTAACACGTTCTTTGGCAACATAGGTAACTCTTAAGTTTTGAATTCCAGAGATATTTTTAATATCTTCTAGCATATCTGCCGTGATTGGACTTCCATCATCATGAATACTATAAGTAATTGCAAAGTCGCTTTCACCCCATTGCTGTATAAAGTTTTCCGGACTAATACTCGACAATAAAGACGTTGCTATCCAATATAACGCCAGCCCTAAAAACAAAGAAGAAATAACCAATATTGCGCTTTTTTTAGAGCGAAAAATATTTTGAAACGCCATTCTTGTTAATCTAAATACCTTATTCCTACGCTTATACAATTTTTTCGAATCCACATCATTATATGACATTGCCGCAATAGGAGAAACCTGGGCGGCTATTTTCGCAGGTTTAACACACCCTATTCTTGCAGTGACAAAAGAAAATATTGTGGCTCCTATAAAAACGAACGGAGAGAACGAAATTTGCAATCCTAAATCTTCATTCCCCGAATATAGCACATTTAAACTATATGGCACGATACCAAAAGATACTGCAGCTCCCAATATCAAGCCTATCGGAATTCCAATAACAGTAATATACAAAACTTGCTGATAAACAATTTTTCGTACTTCTTTTTTGGTAAATCCTATTAATCGAAGTTGACCAAAAAAGCGGATATCTCTAACTATACTAATATATAAAACATTATGTATTAACAAATAGCCGCTAATAAATATGAATAATAGTATAAAGACAATGCCTATAATTAATACTTGGCTGTTCACTTGTGTTACAGGTACAATTTCAAAACTCTGTGTTGAAGAAAATTTCACCTTGTCCTTTAACCTATCACACTCTTTTTGAATATCTCCTGTATCTTCAAAAGACACCATAACTACTTTACCAGTAGAGATAGCAGCCTTATTTTTAAATTCTTCTGAAACGTAAATGCTTCCTTTGTCATTAGTCCTAACTTGAGAGTAGTCTGTATAGTATCCCGCCAAAATAAACTCTTGCGTCTTAATAGAATCATCGTCATCCAAATGATACGACAAAGAAATAGACATACCTTCTTGTGGATTTGTTATTCCCAAACGCTCTAAAATCCATGTAGGTATCATTACTTCATTTTCTGTAACAGGGTAGTTTCCAACAACATCTGAAATAGTGGGCACCCTATGAAGGTTCCATTCATTTTCATCTATCCAATTTAGCCCTAGCAACAAATCTTCATCTTCCAAACCGTCAATTTGTCCTAAATGTTGAGAAATCCCAATATCTTTAATCGAATCTGATTTCTTTATCTCAGATACTTGCAAATCACTAGGGTTATTAATAGCCACATGAGCCGTTGTCCCCATCGCACGAATTTGTTGTAATTGTGCTGTCTCTATATAACTAAATCCAACACTAAACACAGATGTCAACATAAAAGTGGACAAAACTACCGCAATAATTACCACAACATTTCGATATAGATTTGACAAAAAAATTTTCTTAGACAATCCCCATATACGCCTTAAATTCATTTTATAATAAAAATTTTTTTTCATATATCTACCTTTCCATCTATAATATTTATTATGCGATCCGACAACTGAGCTATTTCCAAATTATGTGTAATCATAATCAGCGTTTGTTCGAAACGCTGGTTGACTGTTCTTAAAAGCTTTATCACATCTCCACTCGTTTTACTATCCAAATTTCCAGTTGGTTCATCTGCTAATATAACAGCCGGTTTCGATATAATAGCACGAGCAATAGCCACTCTCTGTTGTTGTCCTCCAGAGAGCGTATTCGGAAGATTAAAGATTTTCTCCTTTAATGAAAGTATATCTAAAACATCATCTAAAAAATCTTTATCTATTTTTCTCCCGTCAAGTTCTACTGGCAAAACTATATTTTCATAGACACTTAAAACAGGAATCAAATTATAATTTTGAAAAATAAATCCTATATTTTTTCTACGAAATAGTGTCAATTCTTCCTCAGACATAGAAGTAATATCTTTCCCCAAAATATATACATTCCCTGAAGTTGGAGTGTCTAATCCGCCAATCATATTAAGTAACGTAGATTTTCCACTGCCAGAACTACCAATTATGGAAACAAATTCTCCTTTCTGTACAGAAAAACTTATATCATTTACCGCTTTTGTTTGATTTGGCACTTTACCATAATATTTTTTCAAATGTTCTACACTAATAATTTCCATAATTCCCTCCATAATTGTATTAGAAAAAGTTTAAGTTTATATTATTATATATTTTATAACTATAAATGGTAAGCGCATAGTTTTAGGGCGTACCCTATAAATTAAATCTGACACCCCGCGCTAGAATGCCAGACATACGAGTATTTCACTACATTTTATTTACAAGTTCCCTGAGCCAATTTACTCCACGGGGCAAATTGTTCCAATTCCTCGTCTGACATTTCAGCACCAGGACGATGCTCTAGAAGGAAGCTCAGATATTTAAGTGGATCAAGTTCATTGGGTATTGCCCGCAGCCAATAGCGTCGTATGTGAGCCCAGCAACAACAACGCTGTGCCTCCGGCACTTTGTTGTATCCTTTATAACCATCAACCATTAGATAGTATCCGGGATCTGCACCTGCAAGAAAAGCAGCGGCATGACTGCCGGCTCTGGTCGGAGTGTAATTATAAAGGATGATAGGAATCCCACCATTGTCACCAGTTCGTACCAGCCAGACATAAGATTTACTCTGTGGTCTGCGGCCTTCTTCCTTTAATACCTGGATCGGAGTCTCATCTGCCATCAGATATCTGCGTTTCAACAGTTTCCGGTGCAGATATTCATACATTGGCAAAAAGTAATTCTCTGCGCAGTAGATGATCCAACCGGCCATGGTCGTACGGCTGATCTTTATCCCAAGGTGTTCAAAGTCCTTCTCCTGACGGTATAAGGGCATGGACATGACATATTTATAATACATCACATGTGCTGCAAGACCGGACGATGCATAACTCCCCGGGATCAGTGCAGGAGTTCCTTCGTCCTTGATGAACCGGGGATCTTCCGTTTCCTTGCATTGTGGACACTCATAGGTAGTCGCATAATAATCAATACGCTCCAGCTTTGGCTCTGTATAACGCAGTTCTGTCCGGATGAGTTCGTGTCCGATAGGAATCATCATTGTTCCACAAACATCACACGTTTTCTGTTCTTCCGTAAGAGTATCTACATAAACATTCTCTGTCGGAAGATCAGCAAAGACCTCATCATAAGCAGCTTTCGATTTACGGGCCTTCTTGTGTGCTTTTACTTAAGTAGATATGGGGATTGCTCCCCATATCCCTCATTCAAACCGCACGTGCCCTATTAAGGCATACGGCTTAACCCTATACTTCAACTTCGAGCATTGCACTAATTGGCTCTCTTGTCCACGCAATAGTTCTTTACATCCATATAAGGTGTGCCCCTTCCCTCCACTGTGATTAGCAGTTTCTTCGGTACTATGAGCACTCGGACTTCCTATTATCCGTTTGACTTCCTCTCTTATTCCTTTGATTGTACATCATACCTCATTTGAGGAGATAATAGGATCTCAGCTGTTCCGATAACATACTTTTCATCAACCTCGCCAAGTTCTCTGACTGGGGGATGCCATCATAACCTCGCCCTAACGGTTACAACGATATTGTCTGCTGTGAATAAGAACACATCGACCATTTCCAACCTCATAATAATTTCCCAGCTCAATCACTTCACTTTCGTTTCGGCTCTGTTGCTCCCTGTCCTACGCTTAAACCTAACGTTACCGCTTCGGCTCCAAGGACTCGGTACAGGCGGTTGGTTAGACCTTACCTGATAGGATTTTTCCTACTGTATTATTATCAGCTTACCAAAGCTTGCAGAATTACTTCCGCTTGCTAGGGGAAATCAGCTATGCTGATTTCTCAGCTCGCACCTCTTTTAATATTATACTACAATCAAACCAATCTTCCAATTATTTTCTAACTTTTCAGATTCTTCTTTCGATATATTCATTTTCTTTTCATTTCTAGTCCAAAAACGGTATTAGAAGAATTTTGGTAAAAATTTAGCAGGCAATAATTTGAATATTATTGCCTGCCAAATTAATGATGAAATCATATGATTCTTCTGTCAATCAGAACCAATCTGCTTTCTCCTATCGGAGTCCAAGCATACACACTCTTGCAATATAACGTATCATCAGCTCCGAGCCTGTGCTTTCTGTATATTATCTGACCAATACTTATTGCTGAAAAAATTCCCATTTCTAGGCAAATTTCTGAACATATCCATAACAATATCATATGACAAGCCAGATGTGTCCACAAACATCTCTTTCCCATCTTTAGATTTAACTGCAATTCCGTTATCACCCACATACGCTACTGTATTGTCATCTAATTTCTGTATTAATCCCGTCATTTCCCCAAATTTCTTTAGAGGGAACTCCCCGGATTCTTCACAAAGTTTTCGGAACTTTTCTGCATCCTCACCTACCATATACGGATATTTTCCGTCTCTAATATACCATGAAATTCCCGTTTCTGAATCCGTGTATTTAGGATCCGTTAATGCCCATTCTTTCAAAGGAACACCCTGATACCATGCTGTCATTTTTTCACTGGAATCATTGCTTATTTCTGGTTCTTCATTTTGAATTTCTTTCTCAGCAATTTCATCCTGCTCCTGTTTATCTACTCTATATGACACGTTATATTTTAATGCCTCATAGATTTCTTGAACATTTGCATATTTGTTAACTGCTGCACCATCCGGTACCTCTAATACTTCCTTTTGTTGAAAAGTATGTGACTGGTTATATTTTGACCCAGGTTTTCTTCCTGCATAAATATTGTTATTTACAGCGGTATTTACCATATTTACCATATTTATAATCCCTCCAGCAGCAATATAATCTAATTTTTTTATTATAGTATGTTGCACTTTATGCCAGATTTCTATAAAATGCAACATACAATGAAAATATTCTGTTGTGCTTGCTTAATATTCCATATTCGAGCATCTATTATTGTGCATAAGCAGCAGAAGCAATATAGCCTACCTGCGAAGAGCCAACAGAATACAACTCATAATGGAAATGGTATCTAACACCTACCTTAACACCTGTAAATGTCAGTGTCCATGAATCTCCCGAATAATTAGCAATTTGTACCGGTGCACTTGTTCCGTCACTTCCTACAAGAGTAATTGTTCCCTGAAGATAATCTGTTCCACTTTTATTAGGCATATAAACATCTAAGCACAACTTTGTAACGCTTGAGTTATTAATGGTGTAATAATAATTTCCGTTGAATACACCGCTTCTGGAATTGCTTCTTGTAATGGTTCTATTTGCATCATACCGAATCGTATCTGCAAGAGCAACGGCGTCATCATAAGCAGGTACTACGTCCAAATTGCCACAATCGCTTACTTCTACTGCCTTATTTGCATTAGGCGCAGCCTGTCCCTGAGTGGATACTTCACCTGCAAACGCAGTTGTTCCCATTGCCAAACATAACATCAAACTCAACACCAACGCCTTTAAACTTTTTACCTTCTTCATTTTAAAATCTCCTTTCAAATTAACATATAATAACTCCAATATTATTACCCGCTAAATAATCATAGAAATCATATGATTCTTCTCTCAGTCATAACCAAGCTACTCTCTCCTATGAAGTCCAAGTTTTCTTTTTCTCATATGTTCAAATGACTAAGCACTATTTATACTTACTATTTGCACTTGTCAAATCAAGATAAGCATCCATACTTTTCGTCCAAAGCAACGATAAATCAAACCTTCCCAATTTGTTTAAATCTTCTATGCATTCTTTAAACATTGAAATAAAATCTCTTCTGTCATTAAGCCCCATATTACCAGCTTCAAGCGGCAAAGACGTAAAACCTCCCTGCTTCTCCACTTTGTAATGTGCCTCCAATGCACGCATTTCGACTACTGTGGCGTTTGATGGATCAACGTCATTGATATAAATTCTTTGTTCAAACTCTTTTCCGTTTTCATCCACACCTTTCGCTAACACCACTGGATTTTCATCCGTCGAATCATCCGCATATTTAAGGCAATAAGAAAGACCTGTACCATTACCTCCTGTCCACAACATATTATCTGTTGTGAATATCTGGTATACCTTTGGTGTTTCAGCCGTATAAAATGTCTTTTCCGCAGATACAGGGGCTTTCATATTATTGCCTTTTTGTTGGCGGTACATTGAAGATACCGTATTTAGACCAGAACCAATGTTCATACTTCTGTTCCTCCAATCAGCTTAAAAATCTCTCTATATTCTAGCCCACTTCCTGCCTTAACTTTTTTTGAATACACATGAAAAGGATTTCTCACCATATGGGAAATTGGTAGATCTAAATTTTGTAGTAAATGTATAATTACCAGGTGCTGTTATTTTTCCGCAATCATACCAGTAATAAAAGCCATCCGCACCATTACCTGAAATTATAAACGGCTGCTGTTTAAACCACGAAATACTTCTTCCGTTAAAAGTTGTAGTATCACTTCCATATCCATAAACCTTGATGATGACACAATAGTTTCCATTATCTAACAAACCATGATTATAAAGTTCGATTTTAGTTACTTGTGGAGCCGGACCATTACCAGACCACCACAAAGGACTGATGCCATTGTCATTATCCTCATCAATAGCCACCGTCATTCCGTCAACTTTTGTCAACTCTGGAACTTCACTTTCTCTCTCTGCCGCAAATGCGACTGTACTCATTCCCATTAGCATAGTTAAAGCCAATGCAAAAGCTACTACTTTTTTAATTTTCTTAAACATACTACCATTCCTCCTTTTTATACTTCTTACTTTAAAATAAGCAATTAAATTCCTATAGCACCTATGGCTACAAATATAATAGTAAAATACGCCAGCTAATTTTTTTTCACTTTTTTCTGGCTGATTGGGCGTTTCGGCTGATGAAATATTCCCATGCATGCAGGCGGGAATCTATCTATTCCATATACAGCTTCATTTCTCATGACATGTTCTACAACCTTCAACACTTTCTTATTAACCTTCTTCATTCTTTCACCTCCTGTTTAAAAATTTTTGCTATACACAGCAAAGCTGCACATAATATAACAGCTATTGCCATATAACTAATGTAAACCATATCTGCATCTAACAGAACACAGCCAAGTATTATGCACCCCTCAAGTAAAACAATAGTCCTCGCGGATTTTTTCGATTCCATCAATTCCTCTGATGTCATGTGCATATTAGGATGATTCGCTGTACCAATCAATCCTATCCCTGTTATAGCAAGTAGTACTATTGCAAATAACCATTGTGGAT
>CDYR01016404.1_pt1 | contig 10714 bp, 10 predicted proteins | sample 557691 | NCBI WGS metagenome assembly CDYR01 (sample SAMEA3182103, study PRJEB8094) | gut metagenome | biome: human; feature: gut; material: Stool; isolation source: human stools | place: Canada | collected 2013-02-19 | reverse complement strand
CTTTTTCGACAGACTCTTTTTCGGCAGACCCTTTTTCGGCAGACCCTTTTTCGGCAGACCCTTTTTCGGCAGACCCTTTTTCGGCAGACCCTTTTTCGGCAGACCCTTTTTCGAAAACCGCATTTATGGCCACTTGTTCCACTGCTTTATTGATATTTTCTTTTTCGTCAGCTTCTATTTCAGCGACCGCTTTTTCGGCAGCTGTTTCAGCTGTTTCAATCCCCGGAGCATTATTACCGGTTCCATTTTCTATACGCTTTTTCCCATTCATATTATACCCTCATTTCAATAAGGAGCATAGCTCCGTCATAAGGTGTTCCGGCGATTGACCAGCCCGCCACCGGAAAAAGTGAGAGGAACCCACCGCCTGTAAAGGCTAATGAGAACATCTCGCTTTCAGTTATAATCCAACAAAATTTCGCCAAGATATAATTAAGATATAATTAAGAAAGAAAATTTAATTAAACAATTTAAAGTCATCTGATATAAGCAACTATTAAAAGCCTGTTATCTTATTCCGTTACGCTGCAGGCACGCCTCAAAGAGTACGACGGCAGCGGCGGCGGAAACATTAAGAGAATTTATTTTCCCTTTCATATCAACAGAAACAGCAAAATCACATTTTGAGCGCAAAAGCGGGGATATTCCCTCTCCCTCGCTTCCGAAGACAAAAGCGGCGGGCCCGTGCATATCGGTTTTATGTATAGCCTGCCCGTCAGCCTCCGCGGCATAAATCCATAGACCGGCCTTTTTAAGCTCATCGACAGCTAATGTAAGATTTGATACCTTCGCAACGGCCATATATTCAAGCGCGCCGGCTGAAGCTTTCTCAACTGCGGCAGAGAGAAGCGCAGACCTTCTTTTCGGAATTATTACGCCATGTACGCCGGCACACTCGGCCGTTCGTATTATAGCGCCCAAATTATACGGGTCTTCAATTCCGTCAAGTATCACGACAAAAGGCGCTTCATTTCTTTCCTCAGCTATACGGAGAATATCACTGATACCAACATAATCCTTAGCCGCCGCGACAGCAACAACTCCCTGATGAGCGCTGCCCCCGCTAAGCCGGTCAAGTCCGGAACGCTCCGTCTCTATGATTGGAATCCCACGTGCGGCCGCCTCGGAAACAATCAGTTTTGCAGAACCTTCAAGCTCGCCCTTTTTTACATAAAGCTTGTCTATACAGCGGCCGGATTTAAGAAGTTCAATCACGGCATTTCTTCCGGCGACCACACCCTCTGGCACCTCCGCTTTACTTTCAGCTGTTTTGTATCCCACAGAATTAAAATTTTCTCGTCTGTTCAAGCGTTTCCCCGGTTTTCCGCCGCGGTTATATCCATTACTATACATATTTTTAATGACCATACCTTTTAATTAATCCGCAGCTTAATCCGCAGACTGACCTTCTCCGCCGATATATAAATTTAATTACACTGCGGTATTCGAAGCTGTTCGCCGTTTGTTTTTTTATATAATTATTTAGATTATATCATATTTTTTTCAATTTGTATATAGCAAAAAATGAATTTTATTTTTTTCAACTCAAAAAAGTTAAATATCCTCCTTAAATATATGTGTATCATCAGATAAAGATTAAAAAATAAAGAAACCAAAACACAAAAAGGACGTATCTGCGGATACGCCCTAACCTTATAAATTAAATACAGAGACAATATACTACTCCGTCTCAATTACTGACTTAATTACTGCTTTCTTGCCGCGTAACACTCGCTGCAGTAAACAGGTCTGTCGTTTGTGGGTTCAAAGGGAACCTTAGCCTCTTTTCCGCAATCAGCGCATACGGTTGTAAAGTACTCTCTCGGCGTTTTTCCGCCGTTCTTTCTTGCATCGCGGCATGATTTGCATCTCTGAGGTTCATTCTGAAAACCCTTTTCTGCATAAAACTCCTGTTCGCCTGCTGTAAAAACAAATTCCTCGCCGCAGTCCCTGCACTTTAATACCTTATCTTCGTACATGTCATTTACCTCGCTTCTGTTAATTGATGCTGAATATTTTCCTTTGCCCAAGACGGAATCACACCGTCACCTTTGTACTGGGATCTGCGCACATTTCAAGAATTTTCCGGATAGAAATCCCACCGATTTAATGCAAGCTATTTTTCGTTTCATCTCGATAGTCCTTCGCACATAAGCAACCTGGTTACTCACGCGCCCGCAGAATAAGGACAGAACAAAACCCTGACCTGATCACTGAACCCTTTTATAAAACAACGCTCTATTTAAGCTACTCGGGCATATCGTTTACCGTTTCAGTCCGCACCGTGACTTTTTTCATTATATAGTTTTCTGATTTTCGAGCGAATTCTGCAAATCGCATTTTCAACCGACTTGCGTTCGCGTCCCGTTTTTTTTGCGATTTCCTCCGCTCCGAGTCCACTAAGATATAATTTGAAAACACTCCTTTCATAGTCTGTAAGTCTCACCGAAATTTCCGCAATTGTCGAACGGTACATCTCCGAAGTCACTGCTATTGATGCCGGATCCTCATGATAATCCGAGCAAAGCATATCCGAGACGAAGATAAAGCCATCACCTTCACCGCCCGGATTTATTGCGCTTTCCCGAAAAATCCGTTTTTCACGTCTGAGAATAGAAATGATCCGATTCTTGATGCATGTTCCCGCAAATAAACCGAATGTAACCTTGTTTTGGCGGCAGTTATATGCACATGCTGCCGAATAGAGTGCGATTTCGGCCTCCTGACGAAAATCCTCAATATCGAAACGACGATCATTCAGGTATCTTCTGAGCAAAGAGTCAATAAGAGGCGCGTACCGCATGCTAAGTCTCTCAAAAGCGTCAGCGTCCCCGGATTTAACGTCTGTCAACAGTTTTGCAAGAACATCTTCCACGTTTCCTCTATCCTTCCAAAAAACCGCCCGGCAAGCCAACCGCCTGAAATTAACAGTAAATACCGCACTGCGTCGCAAACATTATGCAATAAATTAAAACGTCAATCCTTCTGCAAAGTTACCTTACAGAACTCTTTGTATTAATTATACCATATTATGTAATAAAGTCAATAGCTTTTTTCAAAGAAAATTTATAAATATGCAATATTTTTCTGTGTTTTACACAAGTTTTTTATTTGATGCGTTTTTATTATGAAAAAAATGCCGAATCAATTACTGATTCGACATTTAAATCAACCAAAATAAAACTGTTTTCCTTATAAATAAAAGCTTTTCACACACAGCTTTCATATATTTTTACTCAAGAAGATAATTAACCTCTCCGGACAAAAGTGCAAGAATTCCCCGATAACATATCTCCGGCTTATCGGAAAAATTGTATTTCATCTTTTCAAGTTCAATCTTATTGTCCACAATCAGTTCCAGATGAAGCGTCTCTTCGTGCTGATCAACAATCGAACAAACAAACGTATACCGTCCGTCATCCCTTTGCGATGAACTGCACTTAATCTCCGAGCCGCGCTTCTTGAATGAAAGGAGACGGAGAGCGCTTTTAAGACTTTTGTCGCGGATAATTCCAAGCAAATTGCCCTCTAAATTATCGGAAACCTGCTTTCCCTGCTCTGTAATTACATACATGTCGCTGTTATCCTTCTTGATTTCGGCAATATTTCCTGTGTCAAGAAGTTCCCCGAAGCATTCTACAAAATCAAAATATCCGACGACGCCGTCCTGCACAACAATATCATTCAGATTTTCAAATTCAAGAGGATACCCGACATTCCGCATAAGATAAAGTATGAATATTTTTATATCATTTTTATCCTTTAGAGCCGCCTGCATATTAGTTTATTCCTTTCTGAAATCAGTTAAAACTATATTCAGCAGCAAAACCCCGGCTGTACGGCAAAGGCAGTAATTCCATCACGGGGCGGTGCGGGCGGATTTTACCGCCTCCGTTATTTGTAAACGGCCGCCAACTGTGAAAGTAAAAACAGTAAAGACGGCCGTTTGTTTTTCAAGAATCAGTCTGCTGCTTCCTCGACGTAATTCTTCCAGTTCAGCTTACTGAAGTTACGGAACGACCAATACGAAGTAAGCGAACCCTTATGCGATAATTCCTTGCTCATTAGATAATAGTCCTGATATACAAACAACGGCATAACAGGCATATCACTCGCAAGCATTTTTTCTGCTTCAAGGAGAATCTGTGCCCTTGCTTCGGAATCTGTCTCAGCATAAGCGCGTTCTATAATCTCGTCATATGCTTCGCTGGTGTAGCCCGTAATATGCGGCTGGCTTTCAAAATCGCCTGTTTTTGCCGCCTCGGCAAGATCAAGCGCAGAGCCGGAGTAGTCTTTATCAAAAGGAGCCAAAGTAGACCAAGCATCCGTTGACAGGCTTTGCCAATCTATAGCGATTACATCAAAGTCTCCCGACATATAAGCCTCGTTAAATCTGTCTCTGTAAAGGTCATAGTCATTTTCGCTGTAAAATCTTACGCCGAGAGTTTTTAAACTTACATTAAATCCAAGCTTTTCCCACTGTTCAGCACAGTATTCGGCCACCGCAATATCAACCTCGTTGTCGCGGGTCAGAATTGTAAAGCTTTTTGTGCTTGCATTTTTTGTAAGCTCCTTGGCCTGTTCGACATCATATGAAAACAGGTTTCCGTTAGTCTCACGGAAATCACTTTTTCCCACGGATGCCGCGCCGGAGGGCACAAATCCCTCGGCAGCCTTGGCAAAGGTTACAATTTCCGCTACGGCCTCACGGTCAATCGCCATCGACAGCCCGAGTCTAACATCTGGATCATCGAACGGCGCTTTATTTGTATTAAAGAAATAAGTATGCGTATTATATGTATCCTGAGTTACGGCATCGTCAGCATACTCAGCTCTGTTTGCAAGAGGAATTTCACTTATATAGAGTATCTCGCCGTTTTTATAAAGCTCAAGCTGCTCCTCTGATGTAAGCTCCCAGTCTGTCGTAAGGCGGTACGGAGTGACATACTTATCGACCGCGTCCTTATCTACATTTCTGTAGTAATAAATATTGCGTTCAAGAATAAAAGCCTTGCCGTCACCGGTTTTAGTATTCTCTTCCGGACGGAAGGTACGGACGGTAAAAGGTCCGTTTGTCACAAGAATTGTTGTATTCGACGACCAGTCTGTCGCCTTGCTTACAATGTCCTCGCGAAGAGGATACAGAGCGGGGCTTGCGCACAGCTCCAGAAAGGCCTCCGGATCAATATCTCTCGAAAAACTGATCTGAAGAACATCCGTATCAGCTGAGCAAATTCCGAGATCATCGACCGACACGTCTCCTGATTTAACTTCTTTGGCATTTTTCAAATCCATAAGCAAAGCGGCGGCCTCGCACTGAAATTCAGGCTCCATAATTCGTTTCCATGCGTATACAAAATCATCAGCCGTGACGCTTCTTGCATCGCTCCACTGTGTGGACTTAAGCTCTATCTCCAGTATATAGCTTCCGGTATCGGCATTGGAAGTATAGGTGTATTTTTTCAGAAGTGCGTTTTCAACCTTACCCTTACTGTTAATTCTGGTAAGACCCTCATAAATCATTCCGATAACTTTAAGTGCGGCTTCATCGTTCAAAGACAGCGCGGGATCAAAGCTGGAAATCGGAGACGAAATATAAACCGGGATAACAGGTCCGTTTCCTTCTGTACCGCTGCCGCAGCTTGTAAACACACACATCATCATAACCGCGCAGAGCAGTAAAGATATGACTCTTTTCATATTAATAAATTTCCTCCTGTAACAATCGTGCGGACAAAGCCGTAATAAACCAATTTCCATTATACCATTTATTTTATAATTTATCAATGGTTTATTTCATGTATTTGTAAACTTTTTTAAACCTCGGTAATCACTGAAACAGATCAGTGAAGGGGGTAATTTCCCATTCAAAAATTTATCACCGGATTTTTTGCTTAATCGGAATTTCGTCTTTTACAGCCGTCAATAATATTCACATAAAACATATGAAAGGAATGCCTGTAAACATGAAAGAAACATGCGAAAAAGAAGAACAGTCAAAATATATACGTACTGACCTTGCGGCGGAATGCTATCCTCCGGCCGCCGCTGACACCGACGAAGAAAAAAAAACAGAGCAGGATTTTGACGGACTTATATACAAGGTAAAGGAAAGCAAAGGAATTAAAATTACCGAGCTTGAAGTAACAAGCAAATCCGGAGAAGAAAAGATAGGAAAGCCGCTCGGACGGTATATTACGGCGGAAATCGGCCGTCTGTGGCAGAAAGGAAAGACCGAGCAGGAAAAAACTGCGGAAATACTTGCGCAGATTCTCAGCTCTCTCATCTCAGATTCAGTAAAAAAATCGGGAATAAAAACAACCGTTCGGGAGGACGGATCAATAGACTGCGGCACGGTACTCATCGTCGGTCTCGGAAATAGGTTTGTAACCGCCGACGCCATAGGACCGCTTGCCGTGGACGGCATAACCGTGACAAGGCATATAAAACTGTCGGACAAAGAACTTTTCGGCAAGCTCGGCGCGTCCGAAACCGCCGCGATTGCTCCCGGCGTCGCAGGGCAAACAGGAATTGAAACCTCGGAGCTTGTAAAAAGTACGGCAAAAAGTATATCTCCGTCCGTCATCATTGCAATAGATGCGCTTGCGGCAAGATCAACCGAGAGATTGGGAACGACGGTTCAGCTGTGTGATACCGGTATATCGCCCGGCTCAGGAATTGGTAATTTCCGCGGGGCAATTAATTATAAAACGCTCGGCATTCCGGTAATCGCAATAGGAGTTCCGACTATTGTCGATTCTTCGACGCTCGTCTATGATGCTTTGTCACAAGCCGGAATTGAAAATATACCGCCGGAACTTGAAAAAATTCTTGAAAACGGCCGCAGCTTTTTTGTTTCATTAAAGGAAAGCGATGAGGCCACAAAAACTCTGTCAAAGCTGATCGGAGATATGATTGGAATTGTATTCGGAACACATTTTGATTAATTTGCCGTGCGCCTAATTTACCATTCGGTTAATTTATCACTCCGTTAATTCTCACTTCGTCAATTCTTATTTCATTAATTCTCATTTCATTAATTCTCATTTCATTAATTCTCATTTCGTTAATTCTCATTTCGTTAATTCTCATTCTGTTAATTTCATGTAGTTAATTGCACGCGGTTAATATACACGATCAGACATTTTAATACATTTTAATCGTCGAATCATATAGCGGCTCCCCCGTGCATATATTTTTCTTGAGAAACAAGAAAACTTCCTGTCTGGAAAGGAAATAAGCAAAATGAACGGAGAAAAAGAACCGGATATTATTTATATATCTACACCATACGTCAGAAATACAACAAAGGGAGGACGCCGGGCGCTGCGCTCACTGTGCTGTATGCTCGGCTCCGCCGTATTAGTCTCGGCATGCATCGTGTCGTTTGCCGACAGCATAGGACTGAGCTTTGCCGCAAAAACCGAATCCGGAAATGCGTCTGAAAATCTTCATGAAGACACCCCGGAGTACAGTATCGGCGGAAATGCAGTATCCCCCGAAATATCAAATTCAGAAAATGAAAATTCATCATTAAATTCGGAAATAAATACAAATACGGCATCAGAAACAGATTCCGAAATAGATTCCGAATCCGATCCCAACTCGGAAGCCGAACAGCTTCCGGCAAATGTAGCTTCCGGAAGCCATCAGATAATTACAACTGACCTGAGCAGGAATCCCGGAGCGGACATACTAATTGACAACAAGACATCATATACGCCGAATATAAGCGATATGTTAAGCTCTTCATGCGCCGTTTCAGGCTCAGCCCGCATGGATAATACCGCTCAGGTTACAGTAACCGAGACAGAAAATTCAGTGCTGTACTCCGCAGGAAACCAGCCCCCCGCAGTCCTGATCGTACATACTCACGGAACCGAATGCTACAGTCAGAACGGAAGCACGTACAGCGACGCCGAAATCGGCTTTCGGTCAAAAGATACCGAAGAAAATATGATTGCGGTCGGAAAAAAAACAGCACAGACCTTATCCCAGTTCGGAATTTCAGTTCTGCACTGCACAATCATGCATGACGCCGAATCATACAACGATTCATATAACTACGCCGCAAAATCCATAAAATCATTCATCGCCCAATATCCGTCAATCTCATACGTGCTTGATCTGCACCGGGACGCTATTCAGTATGAGGACGGCTCAATTGCGAGACCTACGATAAAAACAGATCTCGGCGATACCGCACAGCTTATGTTTGTAATCGGAACAGACGAACTCGGAGCAAACCATCCGAACTGGGAAAAAAATCTCTCGCTTGCGGTCAGACTGCAAAGCGCTCTCAACAGCAAAACCGCAAATCTTGTCCGTCCTATATCTCTGCGCGGAGCAGCATATAACGAACAATACACGGACGGATCAATTTTAGTTGAAGTCGGAGCATGCGGAAATACGCTTGCCGAAGCTGAGAATGCGGCTGTGCTTCTTGCTGATACTCTTGCAGGAATAATTCTGTCGGGAAAATGAGAAGGCAGCACATGGAGCTGTGCTGCCTTCTCATCATCTTTACGGTGTTTTTAACAACGCTGACTATAAGAATCACAAAGGCTGAAAATACCATCAGCAAGCCGTACACTGCCAATATTTCCAATATTAAAAGACTTTTATTTATGAAATAATTTCTTTGTATTATACCTCGGCTCGCAAGTCAGGCGTATATCAAGCTTTCTGTAAACGTCTTCATCCACCTGAGACGGAATTATAGTTGAATGAGCTTCACAGCCCCGCAGCATCGGAAGCTTTTCAAAGGCCTTAGCCGCAACATCACTCATTGACGCGCTGATAGAAAGCGCGACAAGGGCTTCGTCCGAATGCAGCCTCGGATTGCTGTTGCCAAGCACCTCAAGCTTCAGACGCTGAATAGGTTCAATTGTCTGAGGAGAAATCAAGTGAACGTGCTTGGGTATATCGCACAACGCCTTAACAGCATTTAAAAGGACGGCCGCGGCAGGTCCAAGAAGCGCAGAAGTTTTTCCGGTGACAATCTTTCCGTCAGGAAGCTGGAGCGCCATTGCCTCCGGATGATTTCTGTCCTCCATCTCAGCCGAGCGTTTCAGCGCCGCGCCGACGACCGGACGGTCATCAACAGAAACCCCCGCCGTCTGCATTAACAGCTCAAGCTTTTCGACAGATCTTGCGGATACTCTTCCTTTACGGCTGTCGCACATAGTCGCAAAATATCTTCTTATGATCTCGTCTCTGGACGCCTCGCACACCACATCGTCATCACATATGCAGTTTCCCGCCATATTGACACCCATATCCGTCGGAGAACGGTAAGGAGACGCTCCCGATATTTTATGAAAAATTGCGTCAAGAACCGGAAAAACCTCGATATCGCGGTTGTAATTAACAGCCATTCGCCCATAAGCATCCATATGATACGGATCTATCATATTTACGTCTGAAAGATCGGCAGTAGCCGCTTCATATGCAAGGTTTACAGGGTGCTTGAGCGGAAGATTCCAGATAGGAAATGTTTCGTATTTGGCGTAGCCGGCCTTAATTCCGCGCTTGTTTTCATGATAAAGCTGTGAAAGACATGTCGCCATTTTTCCGCTGCCCGGTCCCGGCGCGGTCACTACGACCAAAGGCCGCGTCGTTTCTATGTACTCATTTCTGCCGAAGCCCTCGTCGCTCACAATATGGTTGACATTATGAGGGTATCCGTCGATAATATAATGAAAATATACTTTCATACCGAGACGTTCAAGCTTATCATGAAAGGCCATCGCAGATTTCTGACCGGTATAATGGGAAATTACAATACTGCCGACATATAGCCCGATACTGTGAAACGCGTCTATAAGGCGAAGTACATCAGCGTCGTATGTAATACCGATGTCACCGCGCATTTTATTGTTTTCAATATCGCCGGCGTTAATTACAATCACAATTTCGACGTCGTCCGCCATTTTTGCAAGCATCTTTACCTTGCTGTCAGGCTGAAATCCCGGAAGAACACGGGACGCATGATAATCGTCAAAAAGCTTGCCGCCGAACTCCATATACAGTTTCCCGCCAAAGCTCGAAATACGCCTTTCGATTTCCTTAGATTGAGTCTGGATATACTTTTCGTGATCAAATCCGACCTTGCCCGTCATACATGTCACCGAATCCCTGAATAAACAAAGATTTCCTTTCATATCAGCAAATACATTTTAATGTTTGAATTATTCTGCCGTCCGCTGACGAAAACTCCGCACCGCATGTCAGGCCTTAGCAAACACAAAAACAGGCGTGAAAATTTTTTCACGCTGTTTTTGTGTGCGGCAGTTTTTCCGAACAATAAACCTAAAGATTCCGCCCCGAAGCTTTATCGAATTTTGTCGGCCATGTACAGCAATACAACAGTCCAAAGATTCAAAGGCAAAATATATTTATACAAAATAGTTAAACACTGTATAAATTATAGCATGTTAAGCATATATTGTCAATATTTCTGAAACGCAAAAATAAAGAAAAGTCCCGATACGCAAAATACGTGTCGGAACTTTTCGCTGGAGCGGATTACGGGGCTCGAACCCGCCACCTCGACCTTGGCAAGGTCGCGCTCTACCAAATGAGCTAAATCCGCGTACGGGACACTCAAAGCGAAGGATATTTCCTAAACCCAAGTTACCCGAAATGGAGGCGCCACCCGGAATCGGACCGGGGATAAAGGTTTTGCAGACCTCTGCCTTACCGCTTGGCTATG
>CDYR01037314.1_pt1 | contig 10828 bp, 8 predicted proteins | sample 557691 | NCBI WGS metagenome assembly CDYR01 (sample SAMEA3182103, study PRJEB8094) | gut metagenome | biome: human; feature: gut; material: Stool; isolation source: human stools | place: Canada | collected 2013-02-19 | reverse complement strand
CAGTAACACCCAGACCGCTGACGCCCGGGACGTTCCGCCATGCCGGCCCGCTGAAATCCGCGGCGCCTGCGCGTTTCTGTTCACGCGGACCGGCATGTTCCGGCGGCATTCAGAGAGCCGCGGAGGCAGTCTCTCAGGCCCCCGGTTTCAGAAAAAGCGGTTCTGAATTCACCTTCCGGGACTCAGACGCTCTTTCCGGCTGAAGAGTTCATGGTGCTGGCTTCAGATAAAGCACACTCTCAGAATATCCGCTTCATCCGGGGGATTAATTTTTCTGTTTTTTTCTCAAAAAACCGGAAGGAATCATTCTTAAGATGGCTGGGAGCAGCGTTTCCCGAGCCTCTCTGCGTACCGCTGGTATGCCCCGCGTCAGGCAGGTGTCCGAGGCACCTCTCAGCGATCGCTTGAGGGAATGGATGCCGTGCCATACTCCCGGCACCGGCGCAGGCCGGCGCCTCCGGCGGAAGCGGAACTTCAGGAGGAAAGCCGGAACGGATCAGGACCGTGCGCAGGCTTTATGGGAAACGGACCGGGCGGATACTGGCAGTGAGCGGATCAGGCAAAGAAGCGGCAGGAATTTCTCTTTTGACCGCGCCTTCCCAGGGGTATTTCCGTATGCGCGGAGAGTTCCGTTCAGGGAGCATCCGCCAGGACAAACCAGGAGATAGCTCTATGAAGACATGGCTTATTACCGGCTGTTCGTCCGGTCTTGGAAAGGGACTCGCTGAAGCGGTTCTTGAACACGGGGATCAGGCCGTTGTCACGGCCCGCAGGCCCGAAACGCTGCGTCATTTTACAGACCGCTATCCCGGGACCGCTCTGCCCCTGCCTCTCGATGTCAGCGATGACGCGCAGGCGGAGGCTGCCGTGAAGGCCGCGCTCGCCCGGTTCGGCCGCGTGGACGTGCTTGCCAGTGTGGCGGGCTACTGCCTGCGCGGCGCCGTGGAAGAATGCTCCATGGACGAGATACACCGGCAGTTCGAAACGAATTTCTTTGGTACGGTTCGCATGATCCGGAAAGTACTGCCCTCCATGCGTGCCGTGAGAAATGGCGCCATCGTGTGCTTCTCCTCCATCGCGGCGGAGGGAACGTCACCGGGATCCGCCTTCTACGGAGCCACGAAATGCGCTGTGGAGGCCATGGCCGACGGCCTGAGGAAGGAAGTGAATCCCCTGGGCATCCGCGTGATCGTGGCCGAACCTGGTCCTTTCCGGACGGATTTCTTCGACCGTTCCATCAATATTAGCGCCGGCAGTATCAGCGACTACAGGGACACGGCCGGAAGCCGCAAGATACGGGTGACGGATCTGAGCGGGGACACGCCCCTCGGCAAATGGGGAGATGTCATGAAGGCTGGCCGCGTGATTATTGAGGCTGTCGAAGGGGAAAAGAGCCCCTTCCGCCTGCCGCTCGGCTCAGCTGCCGTGCGCTATGTGACGGAGCAGATGAACGCCCGTCTCGCGGAAATCCGGACCTGGCAGGATCTCAGCGTCAGGACCGACGCCGACTGAGACGGGACACCGCCGCTCATGGCGGGCTTTGAAGCAAAACGCGGCCCCCGGGCCGCAGAAAGGAAAGAAGATATGAAAAACGTGCTTATTCTCGCGGGAAGCCCCCGCAAAAAGGGCAACTCCGCGGCGCTCTGCCGCATGTTTGCCCAGGGCGCGGAGGAGGCCGGCAGCAAAGTTGAGACCATTTTCCTGCGCGATAAAAAGATAGGTTTCTGCCTGGCCTGCTACCACTGCCGCGATCACGGAGGCGTGTGCGCCATAAAGGACGACATGGCGGAAATCCTTGACAAAATGAACGCCGCCGATGTCATTGTCATGGCTTCGCCCGTGTATTTTTACTCTGTGGACGCGCAGATGAAAGCGCTCATCGACCGCTGCGTCGCCCGCTGGCGCACAATAAAAAACAAGACTTTCTACTACATCATGACCTCAGCCGAGGATTCGGATACCGTTATGGACACCACGCTCCAGTGTCTGCGCGGCCTCGCCCTGTGCCTGGACGGTTCAGTGGAAGGCGGCGTCATTTACGGCAAAGGCGTGTATGAGGCCGGCGCCATCGCGGGCAGACCTGTCATGCAGGAAGCCTATGAGATGGGACGCCGCGTCTGAGGAGAGTTCTGTCATGAAAACCCGCGCTATAGGCCGGATCGCAGCTTCCGAAATCGGGCTTGGCTGCATGGGCATGGATCACGCCTATGGGAAGCCCGCGCCCCGCTCCGAAATGGTTTCCCTTCTGCACGAGGCTCTGGATCTCGGATGCACCCTCTTTGACACGGCGCCTGTCTACGGCACGGCCAACGAGGAGCTTCTGGGCGAAGCCTTTGCGGACAGGCGGGATCGGGCCGTCCTCTGCACGAAGTTTGGCATTACGGGACAGAAGGTGGAAAACGGGAAGCCCGTCAACCTGCTCGACAGCCGTCCCGAATCCATTCGCGCGCAGGTTGAAGGATCGCTCAGGCGTCTCAGAACCGATCACATCGACCTCCTCTATCAGCACCGCGTGGATCCTCATGTGGAGCCTGAAGTTGTGGCCGGCATCATGGCGGATCTGAAAAAAGAAGGAAAAATCACCGAATGGGGCCTTTCCAACGCTCCGGAGGACTATCTCCTGCGCGCGCACGCTGTCTGCCCCGTCGCGGCCGTCGAGAACCAGTACAGTATGATTTGGCGTGAACCGGAAAAACGCGTTTTCGGCCTGTGCCGTCAGCTCGGCATGGCTTTCGTGGCCTACAGCCCGCTTGGCAACGGCTTCCTGAGCGGCCGCTTCACAAAAGCCGACACATACCGGGAAGGCGATTTCAGGGGCTTTATGAACCGCTTTAAGCCTGAGGCCATGGATCACAATCAGCCCGTTCTGGAATCACAATCAGCCCGTTCTGGATCTCCTCCAAGACATCGCGTCAGCCCGCGGTGCCACTCCGGCCCAGATAGTTCTCGCCTGGGAGCTCGCCAGCGGGCCCTTCATCCTGCCTATTCCGGGGACAACCAGCCCGAAACGCCTGAAGGAAAATCTCGGCGCTGCCGGGCTTTCTCTCTCCGCGGACGAAATGGCGGACATCACCGCCGCCCTTGACAGGATGGACATCGATAACGTGTACTTCTAGCGCGGGATGAAAAATCTCCTTCTGAAAGGTGCCTCTCCGGGGAAGCGCGTACGCGCCTCTGGGGGGCCTTTTTTGTTTCCGCGCCGGATAGGAGGGAAAGCCTGACATGGCGGAACACAGACCCTGGCCCGTTAAGCCCGGAGGGCGGCTGTACGCCGGAGCCCCTCTCTTTCTCACTGCTCCGCGGGGCGTTTCCTGTCCCTGCGGCCTGCTTCATTCCCTGTTTCTCTGCCGCTGGCGTCTCCTGATGTCCGCGGCCCTTCTTCCCGGGCTTCTTTTGTCCGGCACGCCCGTTTCCGCGGCCGGCGGCAGCGTCCGGAGTATGGAGAACATTATGGAAAACCGTCCCCTGAAAGCGGATGACACGCTTCAGGATATGCTTGAACATCCTGCCCTCAGATCCTTCGCGAAGCATCTTCTGCCGCGGCCTGAGGACGCGTACGCCCTCTGCACCCTGGGCACTGTCGGCCGGCTTATGCCCTGGCACCATTCGGTGCAGCCCGATGACGTGGTGGCTTCACTGAACCGGCTTATCCGCGATGTCAGCGCGGGAAAGCAGGTCTTTTACAGCTTTTACGATGAAAAGTCCCTCAGGGAGAAAACAGGCCTCTTCTTCCTGAGAGGAAAACCCGGGGCGCCCTTTGCCCTTATCTGTCCCGGCGGGGGCTTCGTCTATGTCGGCACCCTCCATGAAGGCCTGCCCCCGGGGGAAATCATCAGCGCCAGGGGATACAACGTCTTTATCCTGCAGTACCGCACAGGCGGCGAGGAGACGGCCTGCGCCGACATGGCGGCTGCCGTGTCCTGGATTTTCCGCAACGCGGCAAAGCTCGGTGTGGGCACGGACGGATGGTCTGTCTGGGGCGGCTCAGCGGGGGCGCGCATGGCAGCCGATATGGGGACGTACGGATCGGCCGCTCTTGGCGGGGATCCCCTGCCCCGACCCTCTGCCGTTATCATGGCCTATACCAGCCACAGCCTCTACTCGCGCAGTGATCTGCCGACCTTCGCCGTCGTGAGCGCGGATGATCCCATTGCGAGCCCGGCTGTCATGCGGAAACGGACGGACGCCCTGATAGCGGCAGGCATTCCCGCCGAATTTCATCTCTACCGCCATGCCAGCCACGGCTTCGGCACGGGGCGCGGCACGGACGCATGGGGCTGGATGGACGACGCTGTCCGCTTCTGGGAAGAACACATGTCCGTAAACCGCTAGGAAATGTCTCTCCCGCATGAACAGCAGAACGCCGCGTAAGGACTGAAAGCCCTTCGCGGCGTTCTGCTGTGCTGGGAAAGGGATGCTGTTTTAGGCAAAGTCCGTGGCCGAAGCCAGACTCTCGTAGCTTTCGATATCCGCGATCTGCTCTCTGAGATCGGCTTTGACCTGCCTGCAGCAGTCAGCGCCGATGAGGATGCGCAGGGGCAGTTCCTTTCTTTCCACCATGCTCACGATAAAGCGGGCCGCTTTCCCGGGATCGCCCTTCTGACTGTCAGGGTTTTCGGCGAGAAACCGGGACGCCCGGCGCACGGCCGTTCCGTCGTAGGCGTCCAGCGCTTTGGCCGGATGGCGCATGGAGCCTTTTTTGCGGAAATCTGTTCTGAAGGATCCGGGGCAGAGGACAGAAACGCGGATGCCGAATTCCTGCAGTTCCATGCGCAGGGCCGCGCTCAGTCCCACGACAGCGAATTTTGCGGAGCAGTAGGCGCTGCTCCCGGTGAAACCCATGAGGCCGCCCTGCGAGGCAACGTTCAGAATCGTGCCGCCGCGCCGGCCGCGCATGGAAGGCAGTATGGCGCGCGTGACGTTCACGACGCCGTAATAATCGGCTTCCATGAGGCCGCGGAGCTCTTCATCGGACATTTCCTCGAACGCGCCGCTCATGCCGAAGCCCGCGTTATTAATAAGTACGTCGATGTGTCCTGCTTCGCCGAGCGCCTTTTCCACGGCCGCGTTCACCTCTCCGGGCTTTGTGACATCAAAAATGAGCGGGTGCACGCGCGGGCTGCTGAACAGGGGATCGCCTTCCGGCACGTGCCTGACACCCGCGTACACTTCCGCGCCGCTTTCGGCGGCCGCGCTGACGAAGGCGCGGCCAAAACCGCGCCCCGCTCCAGTGATAAGCCAGTTCTGGGACATATTTCCTCCCGGCGGCCCTCAGGCCGCCGCGTTCATTCGCTGTTCCGCCTAAAAAACCTCGCGGAAAAGATCGTAAATTTCTTCGTGGGAAAGCCTGCGGTAGCAGCCGGGCGTGACCGTGACCGAGTCCGCTATGGCCCTGAGATCCGTATCCGCGGTCACATTCACTTCCCTGAGCGTGGTGGGCAGGCCGATCTCCCTGATAAAGGAAGCCAGGGCATCGATGCCCCTGAGGGCAAGGGCGTCATCGTCCATGTCCCCGCGTTCAATGCCCCAGACGCTGACAGCGAAGCGGACGAATTTCGCGAGACCGTCCTTATAAATGCGCCGGTAATAGGCAGGATGGAGCACCGCGAGGCCGGCGCCGTGATTGCAGTTCACGTACGCGCCTATCTGATGCTCCATCATGTGACACATGAAGTCCGTCTTCTTGCCGAGCTTCACCACGCGGTTCTCGGCCATGGTGGCGTCCCACATGAGATTGCTTCTGGCCGTGTAATCCTTTTCGTCACGGAGGGCCGCCCGCAGATTGCGGATGACGCTGCGCATGAGCGCCTCGCTGATGTCGTCGGACACATTGTCCGCGTCAGGCGCGCTGAAGTAGATTTCCATCAGGTGGGAGAGCGTGTCAAAAGCGCCGGCCACCATCTGGAAGCGCGGCACGCTGAAGGTGTACGCCGGATCGAGAAGCGAGAAGCGGGCGTTGCATTCGGGGTAATCGCGGCCGGTCTTCATATGAAGATCCTCATTGGTGATGACGGCGCCGCCGTTGCACTCGCTGCCCGTTCCCGAGACGGTGACCACAATGCCGAGCGGCAGGGGTTCAAAGCCCCTGAAGGAGCCCTTCTTCACCCAGAAATCGTTCCAGACATCGCCGTCGTATCGCGCGGCTATGGAAATGGCCTTGCAGCAGTCCATGACCGATCCGCCGCCCACAGCGATAATGAGCCCCACATTTTCTTTCCTGGCCAGAGCCGCGCCTTCGAGTACCTTCTTATAGGTGGGGTTGGACATGATGCCGGAGAATTCAACGATTTTCCTGCCTGTCGCACGGAGCGCGGCGCAGACTTCATCGTAGACGCCGTTGCGCCTGATGGAACCGCCGCCCCAGGCGAGCATGATGCTGCCCTGGTACGGGGCGGCCAGTCCGGAGAGATATTCCCTGACGCATCCTTTGCCGAAAAACACTTTTGTCGGATTTTCAAAGACAAAATTTTCCATGACGTTCCTTCTTCTGACGCCCTGACGGCGTCCCCGCCGCGGGTGCCCTTTCTGAGGCTTCCCTGCGTTGCGGAGTTCTTTTTTTCTTCTTCCTCCTTTTATCCCGCGCCTGGCTGCTTCCGCTATGCACAAAGGGCGTCCTTGTTTGCCTGATCCGCTCAGGGGGAAAAACGCCATGGGAAACGCCCTGCCGGCGCTCCGGAAGCAGAAAATCCGCTTTCCCCCTTATGAAGGAAGCCAGGGCCAGCCTGAGGGCAGAAGCATTAACGTCCCCGGCTCCGTGCTTTCTTTTCCTTCATAGGGCCGGATAACGTTTAAACGCCTTATTTTCCTTCAGGGAGCACCTTAATTTTTGTCCAGCCTTCCGCGAAGACAGAATCGCGGATGAAGGCCCCTCCGGAAGAAAAACGCCGGCTGCCCGTTCCCCGTCATAGGAACAGATGTCCGATATGGAGAAGAGACCGCAGTGCTGGGAGCGCCCTCCCCCCCCCGGATGAGTCCGCGCCGAAGATGATGTACGCGATAAAGCGGTGGCCGGCATGCCCTCCATGACAATGCGTTTGCCCGCAGGGAGGCAGGATATCAGGCCGCCCGCGGCGGGCGCGGCCCCGCGCGCCGCATGTCACTCCGCCACAGGTTAGCTGCGTGTCCGGGAAGGCAGAGGATTATCCCTGAACCTCCCCCTGCCCGGCCGCGGCGTCAGAATACTGTGCGGCAGGTCCGGGACACAGAAGTCCCGTGAAAAGAAGATAATTTTTATTCTGTCCCCTTTTCCCCTGTGCCGCGTGAGGTGGCTGGGCTGAGTGCCGTCCGGGAAACGGGAGGGCCGGCTTCCGTCACCCGGTCCCAATCCGGACAGACTGCCCACCATATCAGGGCGGTCCGGCGCATCTGCCCAGGCGTGTCTGATTTTTTCCCCGCCCTGTACGCGGGGGAAAACCTCATCGCTGGGATGATTTTTTCAGGGAAAGCGTTCTTTACCGCGCAGGATGATTGTCCCGGCGGCGTCCGTCATATATTTTTCAGGAGAATGTAAACCGCCGGCCATGCGCTGTCTCCGGGAAACGTTTTCCCCCTGCGCGCCGCCTGCGGAGAGCACCATCAAACCATCAGGAGGCCTCCATGCGCGTTCTCTTTCTTTTCCTCGCTCTGTCTCTCCTCCTGCCCGCGGCAGCCGGGGCCGATGACAATCCTCTGCCTGGGTATGAAAGCCAGGCACGCGCCATTCAGAAAGAATGCTTTGCGGGCTGGGAAGCTCTTTCTCCTATGGAGGCGCGCGAGCGCCTCGAAAAGGGCTTTGGTGAGGTGGATCGCCTCCTCAACGCTGCCTATAAGGAAACGATGAAAAACTGCCGGGCGAAGGCGCCTGCGCTGGAGAAACTTCTGAGGCAGGATCAGCGTGCCTGGCTGAAATTTGTCAGCGAATACGTTCAGGAAGCTGCCCTGGGATTCGGGGAAGGGGGAACCGTGTACCTCAATATGGCTTCCAGCCTGAGGCTGAGCCTCTGGACGGAGCGTATAGCGTATCTGCGCATCGTGAACCGCGGCCTGGCAGAGGAAACGGTGCAGTAAACGCTCCGGCGTTTGCGGCTGTGCCTTCTTTTTCAGGACTTTTCCTCTTTCCTTTTCCGGGACAGAGCGGGGTCCGTGTTTAAGCGCCGCTTCAGAATTTCTTCACCGGTAGCAGAAGTTTTGTTTTACCGATGCCGTCTTCTTCTCTCAGTTATCGGCCGGGTGCTGCCTTTTGTCCGGTGCCTCAGAATTTCCACCTCTATTTGAACGTTACTGGTGCCCTGGCCCTGCATCTGTCTGCAACGTCCCGGCACCAGTTTTTCTTACGTCAGCTGCCTGTACGCCCCTCTGTATTTCAGGGTGTGAAACGGAGTCCGCTCTGGCCTCCCCACAGCTGACGCGCGCGGGGCTGCCGGGGCGCGCGGTGGAAAGGGAATGGCTGGGGAGCAGCGCGTCCGGATTTCACCACTGCCGTCTGCCGGCGCTCCGTTTCAGCGATTCCGCGCGCCGTCAGTTTCTTTCAGCAGCCCGTTAAGATAGCGGCAGAGCTCATTCGTCCGCTTCCCGTAGTCCTTTGGAAAGGCGTTGTGACCGGACGCGGAGATAGATCTTCCATCGGGGTAGCTCACGGAAAGACCGAACCCACTGCCATCCAGAACGTTCGGGTTATTTCCGCGGAAACCGTTCCAGGAGGAGAGGCCGAGCTCACGGATGAGGTCCGCAAACCCTTCCAGAGACTTCCTGTCCATGATGACTTCCGTGATGGGATCCCTCCCTTTTTTGAAGCTCAGGATCATATGCGGCAGGCCATCGTCAACGCGGCGGTAAATTTTGTAAACGACATGGGAATCCAGGGACGTGCCGCTTTCCGCATAGGAAAACCCGGACAGGGGGAATCCGGAGACATCATCCCCCGCTGCGGGACCGAGCGCGGAATCAAGAATCCGTCTGAGCTCGGCTTCCGCCCCGGCAAAGCGCGGCGGCGTGCCGCCGGGAATGCCTGAGCGCCCCTGAGCGCTGACCGTCTGCTGTGTATCAAAGCTCAGGCTGAAGGTGAAGGCGTCTTCCGCGTTCCGCGTATACCCCGCTCCTGTAAAGCCGTTCCATCTGTCGATCCCGTATTCCGAGATCCAGGCGTTCAGACGCCCGAGGATTTTCGGGGAGACGTATTCTGTTACATTCCTGTCCTTCCCTCTGGCGGAAAGCCGGACCATGCCATCATCGGCGTCAAGCGTGTACCAGAAATTCTTCCCATCCGTTTTCACGCTGTACAGGAGCGATGCCGGTGTGCGCGGCGCCGTGGCGCGGGCCTGCCCGGCTTTGTCTGCGAAGAAGCGCAGGAGTTCGGCCTCGGCCCTGAGACGTTTTTCTCCGGTGCCGTCGTCAGAACCTGAAATCCGGATTTTTCCGGGCGCGTTTCCCCTGCCGTTTTCCGCGAAGATAATGGTCAGCGACCAGACGCAGCTCTTTTCCCTTTCCTTCTCAGGCAGGGAGAAGGGATCCTTTCCGGATTCGCCGGTCCAGTCCGTGAGATCAAGACCCGCCGCGAGGACGGAGAAATCCCTGATCACGGAGCTGTCAGCCGGGCCGCAGAAATTGCCTGCAGGATCCGGGGCGAAGATGTTCATGCGCCCCTGCATCAGCTCGAAGGAGAGACTGCCATACCCTCCGGGACGCGCCGCCTTTTCTCCATATCTGACCCAGTACTGGAAATAGCGGATGGCGGGAGGTTCGCCGCTTTTGTCCGCGGCGTGGACGGGAGCGGGAACGGTCAGGGTCAGAAGCCCGAGCAGGAGCAGGATGTTCATGCTGTCCTCCTATCTGAAGGGATGGTTTCAGTGTGATGCCGGCCGCTGGTTCCGTCCTTAACGGACAGCTTCATTTATCCGCCGGCCCGGGCTTCTCAGGGAAGACCTTTCCGGCGCCTTCAAAGCCTGCGGAGCCGGGATGCGGGCGGGTGGCGGAATCCGGTTCTGAATACGCCAGCCTCCATGTTCACTTCTTTTCCGCCCTCCTGAAATGCCGCGGCTGTCATGGCTGCCTCTCCGGCGTCCGCGAAACCAGGCATCCGGAAAGAACCTGTTTCTTCCGGCAGGGGCAAGCGTCTTCCGTGGACGTCCACTGAAAAGAACATTGTCCTGTATCCTGTTATGCGGGAAAAGGAGCGGACAGGCGTCATCCGCGGGATGATTTTGCCTGAAATCGTCCCGGAAATGATGTTCCTGGAAGATTGTCCGGCTATGCGGGAAACAGGCAGTACTCTCCTGTGCCCAGTCCTTCCCCTCCATGCCCGCCGCTCCGCGTGCCTGCTTTTTATGCCCTGGCCGCTCCGCGGCAGTACGGGGATGCCGGTGTTCCCCGCCCCGCCTTCCGCAGCGGGGAGCCCCGTCCCCGGAACCAGAAGGAGTCTCCATGACAAAACGTGTTCTGCTCTCTCTTGCCGTGTGCTGTTTTTTCGTTCTCTCCCCGATCCGGGCCGTCTCCGCCGGTGAGCCTGCGGGCGCCGTGCGTGACGCCGGGGCTGACGGGCTCATTGACTGCGGCCCCGGCTCGGAAGACACAGTCTGGCGCATCGGGGATGTGACAGACCGCGTGACCTGCCCGGCCTCCGCAGCCGGAGATTTTGCCTCCGCCAGCCTGTGTCTCTCTTCCGGAGGACAGGCTCCGTCCTGTGTGCGCGTTTATCCCGGCCCATGCCGTATCGTCCGGGGGCATGCCGGCGGCATCCCGTTTTACAGTGTGGAATCTTCGCCTGCGTCAGGGCCGGAGCGGCGCTCTCTCTCCCTTGTTTTCCCCGGCGGCACGGTTATGCCGGTTTTCGATGAGCTGAAGGCTTCCCATG
>CDYR01035383.1_pt1 | contig 10834 bp, 9 predicted proteins | sample 557691 | NCBI WGS metagenome assembly CDYR01 (sample SAMEA3182103, study PRJEB8094) | gut metagenome | biome: human; feature: gut; material: Stool; isolation source: human stools | place: Canada | collected 2013-02-19 | reverse complement strand
GCAATTTTGAAGCTGATAGTTCCTCTTACGGCAAGAGGAACACCGAAATCTGCAAACCTTGGATCGTACACATCAAAAAATGGAACTGCAAATTTCGTTTGAATAATCTGAGCAAGGTTAATAAAATAAACTTCCGCTTGAAAAGGGGTACCGCCTTCATAAGCCAACCCCACAAGACTTGCAAGTATCGGGAAGTTTTCGGTTTTAATTATTTGGTCAAACGGTCCTACAATAAAATCTTGCATTGTCCCGTTTTGCTGTTTGTAAACAAAAACCCCCACTTCTCCATCCTTAACTCTTAATGACGAACCCCAGCGAATCGCGTTTTCTCTGTTATTCTCTCCAAGTTGTGAGCCGGAGGGATGCCACTTCCATATTAAATACGAAGGTTCATCGCAACGAATTTCATCCATAAATCCGCCTGTCCGATTGTTTCTATCAAAGAAAGCCATTTGAAATCCTCCTTATGAACTCATTTTTTCGTTTTTATTATAGATAGAAATACATTTAATACCTAACAGCAAGAGGGTTATACCTATTAGAATCCCAATTACACCGCCTGCGGTTATCTCTGCTGGGAACATAATTCCACCAAAAAGTAATGCATATCCGCCCACAATAAAACAAGCTATTGCTAAGCCTTTGTATTTTCTATTTTTGATTTGCGCTTTTTTACGATCATAAATACATTTAATTTGAGCGAAAGAAGGCTTGTTGCCCATCAACAATTTGGCTTTTTCGTATACTTGGTCAAGTTTCGAGAGCCACGCCTTTGATACTTCATCATCAATACCTTTTTTGACATCAATATTAGAAGATGCCAAAATCATAAATTCCAAAATATCTTCCCGTGTGTTCGGAACGGAAAAATTGATAATCAAGTTTGTTTTTTGCTGTCGCTTATGCTTTTCAAATCTTTTCTGTGCTTCTTCTACTTCATCTTCTTCCTTAAAATACTTTCCAAATACCATCTTTATTAAGGATTTTTTCTCCTCTATCGGTGCCATACGCTCAGCTTCAATTCGTTCAAGCTTTTGCGCCAACTCTCTGACGGAGCTTGAAGAACGTGCATCGCGAATTTCATATCCGCAAGAAGGGCAATGACTTCTAAAAGCATCTAACAATTCTCCGCAATTCGGACACTTATGTAACTGACCTTCATAAACGGTCTTTCTTTCGGTATGCTGCTTGTGTGAAAAAGTTTCCTCTGCTTGCGGTAGAATGTATCCAGCGGCAGAGCTACCGCTTTGATCTATTGGCTTCCCACAACTCTTACAGAATCGGGCACCAAGATCCAACTTTGCACCGCAATACTGACAAAATCTTTTCTCCGGTTTTAAATCCTCCATACTCTCATTCTCCTCAGTAATTTATTTTAAAATAACCGCACAAAAGCACGGATTATTCATTGTCCACTCGTACCGCATCACATATATCACCGATATTACAGTCAAGATAATCACAAATTCTCAACAAAACAGAAAGTGCTACTTCTTCGTTCTTTCTCATTTTAGTCATAGTACCTGTTGCTATATTTAAGTCCTTACGAAGTGTGGCGGGTGATATGTCTTTTTCAATCAGCAATATCCAAAGTTTTTTATAACTAATTCTCACATTTCATTCCTTCTTTAAGACTTACAGCTACCTATAACCACACAAGCTTCTTTTGATACGAACTGAAATAAAATTCGCAACTTCTTGAGACTACAAGTTCAAAATAAAAACCGTATTCTAACGGCTAAAACATTTCATATGCACCGCACAGTGCCTACACAACATAATCTGTATTATGTTATAACTCAAGATAGATTGCTTGGCAAAGATACATATAACAATCAAAAAAACTATTAAAAGGCATAACAAAAAAGCTTTTCCACACTTTCAAAAAGAAAGATTAAGGAAAGGCTCTTTTGTCATGTTCAATTATTTCAGTTTGCCAACCAAACTTTTGAAAGATTAAAAAACAGTTGATTTTAAGTCTAAATAACGCTATAATATATTTAACAATTCATGGTCGTTGCAATTTCAGACTAATCAAATACCACATAATACAGATTATGTCGTCACCGCCATTTCTATGGCGGTTTTTATATTATCAGACGCATATTTTCCATCTTGCGTTTGTGTTCAGCGCCACTTGAAATGATATAAATGCGAGTAGTATTGATGCTCTCGTGACCGAGAATGTCAGCAAGCTTGGCAATATCTTTTTCAATTCTGTAAAAGGTACGAGCGAATAAATGGCGTAGGTTATGCGGAAACACTTTATTGGGATTAACTCCGGCTTGCTCACATAAGGCTTTCATCTCTCGCCAGATATTACTTCTGTTCATAGGTTTGCTGGTTTTGGTAATAAATATTGCCCCCGAAGTAATGTTAAGTTCTTTAGCATACTTTTGTAGTTTTTTACAAAGGTCTTTTACGATAAACACTTTACGACTCTTGCCCTTACAAGAAACTATCGCTTCACCACAATTAATAGCCTCAACCGTAATAAATTCTAATTCACTAACACGAATGCCTGTACCGCAGATTGTTTGGATCAGCAGGGATAGGCGTTCGTTCTTTTTATGCTCTGCTGCTCGGACAAGCGCGATATACTCCTGTTTCGTTAGTTCACGTTCCTCAGAACAGTATGTTTTTCGTTGCACCTTAAATTGCTTGATGCACATATCTGTCCAACCGACAAATTTAAGAAAAGTGTTTAGCGCAGCAATCATGGAATTAGCACTGGTTAAAGCAAAGCTATTTTCCAAATAGGCTTTATATTCAAGGACAAGGGATTTGTCAATAATCATGCCATTCATAAAATCTGCAAAGCGGCGAATATCCCTAAGATATTTCTCAATCGTGTTACTGCTCCTTTCCTCATTTACCAGCATTTCCTTAAAGTTTTGCAACAATTCTGCTGTAATAATTCTCTTTTTCATATCAAATACCTCCGTTTTTATTTTACAATAGCGACTTTACTATAGCGTAACGGAGTATTATTTACGGTACTTCAAAAAGCAAGTAAATTACAATTAGGGGATCGCAATTACAAAAAACAACAAAATCATACGCAAACCTACAATTATCTTTACAAATCCGGCATTTTCCGCTATAATTTTATTAAGCGAGGTGTTACAAATGCTTGAAATTGAAGATCGATATTACTCTATGGTAGAGATATGCAAATACTTGGGCATAAGCAGAGATACTGCATTAAAATGGATTGCAAATAAAAATATGCCTGCTCATAAAGTCGGCAAAAAATGGATGTTTAAGGTTTCCGAAATTGATGCTTGGGTAAACAGTGGGCAGAGTGAAGAGGAATAAAAAAGGAGGCGAAAGCAATGCTTAATTATGGAAATCTAAACGATGTCGAATTTGAATATTTATGTCAAGATATTATGCAGAAAAAACTTAATATAGCATTGCATAGATTCGCCTGCGGTAAAGATGGCGGCATTGATTTAGCTGACGATGTTCATTCAAAAAATACTATTGTTCAAGTCAAGCACTATATGGCTTCTACGGTTTCTCAACTTATTGCAAATCTAAAAGAGGAAGTACACAAAGTAGAGAAACTTTCCCCTAAAAAATATTACATCTGCTGTTCTAAAGAATTATCTCCGCAGAAAGTTGACGAAATATTTCAGTTGTTTTCAGACTATATGAGTTCAACTGCAAACATCATTACATTAAATGAAATTGATGATTTTTTGAACGCCCCTGAAAATATAGAAATACTTAAGAAACACTATAAATTGTGGATTGAATCAACCGGAATTCTTCAGGAAATTGAGAACACTAATGTATTTGTTGATTGCGAAACTCTATTAGCTGATATTGAAAGCGAAAAGAATTTGTTTGTCAAAACAACTGCTTTTAACACTGCTCTAAAATGCTTGCAAGATAACAAAACGCTTTTTATAACAGGAAACCCAGGCGTTGGAAAAACAATTACTTCAAAGATGTTGGTATTATATTATGCTGCATTAGGGTATAGAGTAAGATTCTCCACCAATGTATCTGATTTGGATGAATTAAAGAAATCTTTATCCAGGAATTCAGATATCAAAGAAATTATTCTTGTAGACGATTGCTTTGGCCAGGCCTATTTCAATATGAAAGAAAGCCAAAACGCCGAATTACTTTCATTAATTAACTATGTTAACGCATCTAAAAACAAGCTCTTGATTTTAAACTCTCGAATCACTATTTTACAAGAAGCTAAGGAGCGCAAGCCAGAACTTCTTAGATGCTTTGAAGGTAAACAGTGCAAAGTTTATATTTTGGATATGACCGCAATTGACATCGTCGAAAAGGCAAAGATTTTTTATAATCATATTGCATTCAACGGTATGGATAAAGAATACTTTTCTGAAATTAAAAAGGACAAGCGTTATTACCATATTATTAAACACACAAACTATACGCCACGTATCATTGAGTTTATTTGCAATCCAAATCGGTACAAGGATGTTGCTCCTGCCGCTTATTATGACTTTGCGATTCAACAGCTTAACAATCCTAAGGAAATATGGAAAGATGAATACGAACGCAGACTTGAAAAAGTTGACAGACTTCTTTTGCTGACTTTGTACTCTCTTTCCGATTCAGCTGTTAGCGAGGAAAAGGTAAAGAAATGTTTTGAGCAAAGAATATCGTGTGAAACAGATATCGACACTACCGTAAATCAATACGAAGCCTCATTGTCCAGACTTTTAGATGGATTTGTACAACTCGTTTCTGAAAATGGCACAAAAAAGCTCACCATGGTTAATCCATCTGTAAATGATTATCTTGATGGTCGTATGAATGCGAGTAATTTGGAAAAGCAACAATTAATAGACCGCGTTTTCTCTGTCCAGCAAAAGAAGAGGCTTCTGACCGAAAGAGAATTTGAAACATTTATCGAATTGTCTTTAAAGAACCACGAGATTAAAAGATATCTATTCGACAGTGAATCTCAAAAGAATGCGTTTATTGCTTATTATGTTTGCAAATACGCGATCTATGATAATGCTTATACCGACAACATACACTCTTTTCTCAACTCCCCAGCCTATCTGCGCATTTTTGGTAATGAGTCGATTTCCGCTATAACAATTTTTAACGGTATTATGCAAAAAGATGTTTGCGAATTCTATAATGTTGGAGAATTTCTTGCGAACAACTGCTCCTTGGAGCAGTTGTTAAATGCATTTGTTTTCGATGAAATGGTTGATGTTATTTGCATGATTAACCGTTTTTACGACAACAATAACCGAAATGCGTTTATTGAAACGACATCTGAACAACTCAGATATGCAATCGAGTCTCTCTGCGGAAATTTAGATGCGGATGAATTTGATCTAGACGTTGATCAGGCGATTGAATTATCTCGTTATGCCGGCGAACATTATGAGGGTGTTGACACTTCTAAGGCTGTGTCATATATAGAAGATGATATCATAGCAGATGTCGAAAGCGATATTGACACCAAACTAGCGTTGTTGCCGACAGATATCGAACGCCATAGAGATTATACCGATAAATTACAATTTTATATTTATGGTGCTGAAGATTTAATTAATTCACATCTTGATTACGATGGATTTGATTATGATGATTATCGGGAACGTTACGGGAGTTATAGTGATGCAAACTCAGAAATAGATTATATTTTTAATAGGGAATAAAAATATACTTTGAAGGAGGTGAATCTATGAGAATTGTAATCTACGCACGATATTCAAGTCATAGCCAGACGGAGCAATCTATCGAAGGTCAGTTGCAGGTCTGCTATGAGTACGCCAAGAACAACGGCTATATGGTTATTGGCGAATATATTGACCGAGCACAAAGCGGTACAACGGACAACCGAGTCGAGTTTCAGCGCATGATTACCGACAGTGATCGGCGCACCTTCGATGGGGTTTTGGTCTATCAGCTTGACCGTTTCGCCCGTAACCGCTTTGACAGTGCTGTGAACAAGGCAAAGTTGAAAAAGAACGGTGTGCGTGTGCTTTCGGCTCGTGAGAACATAACCGACGATGCCAGCGGCATTCTTGTTGAGGGCATACTGGAAAGCATGGCTGAATACTATTCCGCTGAGCTTTCACAAAAAATTCGCCGTGGTATGGATATCAATGCTGAAAAGTGTTTGAGTAATGGTAGCAATCCAGGTCTTGGTTATACCGTGGACAAGGATCGCCAATTCCATATCAATACCGAAACTGCCCCTGTTGTTCGTGAAATCTTTGAGCAATATGCAAGCGGTAAAACCGTTACGGAGATTATCACGGATCTAAATGTAAGGCAGATTAAAACCTCTCTTGGTAAGGCGTTCAACAAGAACAGCCTACACCGCCTTTTGAGGAACAAACGCTATATCGGATATTATATCTACAAAGATACCGAAACTCCTGGTGGGATGCCACGAATCATTGATGATGAACTCTTTGAACGGGTACAGCGTACGCTTGACCGCAATAAGAAAGCTCCTGCCCGTAAACGAGGCAAGGACGAATATTTGCTCACCACAAAGTTGTTCTGTGGCTACTGCAAGGAAATGATGATTGGCTATGGCGGCACAGGCAAGTCCGGCAAGGTTTATCATTACTACGCTTGCAAAAACGCTAAGAAGAAGCTTTGCAAGAAAAAGATTGTGGACAAGCAAACCATTGAAGAGCGTGTAATCACAGCTTGTTTAAGTCTACTGACCGAAAGCAATATTAAGAAGATTGCCAAAGCGGTTGCCGACATCTGCCAGGCGGATATGGATTCTGCACCAATCAAACGATTAAAGGATACCATTAAAGAAATTGATATGGCGATTGAAAACCTCTGGAAAGCCTTGGAGCACGGTCAGTCGGTAGATATGATAACTGAACGTATTGACAAACGCAAACAGGAAAAAGCCACCTTAGAAGACCAGCTCGCCCTTGAAATGGCAAAAGAATTTATCCTTACCGAGCCACAGGTTGTTGCTTTCCTGCAAAAGTTGAAAAGCAGCAAGGACGATATTCGCCGTCGTAGGAGCATTATCAATATCTTTGTCAGTGCCATCTATCTGTGGGATGATAAATTCCGTATGGTACTTAACGGCAGTGACAAACAAATCGTGATTGATGATATCCTATTGGATGATATTAATGAGCATTTTGATGGCTTAAATCAAGCAAATTCGGAGTGTTCACACTTGGTTGCGGACGCTCCACCAAACGTGTATTGGGCGAACACCTACTTTTTTGCAGGCGACTTTGCCGTTAAGGTGATGCTCTAATACGAAATAGAAAAGAACCAAAGTCACGAAGATTTTGGTTCTTTTTTATATGTTCTATTAACAAAACGAAAATAATGGTTTTAATATTGAGATTATCATCAAGATGTGTTATAATAGTTAAAACTTTGTTGATTAGGGGGATGATTGGTTTTGTATTTTAAGAAAGAAAATCAGAAATCCCCTGAATTATCAATAAAAGATTTTGTTCGAATTCAAGAGATATTTAAACAAAAGAATTGGCCTATTGAAGATTATTTTAGTGACGACGTCTTTGAGAACTTCTGCAATATGCTGGCGGGTTTAGAACCCGAGCAATGTAATTTAGTTATAAATCTAACAGAAAAGTTCTTATGGGTGCAGGACAGCGCATATATTAAACATTTCTCGGTTGCGTTCGACTCTTTTATTTCTTCATATAGTTTCTCACGTGGTAAAAATATTTACATTTGCCCGCTTCTACCTGAAGAAGATTTTGGGAAATCCAAAAGTTCAATATCTTTACTTTATTTGGTAAAATCACACTTAGGTGCTATACAACGAAAATATTCGGAATTTTCAATAACTTATGCTGATTCACCCAATGCAGTAAAACTCGATAAGATAAGAGACAACTATACTTTATGCTTAATTGATGATTTTATTGGTACAGGCGATACAGTAGAACGAGCATCTAAGTATTTTTTGGATCGTAATATTTCTAAGAATATGATGACTATCGTGTCTTTGGTTAGTATGAGTTCTGGGCTTGATGACCTTAATAATAAAGGCTATATTACATATACTAATATTAGTTGTGAAAAAGGCATTACTGATGGCGGTAATGAAACGCAAATTGAACTAATGAAAAATATCGAGGAGTCTATTAAAGTATCAGACAATTATAAATTCGGTTACAAGGGTTCCGAAGCATTGGTTAAAATGATACGAACTCCAAATAATACATTTCCGATTTATTGGTTACGCAACAAGAAGAATAAATTTGCTCCTTTTCCGAGGTAAAATCATGTTATCAAACGAGATATTACTATTAAAAATCATCGATTCCAATGGTAGAATATCGTTGCTACGTGATAGAGGTCTGTCACATTCACAGGTAGCAATGCTTATAAAAAGACAAGAAGACGAGGGTAACATTGTTGTTACCGAGGACGATATTAATTTAACTAATCAGGGTTCAAAGATTTTAAAAGAGAATATTTCAAAAATAGCGTCCAGAGAAAAGGATCAATGGGTTTTGCCGCAGGAGCATTTATATAAAGAGCCAATTTCTTTAGACCAAATAGTATTACCTAAGAACAAAAAGATATAATATCTTGCAGACTACATCAGAACGTATTCTTTGAATACAGATTGGCGAGTCGTCAATCATTTAGGAACCGGCTTTCAAGCCTTGCATAGAGTTTTATCTTTCGCTGGAAGCGAAATCTAAAACTCTATGCATCATCGCAACGTGTTGCTCAGAGCACACATCTCATTTATGAGCGCTCATAAATGAGATGTGTGAAGAAATCTTTAGTGATGTAGTCTGCAAGGTATTATATAAGGAAGGAGGAATAAAATGAAGTGGGATGTTATTGAAAAGAATATAAAAAAAGAATGTAAACTACATCACAAAAGTTCCGAATATACTCAAAAATATCTTGCTTATTCAAAAAAATTATTTGATAACAACCTGCCAATTATTTCTTCCCCAGAGCACTTTTCTTTGCTTGTCGGTCTAGAACACCAATATGTTTGTAATATGGCACATGCTTCAGATCGTTTCTATAGGCATTTTTCTATTCCAAAAAGTAACGGAAAAACTCGAAATATTGATGAACCACTACCAGATTTGAAATTTGTTCAATCTTGGATTCTGCATAACATTCTTGAGAAATGCTCAGTTAGTGATTATGCTAAAGCTTATTTAAAAGGTCGTACCTTAAAACATAATGCAAGATTCCACAGAGCACAAAAAGTTGTAGTAACAATAGATATAAAGGATTTCTTTCCATCTATATCCGTCAGAGACATTACAAAGATTTTTAGAAATATGGGATATTCACATGACTTATCCTGCTTTTTAGCGTATTTATGTTGTTTAAATAACACCTTGCCGCAAGGTGCACCCACAAGTCCTTATTTGTCCAATCTCAGAATGATTACTTTAGATGGTAAAATTAGTAAATACACATCTCAAAACAGCATTCGTTATACACGATATGCAGATGATTTGACATTTTCAGGAGACTTTAATCCTCATTATATCATAAATGATATAAGTAAAATGGTTTTTAATGAAGGTTTTTCTGTAAATTCTGAAAAAACGAGAGTAGCTAAAAGTAACGCAAGACAGGAAGTTACGGGAATTATAGTCAACACTCATATGCAGATTTCTAAGAAAAAGCGAAAACAAATTCGGCAACAGGTTTATTATATAAAGAAATTTGGCTTAGAATCTCATTTGGAGCATATTAGAGAAAATCGAGCCAACTATTTGAACCACCTTCTAGGACAAATCAATTTTGCTTTATTTGTTAACCGTAAAGACGAGGAAATGAAAGAGTATTTTGATATTATAAAAACAATTATACAAAATCAAAAAGAATAAGACGCACCGCCTTTTGTAGAAATACAATTGGTGGTTTTCTTATATTGAGTGATATTTCACACATTGGTGTTTACGCTTTTTCTTCTGTAAAATGAAAGTACAATAAAACGCAGGAGGAAAACACTATGGAAAAATCATTATTCGAATAGAGGGGCGGTACATACATTCAGGTAGGAGATTATCTGCTGCCGAACATTATATTACCTGAACAAGAAGAAAAACCTATTGGCATGTGTACAGCGGCGATTACGGTATCTAAAACAACACCACAAAGTGCTATATTATAATCTACTTACAAGCGGTAAATTAAATGAACACCTTGCAGATATTAAACGAACAGGCAGAAGATATGTTTTCTCGGCTTGTAAAGCAAATGGCGGAGCATTAGGGCATAACTGAACAACTCAAAACAGAAAATCAAATGGAATGGATTGTTCGGATGAATAGTATTTGCAATAGTATAACAGCAATAATTTATGACAACTTAATATATCCAGTATAAAAGTAATCAATCACACCTACTCAAATGTATAGTCCCAATATAAGGGCATAACAAGAACGCTACATGCGGTAAATATCATATTTAAAGCTAAAAACTGACTTCATTTTTTAGATGGAGTCAGTTTTGTTTATAATTAATACTGTGTAGATTACTTTACATTTTGTTTACCTTTCGATGAATACTTGATGTATATAAATGATGTATGATATGCCCTTGGCTCCCTTTGTCAATACTGAAGTTCTGAATAATATAGCAACAAAAGTTTTAGAAAAAAGCGGCCTTCCCGGACTGGCTCCGATTATGCGGTTTATAGACAGTATAATTATTGAAGATTATATTACAAAATGCAGAAAAGACGTTGACTGAATCCTCCGTAAAAGCTATTCTGCCAGGCGTAAGTTAAACTGCATAATGGTTCTGTATATACAAAAACGGGCATGTCATCCGAGCGGTTGACATGCCCCATATTTTTTTCTGATATTTCTATTAT
>CDYR01027702.1_pt1 | contig 10896 bp, 6 predicted proteins | sample 557691 | NCBI WGS metagenome assembly CDYR01 (sample SAMEA3182103, study PRJEB8094) | gut metagenome | biome: human; feature: gut; material: Stool; isolation source: human stools | place: Canada | collected 2013-02-19 | reverse complement strand
AACGCTTTAAGATGCAAGTTTCGTTTCGCTGTTAAGAACAGCGATTTTGCAGGCAAAACCCCGAAACATTTCGGTAAAATCAGATTTTGTGGTATGAAGAGGTATAATATCTTAAAGCTTAATGTTTGAGAAGAAAGTTTTATTTCGTTTCGTTGAAAGTGATGTTTCAGAGCATTGCCGAAGTACTGATTGATTGCTTGGAATCATTACAATAATATCACAGAAGAATAACAAAACTTGACGTTATTTGTCTGCCGTACGGACAAGTTATACAGAGAAAGGAAAAAACAATGTACCAGTTTAATGACAACAGAAAAGAGGTCAGCTTTGATAAAAGCAATACTCCTACTCCGTGGATGAATTATCTTTCTAACGGGGAGTTTACTGCCATGATTTCTCAGGCAGGTGGCGGCGTTGCCTTTTATAAGTCTCCCCAGATTTGGCGTATTAATCACTATAGATTTTTTCATCTTCCTACAGACCGCAGCGGTTTTTATACTTACATTAAGGACGGAAAGAGTTTTTGGTGTCCTACCGCAGAGCCGGCAAAAAGCCGTCCGAGAGTCTGGAAGGCCACTCACGGAATGGGCTATACTACATATGAAGCGAAAAGAGGAGGGGTATTCGTAAGGTCAAGGTATTTTGTAGGGGAATATGAAAATTGCCTGATTTGGAATTTGAAGATCCGGAGCAATGAAGACCGTAAAATCACTATTTTTCCTTTTGTTGAGCTCGGTATGATGGAATTTCAGCGCGAGCTTCAGTGGCAGTGCTACAATAAGCATCAGCTTTCCGCTTACAATATGGATGATATTCTTGTCTATAAATACGGTGTTGAAATGCAGCCGCGGCCGGAGCAGACTCCTCTTGTATATTTTGCGTCCGATTACCCTGTGACTGCGTTTGACTGTGACAGAGATGAGTTTATCGGCAGCTATGCCAGTGAGGAAAATCCTCAAAATGTAATAGCGGGGAAATGTACTAATTCGACGCTTGCAGGAGGAGATCCGTGTTTTGCATTGCAGCTGGACGTTGAACTGAAAGCTGGAGAAGCTAAGGAGATAAATATTTTTCTCGGCACAGCTATGACTGAGGAGGATATTAAAAAGTCTGTTGCTCATTGCCGCGAACCCGGTTTTGTGAAAAAGAGCCTTGAAATGCTTCGCAGACATTGGCGCGGCCGTCTTGCGCGTTTCCAATGCGAAGTCCCGGACGAGAATGTTCAGCGTATGGTGAATATTTGGAATCCGTATCAGGCGGAACGAAACTTTATGTTTTCGAGAAACATTTCTTATTATGCGACCGGTACGTTCCGAGGAGTAGGATACCGCGATACCGCTCAGGATATTCTTGCGGAAATTCCGTTCAGCACTACCCGTGCTAAGGATAAGATAAAATTGCTTCTCGGTCAGCAGTACAAAGACGGTCATGTAAATCATTACTTCTTTCCCACGGAGGGATTTGATCCCGTTACAACAATTCACTCGGATGATCATCTGTGGATCATTATGTCGGTTTATTATGTTACTATGGAAACCGGACAGCGTAAATTTCTTGGAGAAAGAGTACCGTATTACGATGGCGGAGGAGCCAGTGTTTATGAACATTTGAAAAAGTCTGTCAAATATACTTGCGAGCATCTCGGCGAGCATGGATTTCCTCTCATGCTTCGATCTGACTGGAACGATATGCTTTACAAGGTTTGCCGTGAGGGCAAGGGTGAAAGCATTTGGACATCGATGCAGTTCGGAACAGTTTTGCGTATGATGGCAGAGCTCGCGGAGCTGATGGGAGATGATGCTTCCGAATACAGAAAGCTTTATGATGAGCAGAAGAAGCTTATCAATGAAATTGCCTGGGACGGGGAATGGTTCAGGCGCTGCATTACTGATGACGGTACTTTTATCGGATCTAAAGAGCAGCCGCAGGCCAAAATATGGCTCAATACTCAATCTTGGTCGGTTATTTCCGGAATGGGAGATCCGGATAAGGCCGAAAAGGCAATGGAAAGCGTTAGTAAATATCTTGATACGGATCTGGGAATAAAGAAGATTGATCCGTCTATGAAGGATTATCCGAGTGCCGAGGATCCTCTTACATATTACAATAAAGGATGCGGCGAAAACGGATCGGTGTTCTGCCATGCAAACACGTGGGCAATTATTGCTGAATGCATGCTCGGACATCCCGAAAGAGCTTATAAATATTATCATCAGCTTCTTCCTATGGTTGCTCAGGAAAAAGCCGGGGAGTGGAGATATAAGGCGGAGCCGTATGTATATTCGTCCAATATATTCGGACCTGAAAGCGATAAGTTTGGATTGGCAAATGTCAGCTGGCTGACGGGTACTGCGGCTTGGATGTATATAGCAGTTACACAGTATATTCTTGGCATTAAAGCCTCTTGGAACGGTCTTGTCATTAAACCGTGTATTCCGGCAGAATGGAAGCATATTACAGTTAAACGTACTTTCAGAGGCTGCAAATATACGATTGAAATTGAAAACAAGGGCGTTGGCGCTAAAGAGGTTGTAATTCCGCATGTGAACGGACGGACAAGATTTAATGTTAAGGTAGTGGTATAACGTAATTATGTAGAGATTTAGTTAAAGTTTTACCGGCGCTTCAAACATCAAGAAATATATTAGTATGGTAATATTCTACATCGTTCGAGTTACAATGTACCGATATAAAAGGCAAGATTTACAAATTGTAAATCTTGCCTTAGATTTTTATAAAAAATACTTGACAAATAGGTTAGCTTGTGCTAACATAATATGTAGTTAGATAAGGCTAACTTAATAAATCAAATTATTTGCCGTTTACCGGAAGGATTTTCCTGACGGTAAAGTTTATAAATAATAATAGAAGAGGGTATGACATGATGCCGCTGACATTTGCGAATATAGGCGAGGAAAATGTAATAAAAAAAATATGCGGTAGTACGGCGGTGAGAAAGCATCTTGAGAATCTTGGTTTTGTTGCCGGAAGCAATGTTACTGTTATTAATGAATTTTCGGGCAATATAATTGTAAATGTTAAGGACTCAAGAGTCGCTATTAGCCGTGAAACGGCGCAAAAAATTATGATATAGGATTTGTACTAACCTGTGTCGTCGTATTTTATGACGCGATACAGTTAAAAAATTGGAAGGCAGGTTGATTTAATGAAAACGCTCAGGCAAACAAGAGTCGGTGAGGACGCTACTGTTGTAAAGCTTCACGGAGAGGGGGCTGTTAAGCGGCGCATAATGGATATGGGGATTACAAAAGGCGTTTCTGTCCATGTCAGAAAGGTTGCTCCGCTCGGCGATCCGATTGAGGTAACGGTTCGTGGATATGAACTTTCACTTAGAAAAGCGGATGCCGATATGATTGAGGTTGAGTAAAAATTAAAATAATAGGCATAACAAACATACATAGCAGAGCATACATGACTTCAAACGTAACTTCAAACGTAATAGATTTTGCTGTTCTGAATACAGATTATTATGTGTGTAAAATTTATGTTTTATATGTTGCGGTTAGCTCATGCTAACAAATTTAAATGATATGCCGCAATGATTTTTGATACAGAAAGGAAGCTTCCATATAGGAAGCAGGGTAGATTGAAATGGACTTGAGAATTGCTCTTGCCGGGAATCCTAACTGCGGAAAGACAACGCTTTTTAATGCGCTTACCGGTTCAAATCAGTTTGTGGGAAACTGGCCCGGCGTTACCGTTGAAAAGAAGGAGGGCAAGCTCAAAAAGCATGACGGAGTAATTATAACCGACCTTCCTGGAATATATTCCCTTTCTCCATATACACTCGAAGAAGTAGTTGCCCGCAGCTATCTTGTAAATGAGCGTCCTGACGCTATTTTGAATATTGTTGACGGAACTAATCTTGAAAGAAATCTTTACCTTACAACACAGCTTACAGAGCTTGGAATTCCTGTAGTGATGGCAGTCAACATGATGGACGTTGTGAAAAAAAGCGGAGACCGTATTGATACATCGGCTCTTGCGTCAGATCTCGGAATAAAGGTTGTGGAGATTTCAGCTCTCAAAGGCAATGGAATATCCGAAGCTGCCGAAGCAGCTGTTGAAGCGGCTAAAAACGGAAAAACTGTACCGATGCACACTTTTTCAGGTGTGGTAGAGCACGCTATTGCTCATATTGAAGAGGCTGCGGTTCATTCTATGCCGGAAAACCAACAGCGGTGGTATGCTATTAAAATTTTTGAACGAGACGACAAAGTCATGCAGGAAATGAAGCTTTCCGACAGTACGCTTTCTCATATAGAAGAAGATATTGCCGCTGCCGAACGGGAGCTTGACGATGACGCCGAATCTATTATCACAAATGAGAGATACATATATATTGCGTCACTTATAAAGCATTGCCTTAAAAAGAAGTTTGCCGGACATCTTACAACTTCCGATAAAATTGACAGGATTGTTACCAACCGATTTGCGGCTCTTCCGATTTTTGCGGTGATTATGTTCCTCGTATACTATATTTCCGTTTCGACTGTCGGCACAATAGGAACAGACTGGGCGAATGACGGAGTATTCGGCGACGGCTGGCATCTTTTCGGAATCGGTTCTTCCGCTTATGATGATGCGATGGCGGATTATGCAGCCGAAAATATCTGGACGGATGAATTTGTCTCGATTGTAAATTCGGCTGCAGAAGCAGATGTTGTGGGCGCATCGGACATTGCCGATGCTATTGCGGATGAGGATTTTGGTGCATTCGACGAGGCATACGGTTCGTATTCTGATTCGTTGGCTGAAGAAGGATACGATGTATCGGAAATTTATGATGCCGCGTTGGGAGAGGATGCAGAGGGAATTCCGAGTCCTGAAGATTATGGAGTCTGGATTCCCGGTATCCCGGTCTTTATTGAACGCGGACTTGATGCTGTAAACTGTGCGGATTGGCTTAAGGGGTTAATCCTTGATGGAATTGTCGGCGGAGTGGGAGCAGTTCTTGGATTTGTTCCGCAGATGCTTGTACTTTTTATACTTCTTGCGTTTCTTGAAGCATGCGGATATATGTCGCGTATTGCATTTGTGCTCGACCGTGTCTTCAGAAAATTCGGGCTGTCAGGAAAATCATTTATTCCGATGCTTATCGGAACAGGCTGCGGGGTTCCCGGAGTTATGGCTTCACGTACAATTGAAAATGAGCGTGACCGCCGTATGACAATTATGACAACCACGTTTATTCCCTGCGGTGCAAAGCTTCCTATTATTGCACTTATTGCCACTGCTTTGTTTGACGGTGCATGGTGGGTTGCTCCATCTGCATATTTTGTTGGAATTGCCGCAATTATAATCTCTGGTATTATGCTTAAAAAGACAAAGATATTCTCCGGCGATCCGGCACCGTTTGTAATGGAACTGCCGTCGTACCACCTTCCGACGGTCGGAAATGTACTTCGCTCCATGTGGGAACGCGCTTCTTCCTTTATAAAAAAGGCTGGAACTATTATACTTTTGTCATCTATCATAATTTGGGCAGGTTCATGCTTCGGATTTGTTGACGGTGCATTTATGTTCGATACGGATATGGAGCTTGAGAGCAGTATCCTTGGAATTATCGGCGGAGCTATTTGCTGGATTTTTGCGCCGCTTGGATTTGGCAATATAAAGGCAACGATTGCTACAATCATGGGACTTGTTGCTAAGGAAGAGGTTGTCGGTGTATTCGGAGTGCTTGATTTTGAGGGAATGACAAAGCTTGCGGCATATTCATTCCTTTGCTTCAACTTACTTTGCGCGCCGTGCTTTGCGGCGATTGGCGCTATCAAGCGTGAGATGAACTCCGCAAAGTGGACGTTCTTTGCAATAGGTTATCAGTGTGTGTTCGCGTATGCGGTATCACTAATGGTTTATCAGATTGGTTCCATATTTACAGGAGGACTTAATGCAGTTGGACTTCTTTGTGCGCTGATTATACTTGCGTTTATAATATTTATGCTTGTTAAACCGTATAAGGAAGCCTCTAAATTTACTGAGAAGGTTCGTATTTAAAAGTTCTTTGATTTGATTTTTATCAATTTCTAATTCCCGAAAAGTGCGAGTGCTAAGTTCGGAAATGCTGCCGAAACGTAAATTATAACTAAAAACGACTAAAAACGAAATGTTTAAGTTAGTATAACGATCTTATGTAAAGGCAATCTTATGAAAGGTAATTTTGCGTAAAGACAATCTTATGTAAAAGTGCTCTCGTGTAAAGGCATTTGCGTTTAAAGACTTTCACATGTAAAGGCGTTCGTTTTTATAGATAGTGGGTTTCGCTCACTTTTTACGCTGGCGGCACATTCTCTTTAGGAACGCTTTCTTGCGGAGCTATATTCTTTACTGAAGGACTTTCGAAGCTTTGAATATATACGAAAGGCATGGTTATAAAGAATGATAAATTTTATATATTCAAATATTTCTACAATTATAATTGGTATTGTGCTTGCGGCGATTGTGGGAATGGTAATTGTAAAAATGATCCGAGATAAAAAGAAGGGCAAGTCTTCCTGCGGAGGAAGCTGTGCGGGGTGTCCGTCCAATTGTGCTTGCCATCATAAAAAATGATTCTTATTCTGTATGACTAATTAGTTATTGCTTTCTTCATATTTTGGATAAGCGGATTGTATCAGTGTAGTACAGATACCAGATTAACGGCTTTTATAGTTGTTTATATGGCATTTGATTATAATTGGATATACAACTTTTGATGAGATAAACCGTTGCAAGAATTATTTCATGCTTAAATGCTTATTTTAATACCGAAGGAATCCGCTTGAGTGATTCCTTCGGTTTTTTAATTTATAATTGTTGCCGAGTTTATTCTGAACAGGTCTTTTTATTACGCATCTCTTGACAAAAAAAACGCTGTATGTTATTATGATAATGTAGCTTTTACACATGTTTTGTGCCGCTGATTGGCGGCGGATTGGAGATCTGTTTAGAATGAAAAAAATGAGACTGATTCTTGCTGCGCTGTTTTGTGCAGCCGCGACTGTGTCTGTCTATGCGGCCGATTCGGCACCGTCTGAATTTGATCGGTATGACGTAAACCGTGACGGCAAAGTCAATGCGCATGATATTGTTGCGATGATGAAATTTATTGCTGACGGGAGAACCGATATTGAATCAGGTTCTTACGATAATAACAGTGACGGAAAGGCAAACAGCATAGATCTTGTCAGACTTATGAAATATATTGCGGGCGGAGGCTCAGAAAGCACGGATTCTTCAGGAGAGGATTCATCTGATTCATATGTTACCTCATCTGAGCCTGACACATCTGAGCCTGACACATCGGATTCATCTGATAGTTCGGATATTCCTGATACATCGGATGAGCCGATTACGGACGATACTTCCGGAGATGTTACCGATTCGCCTGATCCTGATACCCCGGAGGGAGAAATTGCGGCGCTGAACAGTTCGTATAAAAATACGCTTTCTGTTATAGCTGACAAACTTCCCGGTATTGTATGCTGGGGAGATTCGCTTACTTCCGGCCCTGGCGGCAATGCAATGACTTATCCGAAATCTCTTCAGAATTCTATAAATAATGCAATATGTTCGGCATATGATCCTGTTTCATCTCTTTCTGACGAGGCAAAATTGCTTGTAAATCCTGATGACTATAAAATATCAATACCGGTCATAAATATGGGTGTCGGAGGGGAGACTACAAATACGATTCTCGGCAGAAACGGAGCTGTTCCGTTTGTTACATCCGGGTCTCTGACAATTCCTTCAGGGACAACTCCGGTTCGAATTAGCTTCAAATCGCAGAACGGAAGAGATGTTGCTCCTCTTTTGCAGGGAAGTGCGGGAATGGAGTACGTTACGATTTCCGGCGTACGCGGAGTAATCAGCAATTCTTACGGAGGCTATACTTTTACAAGGAGTGAGTCGGGAAGTGCGGTAACGGTACCGTCTGGTACCGTGATTACTACGGCTGGATCAGAAAATTACCGTGACTATATTACTGTGATATTTATCGGGCAAAACGGAGGTTTTATTGGCTATGATGATCTTGTCGAACAGCAGCGCGCAATAATTGAGCACCAGACAAGAAATAATGACCGTTATATTATAATAGGACTTCACACAACAACGCCGTCTAACCGCGAAGATCTTGAAGGCTTGATGGTCGAGGAGTACGGAGATAAATATATCAATCTTCGGAAATATATGGCCACAGATGCTATCTATGACGCCGGTCTTGAGCCGACTAAGAGTGACCTGCAAAGAATGCAGGTAGGTTATGCTCCGTTTTCATTGCTTGCACGGGATGAGCTGCATTTTAATGCAACAGGATATGAGCTGATAGGAAAACTTGTCTATAATCGTATGGAGAGTCTTGGTTATTTTGATGAGGTTAAGGCAAGCGCGGGCATTTCAAATTAATTGTCTGATTTTCTCTATCGGATGAATATATCACGCACAAATACCTGCGTATGTAGGTTTGTTTAAGCATCCGCCGGTAATGCGGCGGATGCTTTTGTGCCGCAAATCAAAATATTTGAGACAATTTGCCCCAAATTATAGCTAAAATCATAGCTAAAAGCAGAATGTTGGCGCCTGTAAGATATTCTTGTGTAAAGGCATTCGTACGTAAAGTGTTAGACTGTAAAAGCAATTTTATGTAAAAGCGTGCGGATGTAGGAATGTTCGGATGCAAAGGGGTTGTATCTGCAGACAACTGGTTTCACTTACTTTTTCGGGCGGAAGTTCGGTCCTCAGCCGAGATGTTTTATGACGAAGCTGTTGTAATTATAGAATTGTCTTGGCGGTGTAATAAATTTTTTAATACATGAGAGATACGTTGACGGGAGATATTCAAATGGCAGCAATAAAAAGGCTTATTACATCGTGGACGGCCGCAGCTTATACAATCGCGGTTATCTATGGCGGATTTAATGTTCCTTCGAATTTTACTGATAAAACTTTTACTGATGGTGTGAACATTTTAACTTTTTTAATTTTAATGTTCGGCTTTTTTCTGCTTCTGACATATGTTTCGAGTCTAAAACTTGGATTTTCTTCTGATGATTTGGCGCTTGTTTTATTTCTTGGATTATATTCGGTACTTCTTACAGTAAATTCTCAGAGTATTACTACCGTTATAGCGGTTCTGATTCCGATCAGTATAGCAGTGTTCTATATATTTTACAGAGATAGCCGCGGACTGTCGTTTATTAATCTTTCACCGAAGGCCGGATTTGCGGCGGCTTGCGCTTTGGCTGTGCTTTTGGCCGTTTTTATAGGAGCATATACAAGCTGCAGGTATTTATCTTTCGGTTCTCCTAATTACGACTTCGGAATATTTTGCAATATGTTTGCAAGCATGGCGCGAGATTTTACCCAGACTGTAAGCTCTGAGCGGGATGCGATAATTCAGCATTTTGAAGTGCATTTTTCTCCGGTATACTATTTGATGCTTCCTTTCTATTTTGTATTCAGATCTCCGGTAACACTTCAAATCCTTCAGGCTTTAATTGTTGCTTCCGGTATTATTCCGTTATGGCTGATATCAAGGCGCAGAGGACTATCGCCCCGTGCATCGGTGATTTTGTCGGCAGTCTATGCACTCTATCCTGCAATTTCCGGCGGATGCAGCTATGATTTGCATGAGAACTGTTTTTTGACAGCTTTTCTTTTATGGCTTTTTTGGGCGGCGGAGCGAAAGGATAGACTCGGAAATATTCTTCTCTTTGTTTTTGCGGTTCTTACGCTTTCAGTAAAGGAGGACGCCGCGGTATATGTAGCCTTTGCGGGAATTTATATTGCGGTTACGGACGGTCATGATTCAGATTTGAGAAATCCGTGTCCTGAGAATGAGCGAAGGGGATGGCGCGGAAGAGTATCGGGTATTTTAACGGTTCCGCGAATAAACGGAGTTCTTTTAGTGCTGATTTCTGTAGCGTGGTTTGGATTTACTTCTTGGTTTCTTACTAAATTCGGTTATGGAATTATGAGCTCACGGTATTCTAATTTTATTCCTGAAGGAGGCGGTCTTGCCGATCTTCTGCGTACAGTTTTAACGAACCCCGCTATTGTTTTTTCGGAATCTTTCGGGACTGAAAAATTAGAATTTATTGCGCAGATGATTTTACCTCTTGCTTGCATTCCGTTCGTCACAAAAAAGCCGCATCGTTTGCTTTTGCTTATGCCGCTTTTGCTTATTAATTTAATGCCGGATTATCAGTATCAGCATTCTGTTTTCTTTCAGTATGTCTTCGGCTCATCAGCTTTTATATTTTACGGAACTGTGCTGAATCTCTCCGAGATGAAACCCAAACTGCGCCGTACTTTGCTTTTGCTCTCCCTGTCCTCGTCAATTCTGTTTTTTGGAGCTTTTATTATGCCAAAAAGCGAATATATATTCAGATATTTTGAAAACAGAGACAAATATATTCAGCTTGAGAGCTATCTTGACGTAATAGATGACGACGCGTCTGTTACCGCTTCGACGTTTATTCTTCCTCATATTGCTGATCGGAGGGAAATATATCAGCTTAAAAACGGATCGGAAACCGAGGCTGATACAGATTATGTAGTAATCGATCTCCGTGGCGTTACTGAATATTCAGCAAATGAATATATACATGCTTATGAAAATAAGGGTTATAATACTATCCGCTGTGAATATGGAACGATATTGATACTTGAAAGAATTATATAATTGAAAGTGAGCTGTCTGAGCTTGTAGGACGTTCGCCTACAGAGGTGTTCAGCTGTAAGAACCTTCAATTTTGCAGGCGTCGGTTTTCGCCTGCTTTTTCCGGTGGTTGTTAGGGCTCCCGTCGGAATATTTAATGATAGAGCTAAGCATCTTATTAGTTTTTTTATAAATTGAATGATATAGAAATACAATATTATAAAATATTTATT
>CDYR01051336.1_pt1 | contig 10902 bp, 8 predicted proteins | sample 557691 | NCBI WGS metagenome assembly CDYR01 (sample SAMEA3182103, study PRJEB8094) | gut metagenome | biome: human; feature: gut; material: Stool; isolation source: human stools | place: Canada | collected 2013-02-19 | reverse complement strand
CTGGATCTTCGGCGGCGACGGCTGGGCATATGACATCGGCTTCGGCGGCCTGGACCATGTCCTGGCGCAGGACGAGGACGTGAACGTGTTCGTCTTCAACACCGAGGTCTACTCCAACACCGGCGGACAGGCGTCCAAGGCCTCCAACATCGGTCAGGTCGCGCAGTTCGCGGCTGCCGGCAAGGAGCTCAAGAGCAAGAGCCTTGCCGAGATCGCCATGAGCTATGGCTACATCTACGTGGCGCAGGTCGCCATGGGCGCCAACCCGGCGCAGACCATCAAGGCCATCAAGGAAGCGGAAGCTTACCACGGCCCGTCCCTGATCATCGGCTACGCCCCCTGCGAGATGCACAGCATCAAGAAGGGCGGCATGACCAACTGCCAGGGCGAGATGAAGCGTGCGGTCGACTGCGGCTACTGGAACCTGTTCCGTTACGATCCGTCCGCTGAAAAGCCCTTCGCGCTCGACAGTAAGGAGCCGGCCGGCGGCTACCGCGACTTCCTCATGAACGAGGCGCGCTACGCCCGCCTGACCAACGAGTTCCCGGATCGCGCCGAGGAGCTGTTCGCGAAGTCTGAGGACAACGCCAAGGCCCGCTACGAGCACCTGCTCAAGCTCAAGAAGCTCTACGACGAGGCATAAGTTTACCTACCCACGCAGGCGGGGCTGATCTCAGCCCCGCCTTTTTGCGCTTAAAAGTGCAAAAAGGCGCCACTCCATCCGCGGGTGCCTTGCCCCATCGAGCGCCCCTGCCGCTCAGAGAACGGAAGTTCCCGCACTGCTTTGAAGTGCGGTATTTTCGGACACCATGGCACGCACACATCCTTCTCCAACACCCCGCCCGCCGGAACGTGTTGAAAACCGGCGGTGTATGGCGTATACTAAATACAAGATCGAATCCCACACGAAAGGGGAGACCGCCATTTGAATACGGACACCTATCAGAACGCGCTCGAATCCACGAAAGACAGCATCGAGGATGTGAACAACGCCATCGGCTTCAGCCTCGGCAGTCTCACGCTCGAAAAGCTCATCACCTCCGCCGTCACGCTCGTGATCTGCGTGCTCGTCATCTGGCTCGTCATGCGCGTCGCGCGGCGCATCTCGGCGCACTCGCGCCTGTCGGAGAGCCTGAGCCGGTTCATCCTCAAGGTGCTCAAGATCGCGCTGGAGTTCATGGCCATCCTCATTGTGGCCGACAGTCTCGGCTTTAACGTCACGGCGCTGCTGGCCGTGTTCAGCCTGCTCGGCCTGGCTTTGTCGCTCTCGGTGCAAAACTGCCTGTCCAACGCCATGAGCGGCATCACCATCCTGCTCACGCGGCCGTTCGAGGACGGTGATTTCATCGAGGCCGGCGACGTGAGCGGCACCGTCAAGGACATCGGCCTGATCTACACGCAGCTGTGCACGCTGGACAATAAGGACATTTATGTGCCCAACAGCGACCTCTCGGCGTCCAAGATCGTCAACTATAACCGAGAGTCGCAGCGGCGCGTGGACCTGACGTTCGGCGCGGACTATACCTGCCGTCCGGAGCAGGTGAAGGCGGCGCTGCACAACGCCGTGTCGCTCGTGCCCGGCATCCTGCCGGAGCCGGAGCCGTTCGTGCGCGTGTCGGGCTACGGGGAGAGCAATATCGAGTACACGGTGCGCGTCTGGTGCAAAACGGCCGACTACTGGACCGTATATTATGACCTCATGGAGGCCGTCGGCGCGGCGTTTGACGCCCACGGTGTGTCCATGTCCTATCCGCAGATGAACGTACACGTGCTCGATACGCCGGAAAGTGCAAAAAAGGATTGACTTTCCCGGTTTTTCAGGTATAATAATATGGCCTGCGTATTGACGCGGGTGATCCTTGCTCTCATTGGAGATGAGGGCCACTAGACCAGAAGGAGGTGCAACTGAAATGGCAAAAACCACCGAAAAGTACGAACTGATGTATATCATCAACCCCAATCTGTCGGAGGAAGAGACTGCAGCAGTCGTCGAGAAGTTCAAGGCGCTTGTCGAGCAGAACGGCACGCTGGAGGAAATGGAGGAGATGGGTAAGCGCAAGCTCGCTTACGAGATCAACTACATTTCTGAGGGCTACTACGTGCTCGTCAAGTTCACCAGCGGTCCGGATTTCCCGGCCGAGCTGGACCGTGTGCTGGGCATCACGGACGGTATTCTCCGCTCCCTGATCACCCGTCGCCCGGAATAAGGAGGCACGGCAATGCTGAACCACATTGTGCTCATGGGCCGTCTGACCCGTGACCCCGAGCTTCGTTATACCCAGTCCCAGATCCCCGTGGCTTCGTTTACGCTGGCGGTCGACCGTGATTTCGGCGGTCGTGACGGCGGCGAGAAGCAGACGGACTTCATCGACATTGTCGCCTGGAGAAGCACGGCGGAGTTCGTCTCCAAGTACTTCACCAAGGGCAGCATGGCCGCCGTGAGCGGCCGTCTGCAGATCCGCGACTGGACCGACCGTGAAGGCGGCAAGCGCCGCAGCGCGGAGGTCGTAGCGGACAATGTCTACTTCGGCGAGAGCAAGCGCCGCGACGGCGGCGATGCGCCTCGTCCGGCAGCGCCGAGCGCATCGGCACCGGCTCACCGCGGCAGCTATGGCGGATATGACAATGTCCCCCAGGGCGGCAGCGCTTTTTCCGAGCTGGACGACGATGACGGCGACCTGCCGTTCTGATTTTGATAAAGGAGGATTACAGTCTTGGCTTTTGATAGAGATAAGAGCAAGAACCGCAAACGCAGAAAAGTTTGCCAGTTCTGTGTGGACAAGTGCACTTATATCGACTACAAAGACACCGCGAAGCTTCGCCGCTTCCTGTCCGAGCGCAGCAAGATCCTGCCGCGCCGCACGACCGGCACCTGCGCGATGCATCAGCGCGAGCTCACCGAGGCCATCAAGAGAGCGCGTCAGATCGCCCTCCTGCCGTACGTGACCGACTAAGTTTTTGTTCACAGATGCAAACCTGCCCCCATCGCACGATGGGGGCAGGTTTTTTTCGTTGTGCAGTTTTCAGTTTTCGAGATGCAGCGGTATTTTTTCCACCTGCACAATGCAGGAGACCATGGCGCGGATCTGCGGCGTGAGCACCTTGTCGCGGTGGTGCACCAGCTGGCTCCACTGCTCCATGTGGCAGTCCACGACCGGCAGAATGACGAGCCGGCCCTCTTCCGCGCGGCGGCGCGCCGTGTAGCGCGGCAGCACGGACAGATAGGGATTGTGCTCGAGCAGCTGCATGACCATGCTCGTACTCTCCAGCTCCAGAAACGGCCGGATCGACAGCTTCTGGTGCGCCAGCTCCATGTCGAACTGGTGGCGGTAGCTGTTGAACTGCGGCATGAGCACGAACGGTTCGTTGACGAGGTCGGCCAGCTTGAGTTGCTTGGCGGCAGCAAACGGGTGCTTGGGGCTTGCGACGATGACGATCTCCTGCGGGCACTCGAAGAGTTTGACGCGCTGCGCGTCATAGCCCATGTCGTCGAGCGTGTAGATCAGGTCGACTTCATTGTGCATGAGCATATCTGAGAGCGTTTTGGTGTCGCCCTCGACCAGCTGTGTGTTCACATGCGGACAGTGCTCATGATACAGCGGCAGGATCTCACCGAAGCTGGCCGTCATGATCGATTCGATTGTGCCGATGCGCAGCGTGCCGGTCAGATCGCGTTCCTGCACTGTGAACGACACGGCGCGCGCCGCGGCCGATACGACATCGCGTGCGTAGGGAATGAATTCCTGCCCGTAGTGGGTGATGGATACGGTTTTGCCAATGCGATCAAACAGGCGCACGCCCAGCTCGTTTTCGAGCTGCTGGACCTGTACCGTAACGGCGGACTGGGAATAACCCAGGGATTCTGCGGCCTTGGAGAAGCTCTGCAGCTGCGCGACCTTTAAAAATGTGGTCAGCAAACGAAGTTCCATAGGCAATGCCTCCTTATCCCGATCTGGATCCGTTTATTTCTCGAATTTATAATACGTCGCAAATCCGGTCTGCGTCAAGCATTTTTTCGGATATCCAACAGATGGCAGGGAGACATTGACAGAAAATTATCGATTCTGCGAAAGAATATCATCAAATTTTTGAATTTAATCGAAAACGCAAAACGTTCCTTTCAAAATTGTGAATTTTACAACAGGCGGACGATGTGCTATCATGCAATTGTAAGCGAGGGGGCCGGAAACCGGCCCCGGACCACCAAAAAATTCAGGAGGTAGCTGCTATGAAAAACATTTGGCTGAACATTCTTGCGTTCGTTGCGTTTCTCGCGATCGAGATCACCGCTGTCTCCTTTATGAGCACGTACTCCGCCCGCTCTGCCGCGATGGCGCTGCTGGGTGTGCTTGCGCTCGTGATCGGCGGCATTTACACGGCTCTGCTTGGCAGAGACATCGTGAGCATCAAGCGCTGATCCCATTTTCCTTTGCTATTTTTCATCCATTTCTGTTTTTTCTCCATGGTTTCCGGGAGTAACCGCCTCCCGGTGACCGCCCCCCAATGTGCGGTTTCCCCGCACGAAAAAATCTCCTCCCGTAACCGCCGGGAGGAGATTTTTTTTAATTTCTGCACATGTCGTGCCGGAGCATTTACAACCGCGCCGTGCTGTGGTACACTATGCTCAGAACTGCATACTGCGCAGTCTTCGCCGCTTCGGGCGGCAGGGGGAATGTGGGTGCAAAACCCCGCGAGTCGGTCACTGTGAAGCCGCCGGAAGGCGGATCAGTCAGAATACCCGAAGGCTGCAGGCATTTCTGCCGGAACCGGAAACTGCATGGCTGAACGAAGAGATTTCGTTTGGCCGGTTTTGCTGCAGCTGTCCGCCGGTCCCGGCGGGCAGAAATTTTTTGTTTCAGGAGGAAGCAACATGAAAAAACGGTTTTTGGCGCTGCTTCTGGCGCTGACGCTGGTCTTCAGTCTCTTGCCGGCGGCGCTGGCTGTGGGACCGGACGTTCCGACGGACGCGACGGCTCCGAGCGGTATGACGGCCCCGACGGCTCCGACGGCCCCGACGGAACCCTCGAGCGTGTACACCGTCACCTTCCAGCTGCACACGGACACGGACGTCTGGATCCAGCCGGCTGTGGTCAGCGTTTCGACCGAGGGCACGACGGTGCTTGACGTGTTCCGGCAGGTGCTCGCGGCCAACGGCTACACGTATGATTATGATGCAAATTACAGCTATCTGCGGGCGGTCACCGCGCCGGACGGCACCAAGGTCGCCGAATTCAGCAAGGGGAAAAACTCCGGCTGGCTCTATCGCGTCAACGGCGATATTCCGGATGTGGCGATGAACGCCTTCCAGCTTGAGGACGGCGACGAGATTGAGGTCTTCTTCACGGCCGACTACATGCAGGTGCCCGGCATGGTCCTGCCATTCACCGATGTGTCGTGGGATCACTGGGCGTACACTGCCATCAAGCGCATGTATACCCGTAACCTCATGGTCGGCGTGGACGACAAGACCTTCGCGCCCGACCTGACGCTCACCCGCGCCATGCTCGCGGTCATTCTCTATGCCAGAGCCGGTGAGCCGGCGGTCACGGCGGAAAACAAGTTCTCGGACGTTCCGACCGGCCAGTGGTATACGAACGCGGTCATCTGGGCGGCTGAAAATGGCATCGTTGCCGGCTGCGGTGACGGCACGTTCCGGCCCGACGCTGCGGTCACGCGCGCACAGGCGGCTGTCATGCTCTGCGGCTTTGCGGCTTTCTCCGGTGACGACGTGACGGCGCGCGCCGATCTCTCAGCGTTCGGCGACGCGGCGGACGTTCCGTCCTGGGCGCAGGCTGAGCTGCAGTGGACCGTTGCCAGACAGCTCATCGTCGGCCGCGACGGCAAGCTCCTCGCGCCGAACGACGCGGTGACCCGCGCCGAGATGGCCTCCATCCTCAGCGCTTACATTCGCAAATAAGCATTCCATCAGTGCACCCCCGGACTTCGGTCCGGGGGTGTTTTGCGTGTTCGGCGCCGGCGTGCGGCGCTGCGGCGCTTTGTGGGCCATCCGCTTCGCCCGCGAATACGGTCGGAAAAAGGATTTACAACCGCGCTGGGCTGTGATACACTACGACCGAAACTGTATATTGCGCAGTCTTCGCCGCTTCGGGCGGCAGGGGGAATGTGGGTGCAAAGCCCCGCGAGTCGGTCACTGTGAAGCCGCCGGAAGGCGGATAAGTCAGAATACCCGAAGGCTGCAGGCATTTCTGCCGGAACCGGAAGTTGCATGGCTGAACGAAGGAATTTCGTTCGGCCGGTTTTGCTGTACCTGTCCGCCGTTTCCGGCGGGCAGAATTTTTTGTTTTGGGAGGAAAGCACATGAAAAAACGGTTTCTGGCCCTGCTGCTGGTGCTGACGATGGTGTTCAGCCTCATGCCGGCGGCACTGGCCGCAGACACGCTCAGCGGCAGCGGCACGGAGGACGATCCGTACCTGCTGGCCACGGCGGCAGATCTCAAGGCGTTCCGCGACATGGCCAATGCGGAGGCGTCCAGCAAGCTCTGCGCGACGCTGACGGCCGACATTGACCTGGGCGGCGAAGCATGGACACCATTTGAACCGTCGTCCGGCTATGTGTCACAGGCATATGCCGGCACCTTTGACGGTGCGAACCACACCATCAAGGGCCTGTCGGTGAACTTGACTTCGAGCACCGGTGCCGGCCTGTTCGGCACGGTCTGCGGCGCGACCATCAAGAATCTGAGGGTCGAGGGCAATGTTTCTGCGAGCAGTAGTGTTTCCGTGGGCGGCATTGTCGGCAGAACGCAGACCAGCGCCACGATCGACAGCTGCTCTTTTGCCGGAACTGTCACCTCTACGAAGAAAAACGGCGCTGCAGGAACGGCCGGTATTGTTGGCAGAGTCAATGCCGGAACTCTGGCGGTTACGAACTGTGCGAATTTGTCGGATGTGACTGGCTCCGGAAGCGCAGCCGGTATTCTTGGCTATGCCGGAAACACCAAGGTTACCATCGAAAACTGCTATAATTCCGGCGCGATCAGTGGCCAGAATTACGCTTCCGGTATTTGCTCTATCGGTACCGGCAAGAATGGTAAGACGGGCAAGATCGGTAACTGCTATAATGTCGGTACGATTACGGGCACAAGTGACGGGGCCTATTACGCAGGTATTTCTGCAAACTTCCAAGGCGCGATCAGCAACAGCTACTATGCCGCCCCGGTGGAAGAAAAGCTTATGAGCAACGCCACTGCAACGGCGACTGCCATCACCTCCCCCGACGGCCTTGCGGACAAGCTCGGCAATGCTTTCAAGGAGGACACGGCTGGCGCGAACAACGGCTACCCCATCCTCGTCTGGCAGGCAGGCGAAGTGGTGCAGCCCGACCCGCGCATCGAGCTGACCGGCCCGGCCACGCTCTGGCGCACGAACACGGAGCCGCAGCCGCAGGTGACGATCACCGCCGCCTGCAAGGATATGGACAAGGACACGCACGTTAACTGGACGCTGACGGAGGGCGAGGGCATTGTCACGCTCGAGACGCCGGAGGGCGCGGGCGCGGCCAATCAGTCCGTGATCGTCAAGGCGACGGCCGACGGCGCCGGTAAGGCGGTCATCACGGCCAGCACGGCCAACGGCATCACGGCGAGCCTCACGATCTATGTCATCCCCCAGATCACGGCCGTGGAGCTCGAGGGCGTTGTCGCCGTGGGCGAGACGGTGCGCGCCAAGATCAATGTCCTCGGCGGCGGCGAGTACGACTACGAGAATTTCCCGAAACTGAAGATCGAGTGGCGCTATCTCACGGCCGCGGACTACAACGCGGGCAAAACCGGCACCAGCTCGTATAAGGAGATCACCGGCACGACCGGCCGGGAGTATACCATTCCGGAGGACATGGCGGGCAATTATCTGTCCTTCCTGCTCTATGACACCGTCTCCAGAGAATATAAAACGCTCAGCAGCCCCGTGCGCATCGCCACGGCGGAAGAGCGTCTGCTCAAGGCCGACGCCTCGGCCCTGACGCTCGATACCTCCGACATCCGCGCGGCCACGACGCTCACGCTGCCGGCGGCCGGCTCCGTGAACGGCTCTGCCATCACGTGGGCGAGCTCGGACAGCAGCATCATCGACCCGGCCACCGGCGCCGTGACGCTGCCGGCCAGCGGCATCCAGACCGTCACCCTCTCGGCGACGCTCACGCGCGGCGAGGCCACTGCCTACCGCAACTTTGACATCCGCGTCTGGTCGCAGGCGGAGCTCGATAAGGAAGCTGCCAAGAGCGAGCTGCGCAAGCTCGTCGAGCGGCTCGACGGCACCATCACCCTGACGCCGGAATACGGCCGGGATACGAATGTGAACACGATGCTCAGCGCGAAGCTCGACGACAGCAGCATCGCGGTCAGCGTCTCCAAGGTCGAGGAAGTGTACGGCGGTGCGGGCGTCGCGGCCGACGGCACCATCACGTATTTCTTCGTCGACCCGAACACCACGCCGCTCGTGCACAACGGCAGCTACAACGTCACGTTTGCGCTCAGCAAGGCCGGCGCGACCGAGACATTGCAGGTCCCGGTCGTCATCGGCTGGGACGTGCAGCGCGTGCGCGATGCGATCTCCGCCGAGATCACGAGCCAGCTCACCACCGAGGGCCTGTGCGCCGCCGGTGAGGACCCGAACCAACTCACGCAGGATCTGACGCTGCCGAAGGTCATCGACGGCAAGCGGTGGGCGCTCATCTCCTGGACGTCCAGCGACCCGACGGCGATCGCCGTCAGCGACAAAAACCAGCAGACGCCGGACACGCTCTTTGACCCCTATGTCGGCGTGGTCAAGACGCCTGCGCAGGACAAGGCCGTCACCCTCACCGCGACCGTGACCTTCCAGTTCACGGACACGCAGGAGCAGGCCATTACCGTGAGTAAGGTCTTCTATGTCACCGTCAAGGGGCAGGAGACGACCGTGCACGAGGACCTGCAGGCCAAGCTCGACGCGGGCTTTTCCGCCTACGGCGGCCTGCGCGATGCCGTGACGGGCCTGCCCCTCACGCAGCGCGACGGCAAGTATCTTGCAGCCAACGATATTCATTTCCCGACCACGCGCGACTTCGGCGTGGACGGCAAGTACACTCCCGTGACCATCACGAGCAGCGATGCCGACACCATCGTGCCGCCGGATGTGAACAACGCCGCGCGTGCGGAGGTCTACCGCCCGCTGCCCGGCGAGGCGGCAAAGGATGTCACCGTCACGGTGACGCTCACGGATGCCGACAGCGGCGTCGCTGCCTCGCGTGATTTCGTGATCGAAGTCCAGCCGCTCACGCAGGCGGAGATCGACGCGGAGCTCGCGCTCATGGCGCAGGTCAAGGCGCACTACTTTGACGGCATCCGCAACGCCAACACGGACGAAAAGAACATTCTCACCGACCTGCACCCCTTCCAGGAAGCGTATCTGGATGCGGACGGCCAGCTCGTCTGGGTGTATGACCATGCAGACCTGACCGGCAGCGGCATCGTCCCCGTGGCGATGGATGGCTGGTCGGAAAGCGAGCAGTGGCGGCTGTTCCGTTCGTCCAACTCCCACGTGATCAGCCACGAGAACCTGCTCGTGACTCGTCCCGCAGAGGACAAGACCGTCACGATCCGCAGCGAGCTTTCGAGCGAGACGCTCGGCAAGTACGCCGCACGTTATCCGGACAACGCGGACTTCCAGGCGCTGAGCCATCAGGCGGTGTCCGCAAAGGTCACGGTCGTCGGAACGACGCCGGTGGACCCGACGCCGGTGGACCCGACGCCGATCGATCCGACGCCGGTCGATCCGACGCCGGTCGATCCGAATCCCGAGACGATCACCGTCACCTTCCAGCTGCACACGGACACCGAGGCCTGGATCCTGCCGACCGTGGTCCGCGATCTGCCTGAGGGTACGACGGCATTTGACGTGTTCAAACAGGTGCTTGCTGCCAACGGCTATACATATGATGCTAAGGGCAGCTATGTCCAGGCAGTCACCGCACCGGACGGCACGAAGGTGGCCGAGCTGAGCAAGGGCCAGTATTCCGGCTGGATGTACCGCGTCAACGGCGAGTTCCCGGATACTTACATGGGTGCGTATGAGCTCGAGGACGGCGACGGGATCGAGGTGTTCTTCACCGCCGATTATACGAAAGAGGCCGGTGCGTTCCTGCCGTTCGTGGACGTGACGAACCACTGGGCCTACACGGACATCAAGCGCGTGTACAACCGCGGCTGGATGGTCGGCGAGAGCGCGACGATCTTTGCGCCGGATCAGGAGCTGACCCGCGCGATGCTCGCGGTCATCCTCTACGCGATGGCGGGCGAGCCGGAAGTCGCGGCGGCCAATCCGTTCTCGGATGTGCCGGCCGGCGAGTGGTATACGGACGCCATCATCTGGGCGGCGGCCAACGGCATCGTCGTCGGCTGCGGCGACGGGACGTTCCGGCCCGAGATGGCCGTCACGCGTGCGCAGGCTGCGGTTATGCTCTGCGGCTATGCGGCCTTTGCCGGCCGGGACGTGACGGCGCGCACCGACCTCTCCGCTTTCGGCGACGCGGCGGACATTCCGGCTTGGGCGCAGGCCGAGATGCAGTGGGCCAACGCGGAGAAGCTCATCCTCGGCCGCGACGGCAAGCTGCTTGCGCCGAACGCCGCGGCGACCCGCGCCGAGATGGCCTCCATCCTCAGCGGCTACGCTGCTGCATAAGCGCAGACCGGAAAGACAAGAAAAAACATCATAACATCATAAGGAATGCCCCCGGACGATGTGTCCGGGGGCATTTTTGCTCGTAAAAGCGTTGCTGCGGGGCGATGTACAGAGCAGCGGGGGAACTCGAGGGGGCGAAGTGCCCGCCTCGAATGAAATGCACGTCAAAAGCCTGATCCATCAGGGTTTTGCAACGCCCCCGGACGATGTGTCCGGGGGCATTTT
>CDYR01044611.1_pt1 | contig 10905 bp, 9 predicted proteins | sample 557691 | NCBI WGS metagenome assembly CDYR01 (sample SAMEA3182103, study PRJEB8094) | gut metagenome | biome: human; feature: gut; material: Stool; isolation source: human stools | place: Canada | collected 2013-02-19 | reverse complement strand
CCGCCGCATCCGCGAAATGCTGCTGTGGGACGTCAACAACGGCATCGCGCGCCGCAGCTGGGCGCGTAACGAAGGGGCCGTCGAGGCCATCCGCCGCGAAATGGACCGCACGCCCGGACTGCGTGTGACCCTGCCTGTTTTTGCCGACGAGGAACTTGTCCGCGAGGCGCTGAACGAACAGGGCGGCGCTTCGGATAAATTATGAATTTCGAATTATGAATTTTGAATTGTCATCCATGGAACATCACCATATCACCGCGGAGCACCTTTCGGTCGGGCGCGTCCGCGAAATCCTCGAACGGCGGCTGCTGCTCGCGTTGAGCGACGACGCCCGGGCGCGCATCGTCCGCTGCCGCGAGTACCTCGACCGCAAGATGGAGAACCCCGAGCGGCCGATCTACGGCATCACGACCGGTTTCGGGTCGCTGTGCGACATTTCGGTGGGCCGCGACGAGCTGTCGCGCCTGCAACAGAACCTCGTGATGTCGCACGCCTGCGGAACCGGGGAGCGCGTGCCCTCGGAGATCGTGCGGCTGATTCTGCTGCTCAAGATACAGTCGCTCGCCTACGGCCATTCGGGCGTGCAGCTGGCGACGGTGGAGCGTCTCGTGGAGTTTTTCAACCGCGGCATCCTGCCCGTCGTCTATCAGCAGGGTTCGCTGGGTGCTTCGGGCGACCTCGCGCCGCTGGCACATATGAGCCTGCCGCTGCTGGGGCTGGGCGAGGTGGAGTATAAGGGCGAGGTGCGTCCCTCGGCCGAAGAGCTTGCCGAACTGGGGCTGGAGCCGATCCGGTTGCAGTCGAAAGAGGGCCTTGCGCTGCTGAACGGCACGCAGTTTATGAGCGCCTACGGCGTCTGGTCGCTGATCCACGCCCGGCGGCTGAGCGAGTGGGCCGACCGCATCGGGGCGTTGTCGTTAGACGCCTTCGACGGTCGTATCGAGCCTTTCTGCGACGAGGTGCACCTGATCCGCGCCCACCGGGGGCAGCTCGCCACGGCCCGGAATGTCCGCGGGCTGCTCGAAGGCAGCGAACTGATCGCCCGCCCCAAGCACCACGTGCAGGACCCCTATTCGTTCCGCTGCATGCCGCAGGTTCACGGAGCCTCGAAGGACACGATCGACTATGTGGAGAGCGTGCTGACCACGGAAATCAACTCCACGACGGACAATCCGACGGTCTTCCCCGAGGAGGACATGGTCGTCTCGGCGGGCAATTTCCACGGCCAGCCGATCGCTCTGGCGATGGATTTCCTGGCGATCGCCCTGGCCGAGCTGGGCAACATCTCCGAGCGTCGCACCTACAAACTGATCTCCGGGGCGCGCGAACTGCCCAAATTCCTCGTGGCGAACCCCGGGCTGAACAGCGGCTTTATGATTCCGCAGTATACCGCGGCGTCGATCGTGAGCCAGTCCAAGGGGCTGTGCATGCCCGCGTCGGTCGATTCGATCCCCTCGTCGCAGGGGCAGGAGGACCATGTGAGCATGGGTTCCAACGCTGCCACGAAGCTCTGGCGCGTGGTCTGCAACACCGAACGGGTGCTGGCCATCGAGCTGTTCAACGCCGCGCAGGCCATCGAGTTCCGCCGCCCGGCGCACACGTCGCCCGAGTTGGAGCGAATGCTGGCCGACTATCGCAAAGAGGTTCCCTTCATCGACAACGACGAGGTGATGTATCCCCATATCGAAGCCTCCGTCCGATTCCTCCGCGGCCTATGAGACTGCTGGTGAAGAACATCGCCCGCATCGTCGGCATCGAATCGACGGGCCGTCTGCGCTGCTGCGGTGCCGACATGAACAAGCTGGGCATGCTCGACGACGCGTGGCTGCTGGCTGAAGACGGCCGTTTCGCGGCGTTCGGACGCATGGACTCTCTGGGCGACATCGCCGCCGACGAGGTCGTCGACGCGGCAGGAGGCATGCTCTTTCCGTCGTTCTGCGACTCGCACACCCACCTGGTCTACGCCGGGAGCCGTGAGCGGGAGTTTCTGGACAAGATCAACGGTTTGTCGTACGAGGAGATCGCCCGGCGGGGCGGGGGCATTCTCAACTCTGCCGACCGGCTGCACGAGACTTCGGAGGACGAACTCTATGCGCAGGCGATGGAGCGCGTGCGCGAGATCGCGGCGATGGGTACGGGGTGCGTGGAGATCAAGAGCGGCTACGGCCTTTCGACCGGGGACGAGCTGAAGATGCTGCGCGTCATCCGCCGCATCCGCGAAAGCGTGCCGCTGGAGGTGCGGGCCACGTTCCTCGGGGCGCATGCCGTGGCGCGTGCCTACCGGGGACGGCAGGGGGAGTATGTCGATCTGGTGTGCAACGAAATGCTGCCCGCCGTGGCGGCCGAAGGGCTGGCCGATTTCGTCGACGTCTTCTGCGACGAAGGTTTTTTCACGGTCGAAGAGACGGCCCGTATTCTCAAGGCCGCGCGCAAACTGGGGCTGCGGGCGAAAATCCATGCCAACGAACTGGCCGTCTCGGGCGGCGTGCAGGTGGGCGTGGCCTGCGACGCCCTGTCGGTGGACCACCTCGAACGCATGGGACGGGAGGAGATCGAAGCGTTGCGCGGCGCGGCGACCATGCCGACGCTGCTGCCGGGCGCGGCGTTCTTCCTCGGGATGAGCTATCCTCCGGCGCGCGCGATGATCGACGCCGGGCTGGGCGTGGCGCTGGCTTCGGACTACAACCCCGGGTCGTCGCCCTCGGGCAACATGCGCATGGTCTGTTCGCTGGCCTCGATCCGCATGAAGATGACCCCCGCCGAGGCGATCAACGCCGCGACGCTCAACGGCGCCTATGCCATGGGGTTGAGCCGCGACTACGGAAGCGTCACTTTAGGTAAGGTTGCCAACTTTTTCATAACCAAACCGATGCCGTCGATCGAATTTTTCTCCTATGCCTACCAGACGCCGCTGATCCGGCAGGTGTTCCTGCGCGGGCGCAAGATGTGCGGTTTATAGGCAGGGACTGGCCGATACGCTTCGGAACGGGGCGTCCGCCCTTGTCATAACCCGGCTTTCAGGGGTGCGGGCGGGGCGAAACGGTCCGGACCCGAATCGGCGTTTGGGATCTTCTCCGGAATCCTGCTTTTTGCCCGGGCGGCGCAGTTTTTGATTGGAGATATTTATGAAAACCGTTATTCTGATAATTTGCCTCGCCCTGTGCGGGACCGTAAATGGACAAAATATGAAACCTTTGACACCGGAGGAGAAGCGGGTGATCGTGGACAAGGGGACCGAGGCCCCCTTCACGGGCCGCTATTACAAACACAAGGAGGACGGAACCTACGTCTGCCGGCAGTGCGGCGCGCCGTTGTACCGTTCGTCGGACAAGTTCGACGCGGGGTGCGGCTGGCCGAGTTTCGACGACGAGATTCCCGGAGCCGTGAAACGGACCGTCGATGCCGACGGGCGGCGCACGGAGATCACCTGCGCCCGGTGCGGCGGCCATCTGGGCCATGTTTTCACGGGCGAGGGTTTTACGCCCCGGAACACGCGCCACTGTGTCAACTCCGTGTCGCTGGAGTTCGTGCCCGCGGCGAAAAAGGAGCGGACCGAGACGGCGATCTTCGCCGGAGGCTGTTTCTGGGGCGTGGAGCATCTGCTTTCGAAGGAGCCGGGGGTGTTCGATGTCGTGTCGGGATACATCGGCGGACATACGGAGAATCCCACTTACGAGGAGGTGTGCAGCCACCGCACGGGACATGCCGAGGCGGTGCGGGTGACGTTCGATCCGGCGAAAGTCTCCTACGAAAAGCTGGCGCGGCTCTTTTTCGAGATTCACGACCCCACGCAGGTCGGGCGGCAGGGACCCGACATCGGCGACCAGTACCGTTCGGAGGTCTTCTATACGACACCGGCCCAGCGCGCGACGGCTGAAAAACTGATCGCCGAGCTGCGTGCGAAAGGGTACGACGTCGCCACGCGCGTCACGGCGGCCACGACTTTCTGGCCGGCGGAAGAGTATCACCAGGACTATTACGACCGCAAAGGCGCGCAGCCCTATTGCCACGCCTACACCAAGCGGTTCTGATCGCTGTAAGGGGCCGGGTAGAGGGGCGGGGCCGGCCGTTTCCGGTCCGGTGCTTTTCTGCCCGGTCCGGCGCTCTCTGCCCGGTCTGATGCTTTCTGCCTGGTTCCGCACTTTGGCCCGGGCCTTTGGTTGGGTCCGGGCCAAAGCGCTATTTCAACAGGTTGTCCTCCTCGTCCTTGTATTCCGATTTTTTGAAAAACATTCCGCCGAGGCCTTTCAGCGCCTTGACGGCCCGCACGCGGAAACTGTCCAGCAGCGTGCCGTCCTTCGAGACGGTGCCGTAGCCCGTCACGGCGCGGCCCGGCGGCTGCGGACGAAGGCGATGCGGCCGTACGGCTTGAGTCCGAGGGCCAGCGATCCGTCCTCGCCGCGGATGATGTCGGTGCGGATGCCCACCTTGCGGGCCAGCTCGGTATCGTAGGCGAAAACCAGTCCGCGGACGCTCAATTCGGGGCGTTGGAACGACTGGAGCCACAGGTGCGTGTCGCGGGCCAGTTCGTAGAGCCAAAGTCCGGCGGCGGAGTGGGCTGCGTCGGGAATGTAGCTCCACAGCGAACTGGCCGCCACGACGCCCCGGCGTTCCAGCGCGTCGACCATCGTTTCGACGTAGCGCGGCGGGTATATGGTGTCGGCGTCGATGTTGATGTGGTATTTTCCCCGGGCGCGGTTCAGTCCGCAGAGGCGTGCATGGCCGCATCCGGGCGTCGTTTCGCGCTGCCACGGCAGACCGAGGGTTTCGAAAATCTCCGCCGTGCGGTCCTTCGACAGGTTGTCCGTGGCGATGATCTCCATCGGGTAGCGGCATCGCTGTTCGGCGAGCGACCAGAGACAGGCCGTCAGCCGTTTTTCCTCGTTGCAGGCGATGACCGACACGGTCGCCAGCGGCCGGTCCGACTGTCGTTCGGCGAGTTTCGCGCGCACTTCGGCGACGGTCTCCGCGGGGACTTCGGCGAAGGGCTTTTCATAGACGGGGAGGTATTTCGAGTACCATTTCATGCGATCGGGGTTTATACGGCAAAGGTAGCATTAAATTCCGCACGGGCAAGCGATTCGGCGCTGATTGCCGGGCCGGGGGCGGAGGCAGGTCCGGCGGACGGACCGGAAGCCTGCGGCGGGAAAGCGGCCGTCGTCGATTGCGGGGCGGAGGCAGGCCCGGCGACAGTCGGCCGGGCGGCGAGAGTTCGGGACGGTCCCGGCGGCGGATTCCGGAACCCCGGCCGGGAAACGGGGAAAACCGCTTTGCGGCGGCGCTTTTCACTCCGGGGCTGTGCGGAATGGCGATATATTTCTTATTTTTGCGGCTCCAAACGAGTTTTTTATGTTGCGTGTCAAAGGCATTCTCTGGGCGGCTCTCTCCTCGTCGACATTCGGACTGGCCCCGCTGTTCACCCTGCTGTTGCTGGGCGTGGGTTATTCGTCGTTCGAGGTCCTGACCTACCGCTGGGGTGTGGCGTCGTTGTGTCTGGGAGCCTACGGCCTGCTGGCGGGGTGCGATTTCCGCCTCGGGAGGCGCGAACTGGGCACGGTGTTCCTGCTGAGCCTGTTCCGCGCCGCGACGTCGCTGAGCCTGGTGATCGCCTATCAGAACATCGCCAGCGGGGTGGCCTCGACGATTCACTTCATGTATCCGCTGGTCGTGGCCGTCGTGATGATGTGTTTCTTCCGCGAACGCGGTTCGGTGTGGACCTTCGCGGCGATCGGCATGTCGATCGTCGGCGCGGTGCTGCTGTCGCTGGGCAACGTCGATTTCTCGCACGGCGACACGACGCTGGGGATCGTTTCGGCGACCGTCTCGATCGTCGCCTACGGCGGTTACATCGTGGGCGTGCGCCGGAGCCGCGCGGTGGAGATCGACTCCACGGTGCTGACCTGCTGCGTGATGGCCTTCGGTGCGCTGTTTTTCATCGCCGGGGGCCTGCTGACGGGCGGCGTGCGTCTTGAGACCGACCCGCATACGTGGCTCTATATCCTCGGTGTGGCCATTCCGGCGACGGCCGTCTCGAACATGGCGCTGGTGCAGGCCATCAAGAGCATCGGGCCGACGCTGACCTCGATTTTCGGGGCCATGGAGCCGCTGACCGCCGTGGTGATCGGCGTCTGGGTTTTTGCCGAGCTTTTCACGGCGAAGGGCGCCGCGGGCATCCTGCTGATCGTGGCGGCGGTGTCGGTCGTGGTCCTGCGCAGCCGGAAAGGGTAGCCGGGGCGGCCGGCGTGCGGCGATACGAAAAATCCCGGAGTTTGCGCTCCGGGATTTTTCGTGTTCTTAAAGTGTGAAGACCATCGCGATGGGGTAGTGGTCCGAAATGTAGGGCGCTCCGTAGTTGCCGTCGAGCGTGGCGAATAGCTGGCATTTGAGCTTGCCGCGGTAGTAGAGGTGGTCGATGACGATGGTGTCGGGAGCCGAGCCGAACCCGTTGAAAGTCCCCTTGTGGTCGGTCGTCGCGGCCTTGGCGCGGGCCGAGACCATATATTTGGTCAGGGGTTTGAAGATCGGGCTGTCGACCGGGGTGTTGAAGTCGCCGCCGACGATGGCCGGGGCTTTCTTGCCGGCGATCTCGTGGATCTTTTCGATGAGCAGCTTCACGCCCTCTTCGCGCGCCGCCTTGCCCTTGTGGTCGAGGTGGGTGTTGAAATAGAAGAACTCCTTGCCCGACTTCCGGTCCTTGAGTTCGACCCACGTCACCGTGCGGTTGCAGGCCCCGTCCCAGCCGCGCGACACCTTGTCGGGCGTTTCGCTGAGCCAGAACGTGCCGCTGTCGAGCAGCTCGAAACGGTCGCGCAGGTAGTAGACGGCCATGAACTCGCCCTTCTCGGCGCCGTCGTCGCGGCCCACGCCCACGCGGGCGTACTGCGGGCACTCGGCGTCGATGTAGTGCAGCTGGTCGATAAGTCCTTCCTGTACGCCGAACACGTCGGGAGCCTCCCGGCGGATCATCTCCGGAGTGGCGTGACGACGTTTCATCCAGACGTTGTCGCCGTCCTTGCCGTGGCTGGTGCGCAGATTGTAGGAGATCAGTTTGATCGGTTCGGCGCCGTCGGCGGCGAATGCCGGCATTGAAAAAGAGGCTGCTAACAGCAGCAGAAGTGCTATTTTCTTCATTTGGGTTACAGGTGTGATTAACTTGTGCAAAGGTAGCAATATTTTTCGGAAAGCCAACCGTTTTTCAGGTTGTCAGAACCCTTTTCAGGCGGTCGAGACCCTCGGCCAGCAGTTTGCGCGGGCAGGCGATGTTCAGGCGGATGAAGCCTTCGCCCGCGGCGCCGTACATGGACCCGGAGTTGACGTGCAGGCGGCCTTCGTCCAGCAGCCGTCGGGTGAGCGTGTCGGACGACAGCCCCGCGGCCCGGCAGTCGGCCCAGACGAGGTAGGTTCCTTCCAGCGGAAGCACCGGGAACTGCGGAAGATGCCGCGCGAAGTAGTCCCGCAGGAAAAGGTAGTTTTCCCACAGGTAGCCGTTGAGCGCGTCGAGCCACTCGGCGCCGTCCGTGTAGGCCGCCGTCAGAGCCTCGATGGCGAAGGGGCTGATCATGCCCGTCTCGTTGATTTCGAGCGACCGGGCGATCCGTTCCCGGAGGCCGGCGTCGGCGGCGAAGATGTTGGCCACCTGCACTCCCGCGAGGTTGAACGCCTTGCTGGGCGAGGCGCAGGTGACCGAGCGGCGCGCGAACTCCTCCGAAAGCGAGGCGAAGGGGGTGTAGCGGAATCCCGGCATCACCAGCTCGCAGTGGATTTCGTCGGCCACGACCAGTATGTCGCGGCGCAGGCAGATGTCGCCGATGCGGCGCAGCTCTTCGGGCGTCCAGACCCGCCCCGCGGGGTTGTGCGGGTTGCAGAGCAGCATCAGTTTCACGGCAGGGTCGGCGGCCCGGCGTTCCAGCGCGTCGAAATCGACCGTATAGCGGTTGTCGCCGTAAGTCAGTTCGCACTCCGCGGCGGAGCACCCGCTGTTGTCGATGGCGATGAAGAAGTGGTTGTAGACGGGCGTCAGCACCAGCACCCGGTCTCCGGGGCGGGTCAGCGCCCGGAGAATGGCCGAGAGCGCCGGGATCACGCCCGTCACGGGAAGTATCCAGTCCGCTCCGGGCGCCCAGCCGTGCCGCCGGGCAAACCAGGAGGTGACCGCCCCGTAGTAGCTCTCCGGGACCGTGGCGTAGCCGTAGACGCCGTGCTCCACCCGGCGGCGGAGCGCCTCGACGACGCACGGGGCCGTGCGGAAATCCATGTCGGCGACCCACATCGGGAGGATGTCGGCCGCAGGTTCCTCGTCCCACTTCACCGAGTTGGTTCCCCGGCGCGGGATCAGTTGATCGAAATCGTATTTTGCCATATCGGGATGCACTTTATTTACAAAGATACGAAAAAGTCGGATCGCTGCAATACCGGACTGCCGTGCGACTCGGTGGAACCTGCCGACCTTCGGAAAGTGTCGTTACGACACCAAAGATACGAAAAAGTCGGACCGCTGCAAAACCTCCGGCTATTTGCTCATCCGGTATGCCGACGGGGTCATGCCCGTGTGGTTGCGGAAATACTTGCCGAAGAAGGACTGGTTGGGGAAATTGAGGCAGTAGGCGATCTCCTGAATGCTCATCGTCGAATATTTCAGCAGGTTTTTGGCTTCGAGCACCACGTAGTCGTCGATCCATTCGGCGGCGGTGCGGCCCGAGGTCTTGCGGATGATCGTCGTGAGGTATTTGGGCGTCAGGTGCAGCTGCCCGGCGTAGAAGCCCACCGAACGCTCCTGCATGTAATGTTTGGTCAGTTCGCTCATAAACTGGTTGAAATACTCGTCGTTGCGGCTGCGGGCCGAGGTCTCCGGGGCGGGCTGCGACTCGATGTGCCGCCCGATGATGCGGCAGACCTTGTAGGCCAGCGTGCGGATCATCGAGCGCAGGACCTCCGGCGAATAGACGTCGCCCGGGCGGGGCAGGCTCTCAGAGCGGATTTCGGCGAACGAGCCGGTGATGCCGGCCCATTCGGCTTCGCAGAGCCGCAGGCAGGGCTGTTTCTCGACGCTTAAAAAGAGCCTCGAAAGCAGTTTGATGTCGATGTTGATGCGCCGGATGAACTCCTCTTCGCAGATCACCGTGTAGACCGAGGACTCTGGCCGGATGGATTCCACTTGCAGAATCGAGCCGGGCAGGAAGACGAACAGCATCTTCGCGTCGAGCGTGTGGCGGCGCAGTCCCGAGGTGAACGAAATCGAACCTTCGGAACAAAAAAGGATCGCGAAGGCATCGAGACGCGTCGGGTAGCGGAACAGGTCGATGTTGACCGTGTCCATGATCTTGACGCGCGAAGCGATCAGACAGCCATCGAAATAGAGGTCTTCCGGGCGCGGTTCGTTGACGGTGAGCAATGTTTCGAGCGAGAAGCTCTGAATCTCCTTTTCGTTCATTTTATCGGTCGTATTTCGGGCAAATATAACGAATTTGCCGAATACGATTTGTCGAAAGGTTGGAAATCGAACCAATCGGCTAATTTAACCGACACGGCGGCCTTTTCCGGAGGGGGCTAAAAGGGGAACTTTGCATCGAAAAATTGAAGAACCGATGAAACGAACTGTTTTCTGTGCCGCGCTGCTGCTGGCCGCCGGCTGTTCATCTCCGAAAAAGAACCGCACGGTCGATCCGCTGCGTGTCGAAACCATCGTGGCCGCGCCCTCGGCCGACGTCGGGGCGGCCGTTTATGTAGGTGCGATCGAAGAGGAGTCTTCGGCCGCCTTGAGCTTCCCCGTCGCCGGGACCGTCGCCCGCACTTTTGCGGACGAGGGCCGGCGCGTCGGCAAAGGTCACCTGCTCGCCGAGCTCGATCCCACCTCGGCGCGCCGGACTTTCGAGGCCGCCGAAGCCGCGCTGAATCAGGCGAAGGACGCCTGTGCGCGTCTGAAACAGCTCTACGACGCCGAGAGCCTGCCCGAGATCAAGTGGGTCGAGGCGCAGACCCGGCTGCGGCAGGCCGAGGCGGCCTTCGGGATCGCGAAGAAGAATCTGGAGGACTGCTCGCTTTACGCGCCCTTTTCCGGGGTGGTCGGCCAGCGGCGGATTTCGGCCGGGGAGACGGCCCTGCCGGGCGTTCCCGTGCTGACGCTGCTCGAAGTCGGACGCGTCAAGGTGCGCTTCTCGGTCCCCGAGCAGGAGATCGCCCGGCTCGGCGCCGACAGCCGGATCGGGGTGGGCGTCGCCGCGCTCGGCGACCGGGTGTTCCCCGCCGGGAAGATCGAAAAGGGCGCCGTGGCCAATCCCGCGGCCCACACCTACGACGTGCGCGCCACGCTGGACAACGCCGCTGGCGAGTTGCTGCCGGGCATGGTGTGCCGCGTGACGGTTTCGCCCGCAGAGTCGGCCGAGGAGATTGCCGTTCCGCTGCGCGCCGTGCAGCAGGCGGGCGACGGGAGCCGTTTCGTGTGGACCGTGCGCGGCGATTCGGCCGTGCGTACGGCCGTCACGACGGGGCGGCTGGTGAACAACGGCATCGTGCTGACCGGGGGCGTCGCGGCGGGCGACCGCATCGTCGTGGACGGCATGCAGAAGATCGGCGAGGGCAGTAAAGTCGTATGGCGATGAGAAGTTCGAATAGCGTAATAGCCTGGTCGATGCGGAATTTTCGCATCACCTTCCTGATCGTGGGCTGCCTGTTCGTGTTCGGAATCTACGCCCTTGCGCGCATTCCCAAGCAGGAGTTCCCCGAGTACACGATCCGGCAGGGCGTCGTCGTGGGCGTCTATCCCGGGGCGACGGCCGAGGAGGTCGAAGAGCAGCTGGCGAAGCCGCTCGAACAGTTCCTGATGACCTACAAGGAGGTGAAGCGTGCGAAGACCACCTCCACGTCGCAGAACGGCATGTGTTACGTGATGGTCGAGCTGAACGACGA
>CDYR01051340.1_pt1 | contig 11126 bp, 10 predicted proteins | sample 557691 | NCBI WGS metagenome assembly CDYR01 (sample SAMEA3182103, study PRJEB8094) | gut metagenome | biome: human; feature: gut; material: Stool; isolation source: human stools | place: Canada | collected 2013-02-19 | reverse complement strand
ATATTATATAATATATTAATATTAGTTTTTGAATTTGTTTCTGCCGGAGAAACTGCGGGAGAAACCGCCGGAGAAACCGGAGCAGAAATAGAATTCGTCGATTGATGATGCCATAAGGGAGTGAAGAATGCGAGAATCTCAGTTCGGTTTTCATTCCATACCAGTTCGAATGATTTGCATTTTTTGATGTATTCCAATATGTCCGAAGTATGTATGGTTTTTAGTGCCAGACAAATTTGATAGAGGTTGTTGATGGGGTATACTCCATCTTCATTCATGAAATGGGGCATACCCAGATAGAGATCCAGTAATTTCAGACAGGCAGAGTCGCTGACTCCCCATGCCTTCCATTGGTGAATCATTTTCTGTATTTCACGGATGGATACGTTTTGTTTCAGTGCTTTTATAGCCATAAGAGATATTGTTTTAAGTTAATTCTTGCGAAGTTAGGAAAGAATAAGTTGGTATTACTTCCCGCTAGGGAGAAGTAAAGACACGTTTGTTGTATATAATTAACAATTAATAAAAGAAAGTAAGATGAAGAACAGACAGTTCGATACAGAGAAGTTGGCAGCAAGCATCAAAGTGCTTGTTAAAGCTGCCGGATTGCGTAATTCAGAGGTTTGTAAAGACGTTCGTATGAGTCCCTCTTGTTACTACAGGACTCTTAAAGGTAAACTGATGATTTGAGTTTTTATGCTGTTATTATTCATTTTCTGATTATCAACTGCCGTGATTGCGGTGTGGAGACTCAGATGGAAGCGGTGAAACGTGAATGGTGGAATGTGGTAATGGAGAATGAATGGGAGTTAAAAACGGTAGATAAAAAGAAAGATAAATTGGAAGAAATATAACCTGTTTTTTAATCATGTGAATAAAGTTTATGGAGTGTATAAATTATTTCTATCAGTTACCGGTAGGTAAATGATGAATTGATGAAGTATTTATAATCAAAAGAATATAATGGTACGATTATTGGTTTATATTAAACATCATTTGGCTTTCATTTGGTCTTGGGTGGAATGGGGAAATTCATTCCTATTTAATTTATTGTATGGGAAAAAATTGCGAAAAGCAATTCCTGATGTATTAGATAAAATAGATTCTGAGTATCAGTTTCGTTGGTTACGTAAAGAGGAGATGCCTCAATTGGCGGACTTCTTTACTAAACAATCTGATTCGGCCTATGAATTTTTTAAGCCTCATGGCTTTGATTTAAAATCTTTGGTAAGCAAAAATAAGGATAAATCTTTTATTATGATAGGAGCTTTCTCAGGTAATGAGATGGTAGGATATTGCTTCTTAAGATGTTTTTTTAATAAGCATGTTTTTCGGGGTAAGATTGTAGATATACAATATCAGGGACGTGGTATTGCTAAAATGATGGGGCGATTGACTACTGAAATATGTCAATTGGCAGGCTTTCGTCTTTTTGCTACGATTTCTCGTAATAATGTCAAATCCATATCTTCTTCTAAGGCAGTAAATGATATATGTATCATAAAGGAGTTGCCAAATGACTATTTGTATGTGGAGTATTTATTAAAACGATAATTATGATACTGAAATTTCTTTTTGATCGCATAGTAGCTTTGATAGGGTTATTGTTTTTATGGCCATTGTTGATTGTGGTGGCTGTGCTAGTGAAGATAAAGATGCCGGATGGTTCTGTTATTTTTACGCAAAAGCGTGTGGGTAAAGATGGTAAGTTGTTTACTTGTCATAAATTCCGTTCTATGGCAGTGAAGCATAACGGAAGTACTGTAAGTGTGGCTGGAGATGCCCGAATCACTCCTTTGGGAGCAATCTTGCGTCATTATAAAATTGATGAGCTTCCCGGTCTTTGGGATGTGATGATTGGCAACATGTCATTTGTAGGACCTCGTCCGGATGTGCCGGGCTATGCCGATAAATTGGAAGGGGATGATCGGGTAGTGTTGAAACTTCGACCTGGTATCACCGGACCTGCCACATTGAAATATCGTTTGGAAGATGAAATGATTTCTGACTATGTGGCAAAGAAACAGAAGGAAGGTGATACTCGCCCGGTACAGAAGATAGCAGAAGAATATAACGATAAAGTGATATATCCTGATAAGGTTCGTATCAATAAATATTATTATGAGCATTATTCTTTTATTAAGGATATTCAGATAATTATTTGTACGGTATTAGGTAAGAATATGAGATATAATAATGAATTAATATAGTAGTTATGAGTTACATTCCTGAAAAAACAATTTACCTCTGTCTTGCTCACATGAGTGAAGATGGAATAGAGCAGAAATATGTGAAGGAAGCATTCGATACCAACTGGGTAGTGCCTTTGGGTCCCAATGTAAATGCTTTTGAGGAAGACCTCAAGAACTTTGTCGGAGGAAAGAATGAAGTTGTCGCACTTTCGGCGGGAACGGCAGCGGTGCATCTTGCATTGATTGGCTGTGGCGTTCAGGCGGGTGATGAAGTTTTGGTACAAAGCTTTACCTTTTGTGCTTCGTCGCATCCGGTTACTTATCTGGGTGCAAAGCCTGTGTTTGTCGGCTCTGAAAAAGATACGTGGAATATGGACCCGGTGTTGCTGGAGGAAGCTATCAAAGACCGTATGGAGAAAACGGGAAAGAAGCCCAAGGCGATTGTTCCGGTGGCGCTCTACGGTATGCCATACGATTGTGAGAGAATTATGGAGATTGCAAACCGCTATGACATTCCTGTGGTGGAGGATGCGGCGGAAGGGTTCGGTTCCAAGTTCGACGGCAGGGTGCTGGGCACTTTCGGCAAGTTTGGCGTGTTGTCATTCAATGGCAATAAGATGATTACCACTTCGGGCGGCGGTGCTTTGATTTGCCGGAATGCCGAAGATAAAAATACCATTATGTGGTATGCTACTCAGGCACGCGATGCTTATCCTTATTATCAGCATACGGCAATCGGCTACAATTATCGTATGAGTAATATTTGTGCCGGTATCGGTCGCGGACAGATGACCGTGGCGGAGGCGCACATTGCTCATCATAAGCATGTGCAGGCTTTGTATGAAGAACTGTTGAAGGATGTGAAGGGCATCCGTATGCATAAGCAGCCTGAGGATGCGCGTTATGATGCCAACTTCTGGCTGTGTACGGCTACCATCGATCCTGATGTGAAGGTTGTCGGTCAGGAGAATGCGTATAAGGAAGTGGTCAAGACTGCGGTGGGAGGAGCTGCCGGGGTGATTAAGGCGGTGGATAGTGCCATCACGGATTGCCAGCCTAATGAGAATGTGGAAGCAATGCGTGTTTTCATGCTTGCTAGGAAGATTGAAGTACGACCTGTGTGGAAGCCGATGCACAAGCAGCCGGTGTATGCGGATGCGCCTGTTTATACCAACGGGGTGGAAGAGGAAATCTTCAGGACCGGACTGTGTCTTCCTGCGGGCCCTTGTGTAAGTGACGAGGATGTGGCATACATTGTGCAGACAATAAAGGATTGTATAAAAGGATAATGGATTATTATCGGTATTTGGATATGATTTGGAAATTATCAAACTGGTATTTTTCGAAAGATGCGCTGCCGTATTGGTGTATATTCGTTTTGGATTGCCTGATAGTGCTGGGCGCGGATGTGTTGGTTTATGCTTTGAATAACGGAACACTTTCTTTTTTGCAGAACTTTGTACAACTGACAGGGGCTTTCTGCTTTTATTTGTTGTTCTATGTTGTGAGCTTTCGGATGTTTCATACGTATTCGGGGGTGATTCGTTATTCTTCGTTTATCGATTTGCAGCGGATGGGTTTTGCCATGATTACGGGCTTGCTGATGATTATAGGCGTCAGGTATCTGCTGAATGAGGATTGTTGGTTGATGGCAGTCGGTATGAAGGATATCGGAATTGCCGCATTGCTGGCTGTTCTGATGATGTGGAGCGTGCGGGTTTTTGTGAAATATCTGTATGACTCTACTTTTAACAGACGACGCGGAAAACGTGTGTTTATCTACGGGGTGAAAGCCGGCGGAGTGGGACTGGCGAAGAGTATCCGCAACCAGGTTGCCTCCCGATATGTCGTGAGCGGTTTCGTTTCGGACAGGCAGGATATGCAGGGCCGCTTCCTGATGGGGAAGCGGGTTTATTCCAACGATGAGCATTTGGTGGAGAAGATGGAGGACTTCGGAGTGCATACTTTGCTGGTTTCTCCCTTGAAGAATGAGGCGATTCGGAATAACCCCGAAATGGTGGAGAGGCTGATAAAGGCAGGTATACGAATCTATATGATTTCTGCCGCGCAGGAGTGGGACGGTAAGAGTGATCTTGACCATCGTCAGCTCAAGGAGGTGGATATTGAAGATTTGCTGCCTCGCGACAAGATAGAAATCGACTTGAAAGCGGTGGAGGAATTGCTTACCGGAAAGAGTATTCTGATAACGGGAGCTGCCGGCAGCATCGGAAGCGAGATGGTGCGCCAGATTGCCAAATTTACTCCGCAAAAGCTTATTCTGATAGATCAGGCGGAGACGCCTTTGCATGATGTGCGTCTGATGATGGCACGCAAATGGCCCGACATCGAGGCGGAAACCATCGTGAGTGATATTTGCATGAAGGAACGCATGGAGGAGATTTTCGGTATATATCGTCCTGATTATGTGTTTCATGCGGCGGCGTATAAGCATGTGCCTATGATGGAGAATAATCCGGGAGAGAGTGTGCGTAATAATGTGGAGGGTACGCGTATCATTGCAGACTTGGCTGTGAAGTATCGGGCGAAGAAGTTTGTGATGGTGTCTACGGACAAGGCGGTGAATCCCACCAATGTGATGGGGTGCTCCAAGCGTATCTGCGAAATTTATGTGCAGAGTCTGGATAAGGCGGAGAAGGATGGCAAAGTGGAGGGAGTCACTCAGTTTGTCACTACGCGTTTCGGTAATGTGCTGGGCTCGAACGGTTCGGTTATTCCGCTGTTTAAGGAACAAATCAAGCAGGGCGGACCGATAACGGTGACGCATCCCGATATTATCCGTTTCTTTATGTTGATTCCCGAAGCTTGTAAGCTGGTGCTTGAGGCGGGAACGATGGGCAATGGCGGTGAGATTTTCGTGTTCGATATGGGTAAGCCGGTGAAGATTGTGGATCTTGCCCGACGTATGATTCAGTTAAGCGGAGCCAAGAATGTGGAGATTAAGTTTACAGGATTGCGCGACGGTGAGAAACTGTATGAGGAGGTATTGAATGAAGAAGAGACGACCAAGCCTACTTTTCATCCTAAAATCAAGATTGCGCAGGTGCGTGAGTATGATTATGCCGATGTGTGCCGGCAGGTGGATGAGCTGGTGGCTTCCAGTGTGGAAGAGGATGATATGGAGATTGTAAAACGTATGAAGGAAATGGTTCCCGAGTTCAAGAGTAAACATTCGGTGTATGAAGTTTTGGATAAGTAGAATTGGGTATCGATGTTTTTTGCCGTTATGCCTGTCGGTATTGTTTGTTTGTACCGGAAGGGCGCAATCGGCAGAGAACACGCGGGTGGATGTGTTTATGGGAGCCGAATTGCATTATCGTGATATTTTTCACAATAAGATATATGAGGTGCTGGTGAACCTGACACCCGGAGTGAAGTGGTATATGGGAAACCGCTGGCAGTTGGCGGGACAGGTCATTGTGCCTGTTTATAATGATTATGGCGATCGTTATAAGAAAGTCCGTCTGAACATGGCTGTGCTTAGCAAGGAATGGGACTGGCACCGGAAGCATTTTCTGAAAGTGAGCGGAGGACTGTTTGCGATGGAACGCTACGGACTGGATGTGAAGTGGATGTATGCGGCTACGGACTGGCTTGCCTTGGACGCACAGGCGGGATGGACGGGTTTTTGTTCCATGGCGGCAGGATGGGAATGCAGTCCGATGGAGCGTTTGACGGCTCTTGCCGGGGTACGTGCTTATCTGAATGGGGTGAATACGGAATTCCGGGTGCGCGGCGGTCGTTTCCTGTATGAAGACTGCGGTGTGCAGGGAGAAGCGATGAGGCATTTCCGGCATTGCACGGTGGGGGTGTTTGCCCAATATACCGATAAGGGAAAAGAGAATTTCGGTTTTAAGGTGGTTATGATGATTCCTCCTTATAAACGGAGTAACAGGAAGGTGCGTTTCCGCCCGGCATCCAATTTCCGCTTGACGTATAATCAGGAGGCGGATGCTTATGCGGGTAAAATGTATACGACCGACCCCGAAGAGAATGAACGGGAAGGATGGTTTGACCGCAGCCGGTCGGACTGGGGTGCGAATGGCATGACGCCTGATTTTACTGTTCGACAGAAAGGAGGTACTGAATGAAAATGAGATATATAATGGGGTGCTTCATGGCATTGCTGTTTTCGGTGCCGGCCGTGGCACAGCAGTATACGGGCATGAGCGGTTTGATACATGTTCCTTCGGCGGACATGGGTGAAGAGGGGGAGGCACGCGCAGGGGTGCATTTCCTGAATCGGGAGTTTACTCCGAATGTGCTGACGTATAAAGGCGATAAATATCATACGATGAGTTATTACCTGAGTATCACGCCGTTCAGGTGGATGGAGATTGCGTATACTTGTACGCTTTTGAAATCGACGAAGATTGTTGACGGTGTGGAAGATAAGGAACATCCGGGGCTGCACCGCAAGGACCGTTATTTTTCGCTCAAGCTACAGCCGGTTCGTGAGAAGCCGGGTAAGTGGTGGCCGAGTGTGGCGATAGGGGTCAATGACCTGGATTTCCGTGTAAACTGGCTGAAGACGCAGCATGAGACGGATGTATCGCGTGTGGTAAACAGCTATTTTTCCAATTATTATGTGGCATTGTCCAAGCATTTCCGGCTGAAAGGGAATGTGCTGGGTGTGCACATGGCTTACCGGCACTGGCGGTGGAGTCTGAACTCGAAATGGAACGGACCGGTGGGCGGTATTACGTTCAGCCCTTCGTTTCAGAAGAATTTCCGGTTGATAGCGGAGTATACGGGCGATGATGTGAACGTGGGCTTTGACTGGAAATTGTGGAAGCACTTGCTGGTACAGTCTTCGCTGCAAAACGGCAAATATTTTTCCGGAGGGGTGTGCTTTTGCATCAATCTGTTGTAAATGATATAACTAAACATAATTTTTAAATTTAATTATTTTACTATGTACAATTTTGTAAGAAGAGGAGCTTATATGCTTCTGATTGCCGGTTTGACCATGGGGGTTGCCGGTTGTAGTGACGATGATCCTGATTATGACCATGTGACTCCGCCTGTGGTTGAGGTTGCTTCCAATACGTTGACCGGAGTTATCACGAGTCTGAACGGTGAGGGAATCTCGGGTGCGAAGGTTTCATTGGGAGAGGGTAATTCTGCCACGACCGATGCCAACGGTGTTTATCTGTTTAAGGATGTCAAGGCGGGTACTTACCAACTGAAAGCGGAAGCCGAAGGTAAGTTGTCACATACAGGAACATTAACTGTTGCGGATGTGAAGAAGACTCAGAATCTGGTGTGGAATGCGGCACTTGCTTCTGACGTGAAGAAGGAAGTGAGCGTATCGGCTGATGCACCAAGTGAAGGAAAAGTGGAAACGGAAACATTGAAAGGCAATGAGGAAGCCAAGGTGGAAGTGAAGGCTGAAATCGCTGCCGGTGCCGTGGATACAGATGCAGATGTGAAGGTCATCATCTCTCCGCTTTATAAGAAGGAAGATGTAGTGGCACGTGCTGCGCGTGCTACCGATGAGACCATGTTGGTCGGTGCCGTTCTTTCTTGTAACAAGGAGGGTGTTTCTTTGAAAAAGGCTATCGAGCTGAGTTTCGAACTGGATACCGAACTGGCAGGTAAGGTGGAAGCCAAGCAGTATAAGAACGGTGAATGGGTGAAGGCGGACAGCCGTGTTGAAGACAGCCATGTAATCGTTGCTGCAAGTGAGTTCGCTTCTTATGGTCTGTTCCTCGATGTGGAATTCTCTGAGAAGAAGAGTACGAAAGCTGTGGAGTTTGAACAAAGCAAATGGGACAACCTGTATGGTTCTAAGGATATGTCTGTGGGTGAGGCTGCTTATACCTATAAGGCAGGTACTGAAATCAGTACTGAAGGTAATGCAGACAAACTGACTGCTCTTTTGATAGAAGAGTTGGCACAGCGTTTCGGTGCAACGGCGACTACACTCAACGGCTCTTATCCTATCAATGTTACATTGCCGGTAGGTACTATGTTGGAAATCAGTGGTGTGCAGGAAGAATGGGGTGTATCGGCAAGTGCACTCGGTAAGTCGGCTTCAGGTACACGCCATGGTAATGTATCAATTGAGGTTGCTACTTCCAATCGTGAGCACACAGGTGGTGGTGAGTAAACTGTAGTTTGTATTAATTTTTGTGACCGGTCGGGAAGTAAGCATAAGCCGGTCAGTTATATATTAGGGAGGTAATGGCAGTTATCTTCCTAATATTTTTTTATACCCTTTTCCTACTGTTTTTTGAAATGTATGACATGATTGCGTCATTCGCTTTTTTTATAACCTCGTTCTTAAATCCTTTTAAATATATCTCTGTCACTTTTACTGACGAATGACCAAGGGCTTCACATATTAGTTGTTCGGAGAAATTACAATATTTGGCAAGGGTGGCCCAGGTGTGGCGCAGGGTGTATGAACTGACTTTGGCTGATACGCCGCATTTTTTCGCCAGCCTGTCTAAATTATAATTCATGGTTCGTAGTGCCTGTTGGTACTCTGTATACAGCTCTTCTCCGGTTTTGCTTCCGCTGAGGATAGGGAAAAGGTAGGGAGAGTTCTGATTGGTATTCTGATACTTGTTTATCAGTGTCATTGTGGTTTCCGACACTTCCACTATCATTTGTCTGCCTGTCTTATGCCGGCGGTAGGAAAGTATATTGCCTTTCAGGTCGCTTTTATGTAGATGGGCTAAATCGACAAAAGGTATTCCGTGCAGCCGGAACATCAGGTTTGCCCACACTCTGCACTGTATCAGCTCTTTCGATAATTTCTTCAAGGGGATTTCATTCAGCAGCTTGTTTATCTCCTCCACTTCCAGCGCACGTTTGATGTTGTTTTTCACTCCGGTGTAGACGTGATTGAACAAGCGGGAGTTTTCTGCTGTTATTCTTTGGTCCACTGCCTTGTTGTAAGCTCCGCGCAGCGTTCTCATATAGGTGGAGACTGTGTTCCAGCTCAGTTGCTTGTTGCGCAGGTAGGTCTCAAATTCTTTCAGGTTGGCCCTGTTGAGTTGGTGGAAGTAAACGACCTTGCATCCGCAGAATTCACAGAAAGTATTTAAGGTACTTTGATAGATGTGTGCCGTGCTGTAACGCTTCTCTTCTTTCAGCTCTTCAATAGTTTTGTTTATAAACTCGTTGAATTTTTTCTTCTTTCTCATAAAGATTCCGTTTTTTATAGATTTTACAAAATAAGTAATTCTCATAACGGAATCGAATATAAATCGAAATGTTTGAATTAGAAAAATTATTTGTCTAATTCTGCATTGTTTATGCGTATTATCCAGCCGTTTACTTGCATTTGCAAGCACATGTAAGGTTTTGACGGATTATTTGTAGGCTCAAGGAAAAATATCAGATTATATCGGTCTTGTCTGTCCAGATACTCTTGTGGGAGCATGGCTGCTGCCTCTACATTGCTTGATAAAAGTAAGTATTGTGTCAGTGGAATGTTGAACAACGTTTCTCCGCTAGGCTGATAAATCAAACGTAAGCGGGTGTCATCATTTTCCATCAGTCGTAATGTATTCATGCCGGCATGCACTACCTGTATGTCTTCCAAGTTGGCGCTTTCCTGCATGAAGGGGAGATAGCAGGTGGAAACGGAGTCTGTCGGAGTATTCCGGTGATCCATGCATCCGTTGCGGGCTGTCAGCTCCAGACGGAAATCATCTGTATCCAGAGGGGCGGCCGACTGGCTTTGCAATATGCAGCTCAGAATATTCGTGTTTTTAGTAAGAGAGAGAGCCAAAACCTGATATTCGCCGCTGATATGCACGTTGTCCAGCCGCCCGTGGAATAGAGATGAAAGCCGTCCGGACTGTTCTCCCGCCTCATTGCGTAACAGTGTCAGTGAGGTGGGAGTGTGCCGGTAAAGTGAGTCCGCCAATCCTGCCCAGACCAGAAAGGTGTAATCTCCCTGAGGCAGGGAGGGGACTTGGATTGTACATTCATTTTGATGGAATGTAAGACTGTCTACTTCCTCCCGGGCTATATAGTTGCCTTCCTGGTCGAGAATAAATAGCGTGACATCTTTTACCTGGGTGGTCACGGCATCTACATTCAGCATATTGTAGGTATAGGATAACTTTAGCCAACAGCCTGTGGGACAATCAGACCGGTCATCGTCTACCCAGGAGCATGCACTACAGAGAAGAGTACATAGGGCGAAGAGGATAGTAGCAGTTTTACTCATTGTTTTTCTATTTTGAGACTGTTTTATTCAAGGTCGGCATCTTGGTCACGGACAATCCACGGATATACTCCGAATTCTACGTCCAAGAATGCTTTGTTTTCATCCGGGTCGGGTTTGGTGTCCGGGGTGCCGGGACCCAGGTTCTTGATGCTGGTGATGTTGACAGAGTAGATGTTGTTACGTACAATGCCGAACTCCATGACGCCCATGACGGTGGGGTTGTTGTTGTCAAGGTGTTTGATCCAGTAATTGTAGAAGGTAGAGAAATTGCCTCCGTTCTTGGTGAAACGGGTAATCTGCTTGGCTGCCAGTTCTGCATCGCCGGATTCTTCTGTCAAACCATCAATATTGGCATCGCCATATTTGCCTACAGCTGCCAGTGTGGTGTAGAACTTATAGTTGAAATAATACAGTGTGTTGAATACAAGCGGGTCTTCTACCGGATTACCGTTGTTACCGATGGTCTGTGAAGCTTCGGGGGTAAATGTACCTTTCAGCATGATGCCGGTGGTGTATACTGTGTTCTGTGCCGGACGGAACATACAGTTTTCAAGACAGTACATGGAAACGTACTTTCCTGCATCGGCCAGGCCCGACCAGTTGCTGTCTGTCTGTTTTGACAGGTGGTTGGTGTAGAATGAACCGCCTGTGAAACCGGTAGTGGCTCCGGCTACGGTCTTGTCGAAGAAATAGGGGTCGATAAGGTAACCGTTGTTGTCGGCGATGTT
>CDYR01026028.1_pt1 | contig 11170 bp, 11 predicted proteins | sample 557691 | NCBI WGS metagenome assembly CDYR01 (sample SAMEA3182103, study PRJEB8094) | gut metagenome | biome: human; feature: gut; material: Stool; isolation source: human stools | place: Canada | collected 2013-02-19 | reverse complement strand
TTATTTTCCTTCCCGGTATTCGGTTCAAAATGTGCACCGGTACAGCATATGGTAAATATTTTATGTGCAGTTACCGTAGGTCCTTGGTGGGCACTGGCACAGGCATTTATCGCATCTTTGATCCGTAACTTATTAGGACTTGGAAGCCCGCTTGCGTTCCCGGGAAGTATGTGCGGTGCATTACTTGGCGGCCTGCTGTATAAATATGGAAAGAAACTTCCGTTTGCTTACATTGGAGAAGTAGTGGGAACCGGTATTCTCGGCGGAATGCTTTCTTATCCGGTTGCATATCTTGTGATGGGAAATACAGCAGCAACATTGTTTATGTTTGTAGTGCCATTCCTCATCAGTACCTGTGGAGGAACGATCATTGCGATCATTATCACGCTGCCGTTAAAAAAATCAGGTATGCTCGGAAAAATGAAGGACAGTCTGGAAGAGTAGATGAAAGTTTTTCTGCACACTCTTTAATTTCTTATAAAGGAAGAGAAAGATGCAAAGTAAGAAAGCCTGTTGGGATTTATGTCCCGGCAGGCTTTCTTTGCATGTGACATTATGAAAGGGTGTTCCCTTTTTTGCAACGGAGAATTCCAAGAAGCAGCAATACCGGAAAGATAATTCCTGCCAGAATACCCATTTTCAGGTTGTCTCCCAAAGAATCTGAAATCATTCCAACCAAGGTGGGACCTCCTGCACAACCCATATCTCCACCTAGTGCCAGTAATGCAAACATAGCTGTCCCACCTTTTGGCAAAGCTGCGGATGCCTTACTGAATGTCCCTGGCCACATGATTCCTACTGAGAGCCCACAAATCGCACAGGCAATCAGATTTAATAACGGAGCCCGGAATAATGAAATCCCCAGATAGGATAAAATACATAGTAAACAACTATAAATCATAAAGTGATCTAAATTGATACGATCGCCATACTTGCCATAAAATAATCTTGAGGTTCCCATTAGAATTGCAAAAGCCATCGGTCCGGCTAAATCTCCTGCGGCTTTGGAAATTCCAAGTCCTTTTTCAGCAAAAGCCGAAGCCCATTGACTTACTGCCTGTTCACTTGCCCCGGCACATATCATCATGATCAGTAAAATCCAAAAGATTTTCAGCCGGAACAATTCTTTTAATCCAAGACCGTTTTCGCCATCCTCAAGCAGAGGTGCGATTGGTACCTTTGCAAAAACAAAAGCGTTTCCAATAGGAATGACTGCCCAGATAATAGCTAATATTTTCCAGTTATCTATACCCGCTGCATAGAAAAACAAAGTTGATAAAAGTACAACTCCGGCATGTCCCCAGCAATAAAAAGAATGGAGCAGGCTCATCGCTTTCTCTTTATTATCAGACGGGCAGGCCTCAACGACAGGACTGACCAGAACTTCCAGAAGTCCGCCACCTATGGCATAAATCATTACTGCAATCAAAATTCCGATAAAGGGAACCGGTAAAATTTCAGGTAAAACTGTAAGAAGAAGTAATCCTGCCGCTGCAAGGGCATGAGCTGCGATCATGGATACCCGATAGCCTATTTTATCGATGAATCTGACAGAAAGAAGATCGACCAGTAGTTGTATTCCAAAATTAAAAGTTACCAGTAAAGTGATCTGGGAAATCGGAACATGGTAGCTTTTCTGAAAAAATAAGAAAAGTAATGGTGTAAAATTGTTCACGACAGCCTGTACAATATAACCTACAAAACAGGCAGTGATCGTCTTATTATATTGGTTTTTCATTTGTTTTTATTCTCCTTTAACAAATGTGATTATATCGCAAAGATTGTGTGCAGTCATTGTACAAAATTGCATATTTATAGTACAATATGGTAAAAATTAGTATTTATAAGGAAATGCATTATGGACTATTTTAAGATAACTACAGATGAAACACTGCGGGAAACGGTTCAGCATGGCAGTGAACGTTATCCTTTTGCATATTATCCTGAGGATATCTGGCAATTTGATTTTCACCGTATCGACTGGCACTGGCATCATGAGCTGGAATTTCTTTATGTTGCAGAAGGCACAGCAATCTGCTTTATCGGTACAAGCAAAGTAGAACTGCATAAAGGCTGCGGCATATTTATTAATAGTGGTGTGTTACACTGTTTTGAAGCACGATCCAGCACATTTACGCCTAATATTGTTTTTGCACCAACTCTGCTGGCATCCGAAAACAGCCTTATTTATGAAAAATATATTCTGCCGGTGATAAATTCAGCAGTAGAATATCAGATTTTTGATCCAAACAGTACATCGGAAAGAAGTGCTTTACAGCTTATGTTACAGATTTTTGAACTCCAGGGAAATGGGCAGGATAATGAATTATGTACCATACAACTTCTGCTTCAGTTCTGGAATATATTGTTTAAAGATGGAGGCTGGAATTCTGATTCGGACAGCCTCCAGCGGCTAAATCATAATCAGGCAAGACTGCAAATTATGATGCAGTATATACATGAACACTATGCGGAAGAAATTACACTGGAAATGATTGCGGCATCGGCATCTATCAGCAAAAGCGGAGCGTTACATATTTTTCAATCCGGCATACATTGTTCGCCGGTAGCGTATCTGATTCAATACAGGCTGGCACAGGCTGCCAGACAACTTTATACTACTCAAAAATCGGTTGCCTCCATTGCAAATGAAACCGGATTTACAAGTGCCGGCTACTTTTGCCGGAAGTTCAGACAGTATTATAATAGAAGTCCGAAGGAATACAGAAAGAAAAAAACGGAAGAAAGTTCTTAAAGTTTGTTTTATAACTACACATTATAAAAAGCGTGTGTTATGATAAGGTCTGATGTGGAATCAGAAATAGATAATAAAAAAATGACAGAGAAAATCAGAACACTACATAAGAGAGACGAGGAATCATGAGTATTTCAGAAAAATATATAGCAGAGCTTTATAACAAAATACAGGAAGAGCGACCGATCATCCATTGCATTACCAATGCCGTGACAGTGAATGACTGTGCAAATATTTTACTGGCAGCGGGGGCATCGCCGACAATGGCACACCATCCGCTTGAAGTGGAAGAAATCACCGCGGGTACGAAAGCACTTGTCTGCAATTTTGGTGCAATTGCTGATTATGAGGCGATGGAAAAGGCTGGAAGAGTGGCAGATGAATTAGGACATGCCATTGTCATTGATCCTGTCGGGGTATCCGGTTCGAGTTATCGGAGAGAAAAGTGCCAGACATTGATCGAAAACATCCATCCAACCTGTATCCGTGGAAATTATTCGGAAATCCGGGCACTGATGGAGCATTGCAGTACGGTGACAGGTGTGGATTCCGGCGATAAAAACCTGGACACAGAGGCGATGCGGCAGTATGCAGACAAATATCATCTGATCATGATCGCTTCAGGGGAAAAAGATATTATCACAGATGGAACCGCCATTTATATTTGTGAAAATGGGGATGCCAAAATGGCAAAGATCACAGGCAGCGGATGTATGTCTTCGGTTATGCTGGGGGCTTTTCTGGGAACAGAGCCTTCCGTGCAGAGTGCAGCAGCCTGTTGTGCGTTTGTTGGAATTGCAGGAGAACTTGCATCGGAAAAAACAGATGCATGTGGAGGTGGAACCATGACGTTCCGCAACTTTTTCATTGATGAAGTATCTTTGATGACACAGGAAAAAATGAGTAGATGTAAGGTGCACATATGATTACATTAAATGATTATCTATATTCCGGTGATACGGTTTTTAAAATATTAAAAAAGTACGCACATGATTTACAGGAGTCGGCAGTCTCAAATCAGAATGAAGTGGATCTGATACATTGCAGGTTTTTAATGCAGATTATGGATTTGCTCGAGCATAATGATTTCCTGACCGCACAGTCACAGAAAATCAGAGAATTTTATAAATATATGGCGAAAGAATACCCGTATCTTTCTTTTGCATTTAAGGGGCGGATCAAATCATTAATCCGTGCGGAAGCAAAGTTCAATGGATATGTGGTGGAATATATTTATGACTATTATGAAAAACATGCGACGTATCCATCTGTCGTAGAATTAGGAGAAAAACTGAATTGTTTTCGGGATCTCATTGCGTACCGGATTGTTATTTCCATGCCAAAATGTCATGTGAAGGACAAGAAAGAGCGGGAAAATCAGGAAATCAAATATTTGTACGAGATTGCAAATGTATTAAAAGATTTTCTGGAAGAACGTGGTTTTACAGCAGAACCCGCTGGTGGAGTAAAGAAAAGCACATCTGAATTGTTAAGAGAGGAAGTCCGTCCTTATTATCGTGATTATATAACAAACGTGGACCCGGATGGTTATCGTTCGCTTCATATTACTTTTTTTGATAACAGTGCAAAATGCTATATGGAGATGCAGCTTCGGACGAAACAAATGGATGATATCGCAGAAATTGGTCCGGCAAATCATCTAGGTTATGAGAAAAAGCAGGAGAGTGAACGCAGAAGAAGAGATGCGATTCCAAAAGGAGAGTGTATCTATTTTGACGAAGCGTATGAGCGCGGAATGCAATTGCAGCAGTTGGAACTCAAAAATCTTGACGTTAATATGTTTGCAGCGGTAAATAACAGTCTGATCAATGATGGATGTGGGTTGTATCGGGGAAGATTGATTCTTCCATATGAACACTTGTCAAGATTTCAGAATGATCTGATTGATTAGGTTTTGTTAAACAGTTGCAGAGAAATTTCGATGTTCTGGAATATCTCAAAATGTATACAAAGAAATGCCTGAATTGAACAAAAAATTCGTGAAATTTAAACTATTATACGAAGAAAAAGAATATGCTATTATAATCACACGACGTGCAGCCGAACAGCGATCGCAGAGATTGTTGTCCGGCTGCATTTTTGTCTGTGAAAAATAAAGGAAAAGAGGAGAATAAAATTATGCCAAAAACAAAATTACAGGAAGTTGTTTTTACCATTTTGATGGTATTTGTCATGGTTTACACCATGATCTGTTACAACATTGCACTGAATATGGGAGGAATGAGCAACATCGTATTCTTAAATGCATTTCATGAATTAGTGATCATGGGACCGATCGCATTTATTTTAGATTTCTTTTTATATGGAAGTCTTTCAAAAAAACTTGCATTCCGCATTGTGACACCGGGCGTGGATAAGCCAATCATGCTTATTTTAGCAATTTCATCCATCACCGTATGTCTGATGTGTCCAACCATGAGCTTTTTTGCTACTTTATTATTTAAGAGTGCAGGAAAAGAATTTATTGCGGTCTGGTTTCAGACAACTGCTTTGAACTTTCCGATGGCATTTTTCTGGCAGATCTTTTTTGCAGGACCGCTTGTCCGTGCTGTATTCGGAATGATTTTTAAGGAAAAAGAACCGCAGGTCATGAAAGAAGAAGCGGAATACTTAGAGGGCGGAGAAGCAAGATAATCCTTAAAAGGTAATGCTATGTCCGGTATTTGGAAAAATAAGTGCGGCAGCGCAGTCAGTAACAAAAATGAAAACCCAAAACATATTCCATTTTTTTCGAAAATCCAGTGAAATATGATACCACCATTTTTGCAATATTTTTGAAAAAATGCAGACCCATAGAACGCCTGCAATGCCAAAACCTAACGCAGAAACCAGACAGATATACCCACGGAAATTAAGAAAATATCCGCTGTAATCCCAGTAACGTAAATTCCAGAAGAGATCAAGAAACCATCCAATCACAAGTTCTAAACCGGAGCCTAAAAGGGTAGAGAGGAAAAAGACAGTGACAGGGTGGTTTTTCTTATGTTTTCCTGAAGAATCTGGCAATAATTCATGAGGGGATAATATAACCGAAAATAAAACTGCGCCAATCCCGTAAACAGGCAGCCATGGACCGTAGAGAAAACCACGGTTTCGAAACGTTCCTTCTTTTACAAGGAAAATCAGAACCTCCCACACATAACCGCAGGCAGAGCCTGTGAAAAAGAAAAAAATCATAAGTGAAAGGACATTTTGTATTGTATTCTGCTCCGGTCTGCGGAGGCTGGTAAAATCCGGAAGGTGTTTTTGCTTTTTCATGAAATAAGTATGCTGCCGGAGACGAAAATTATGTATGGAGTAATAAGAGAAATGTGAAATGAATAAGATGGCACACCTGACATTTGCTAAAATAGAAATAAGGAAAATGAATCAGAAATGGAAATCTCAAGTGAAAAACGGAGATGAAAAGTAGAAAGCGGAAGTATAAATCAGAAACGAAAATGAAAAATAGAAATCGAAAGTGAAAACCAGAAGTGGAGATCAGGAACAAAAATGATTGACAGAGAAAACAGATCAGCGTATGATAAAAAACAATTATTTTTCAGAAAATTTTAAATAACACAATGCACGCTTGCAAATATTTTGTTGAATAAAAACAGATTTTGGAAGATACTTCGTGAGATATCAGGAGGGAGAAAGAATGGATTTACAATTAGTGAAAATGAGTGAAAAATACAAATCCCAGCTTTTTGATATGATGGACGAGTGGACAAAAACCGGGGAAACCATTATTCCATGGGCAATCCGGAAAGCAGATTATCATGATTTTGATGCCTATCTGAAAAGTCTGGAAGAATCAGAGCCAAAAGAGGGATATGTACCTGCATCCACTTTTTTTGCATATGACCGGGAACGAGATATTCTGGTTGGAGCAGTCGATATCAGACATTCCCTTAACGAAGCATTATTGTTAGATGGAGGCCATATCGGAGACGGTGTGCGTCCTTCGGAACGAAGGAAAGGATATGCAACAGCGATGATCGCATTAGCGTTAGACGAGTGCAGAAAGCTGGGAATTGAAAAGGTACTTATGGTATGTAATAAGGAAAATACCGGTTCAGCAAAAAGTATCCAGAACAACGGAGGAGTTCTGGAAAATGAGATAAACGTAGAAGGTGAGACGGTACAGCGTTACTGGATACAGCTGTAGAGGTTACAATCAACTTAAAAATTTGCGTGCCAATTAACCAAAACTATGCTACAATGAAACGAGCGATAATTTCATTTGCAGATTCAGATAAAATGGAACTATCAAAAATGCTGTTCTGACAAAAATCAGGACATTACAGAAATGAAAATACAGGAGGACAAAGGGCTGACTATGGAAAATATTTTTTCCCAGGAAAAAGTAATCGTCATCGACTTCGGCGGTCAGTACAACCAGCTGGTTGCAAGACGTGTCAGAGAATGTAACGTTTACTGTGAAATCTATTCCTATCGAACAGACATCGAGCAGATCAAAGCCATGAATCCAAAGGGAATCATTTTGACCGGAGGACCAAACAGCTGCTACGAGCCGGATTCACCAACCTATACCAAAGAATTATTTGAACTTGGCATTCCGGTTTTGGGACTTTGCTATGGTGCACAGTTAATGATGCACGTGTTAGGAGGCAAAGTTGAGAAGGCACCGGTGCGTGAGTATGGTAAAACAGAAGTAATGGTGGATACAACTTCTCCATTATTTGGAAATGTTGCACCGACGACCATCTGCTGGATGAGCCACTTTGATTATATTTCAAAACCAGCACCAGGTTTTAATATTGTTGCACACACGGCAGATTGCCCGGTTGCAGCAGCAGAAAACAGAGAGAAAAATTTATATGCGATCCAGTTCCACCCGGAAGTACTGCACACCGAAGAGGGAAGCAAAATGCTCCACAACTTCGTAAGAGGCGTGTGTGGATGCGCCGGAACATGGAGAATGGATTCTTTCGTTGAGAGTACGATTAAGGATATCCGAGAAAAAGTCGGTGATGGAAAAGTACTTCTTGCATTATCCGGCGGTGTAGATTCCTCTGTTGCAGCAGGACTTTTATCCAGAGCCATTGGAAAGCAGCTCACCTGCGTATTCGTTGACCACGGTCTTCTCCGCAAAAATGAGGGAGATGAAGTCGAGAGCGTATTCGGACCAAATGGTCAGTTCGATTTAAACTTCATCCGTGTCAATGCACAGGAGAGATACTACAACAAACTTGCAGGCGTTACAGAGCCTGAACAGAAACGTAAAATCATCGGAGAGGAATTCATCCGTGTATTTGAAGAGGAAGCAAAGAAAATTGGAGCTGTTGATTTCCTTGCACAGGGAACCATCTATCCAGACGTAGTGGAAAGTGGTCTTGGCGGTGAATCCGCAGTGATCAAATCCCACCACAACGTAGGAGGACTTCCTGATTTCGTTGATTTCAAAGAGATCATTGAGCCACTCCGCAACCTGTTCAAAGACGAAGTCCGCAAAGCAGGTCTTGAACTTGGCATTCCGGAAAATCTTGTTTTCCGTCAGCCATTCCCAGGTCCTGGACTTGGAATCCGTATCATCGGTGAAGTGAATGCAGACAAAGTCCGCATTGTACAGGATGCCGATTACATCTACCGCGATGAGGTGGACAAGGCAGTTGCCGCTTACAAAAAAGAGCACGGCAAGAACCCATCCTGGATGCCAAACCAGTACTTTGCAGCCCTTACCAACATGCGTTCCGTTGGTGTTATGGGTGATGAGAGAACTTACGACTACGCAGTTGCACTGCGTGCAGTCAATACGGTTGATTTCATGACAGCCGAGTCTGCCGAGATTCCGTTTGCAGTACTTCAGACGGTTATGAGCAGAATTATCAATGAGGTGCGTGGGGTGAATAGAGTATTCTATGATCTGACGAGTAAGCCACCGGGAACGATTGAGTTTGAATAATTTTCAAAAGCTCGCAAAGCCTAGTAAAATGGGCATTTGCGAGCTTGTTTTTTGCCTTCAAATTTTGTTACTAATTACAATTACAATTTCGAGAACTCAAAAGCTGTGATTGCATAAGTGAAAAGCAGATGATATAATAAAAAAGACTATTTGACGTGATAATCGGAGGAAATAACATGTCAGAAAATCAAGTGAAAATAACTTATAAACCTTTATGGAAGTTGTTGATTGATAGGGATATGACAAAAACGGAATTAAGAAAGAAAACACAGATAGCACCAAGTACATTTACCAAAATGAACAACGATCAACAAGTATCGTTAGATATTCTAGCTAGGATATGTGTTGAATTGAAATGTGGCTTTGATGATATTGTGGAAATAGAACGATAGTGATAGTGCAAAATGAAGACACATGTGCAGATAAATATAGCAAGTTGCTAATAGAAAGGAATTTATAAATGGCAGTTCAAAATAATGCTAACATTGGCTTTGAAAAACAAATATGGGATGCGGCTTGTGTTCTTTGGGGACACATTCCAGCAGCAGAATACAGAAAGGTTATTGTAGGACTTATTTTTCTGCGTTACATATCAAGTGCATTTGAAAAACGCTATCAACAGCTTGTTGAAGAGGGTGATGGCTTTGAAGATGATAAGGATGCATATGCAGAAGATAATATTTTCTTTGTACCAGAGGATGCCCGTTGGAGCAAGATTGCATCTGCAGCGCATACTCCAGAAATTGGCACTGTTATCGACGATGCAATGAGAGCTATTGAAAAGGAAAATACAACTCTTAAAAATGTGCTTCCAAAGAATTATGCAAGTCCAGATTTGGATAAGCGAGTATTAGGCGAGGTTGTTGATCTTTTCACTAATATGGATATGGGAGATACAGAAGAAAGCAAAGACCTTCTTGGCAGAACATATGAGTATTGTATTCAACAGTTTGCGGCATACGAAGGTGTTAAGGGTGGCGAATTCTATACTCCTGCAAGTATCGTTAAAACAATTGTTGCTATTTTGAAACCATTCAAAAATTGTCGTATATATGATCCATGTTGTGGTTCAGGTGGTATGTTTGTTCAGAGCGCAAAATTTATTCAGGCACACAGTGGCAAGCGTGGAGAAATCGCTGTTTATGGTCAGGAGTCTAACGCTGATACTTGGAAGATGGCAAAAATGAATATGGCTATTCGTGGTATTGATGCGGACTTTGGACCTTATCAGGCAGATACATTTTTCAATGATTTACATAAGACACTTAAAGCTGATTTTATTATGGCAAATCCGCCATTCAATCTTTCAAACTGGGGACAAGACAAGTTAAAAGATGATGTTAGATGGAAATATGGAACTCCGCCGGCAGGAAATGCCAACTATGCGTGGATTCAGCATATGATACATCATCTTGCACCAAACGGAAAAATAGGTCTTGTGCTTGCTAATGGAGCTTTATCGTCTCAGTCTAGTGGTGAGGGAGAAATCAGAAAGAATATTATTCAGGCTGACCTTGTAGAAGGTATCGTTGCACTGCCTACGCAGTTATTTTACAGCGTTACAATTCCGGTTACACTTTGGTTTATTTCTAAGAACAAAAAGCAGAAAGGTAAAACTTTATTTATAGATGCCCGTAAGATGGGTTATATGGTTGACCGCAAGCACAGAGACTTTACAGATGAAGATATTCAGAAGTTGTCAGATACATTTACATCATTTCAAGATGGTACGCTTGAAGATGTGAAGGGCTTCTGTGCTGTAGCAGATCTTAAAGAAATCGAAAAGCAGGACTTTATTCTTACACCGGGCAGATATGTTGGTATTGAAGAAGCACCGGACGATGGAGAACCATTTGAAGAAAAGATGACACGCCTTACATCAGAACTTTCAGATATGTTTGCAAAGTCTCATGAGTTGGAAGAAGAAATTTGTAAGAAACTGGAGGCGATTGGGTATGAAATGTAAGTTGTTGGATATTTGCGTTTTTCGTAAGGGGAAAGTTGATGTGTCAAAACTTACCTTGAAAACATATATATCTACTGAAAATATGTTGCCAAATAAAGGAGGGGTTACGGAGGCAAGCTCTCTTCCCACAGTTCAGTTAACTCAGGAATATAAAAAAGGAGATATCCTTGTATCTAACATCAGACCATATTTTAAGAAAATATGGCAAACTTCAATAATCATTTGGGCTAAGGTTAAAGAAGTTTATCTTAATATAAGCAGATCGGAACTAATAATTGAACCAATTCATAGCATCCACATAATTCTGCAATCCGTTTTCTTTCAATGCGAATCTGGCATAAAGCAGAGGTGTTTCCATTGCCAACCGGTATAGATATACAACATCATTCGGGTCATCAAAGATAACAGAGGAATTACATTCCTTGCAACGGATAACAAGAATTGTGTTCTCATCGATGTTGGCGATAATGGAGTCTGTGGCGGGTTCGTACATACCGAATAGAAAATTAAGATTATTGTT
>CDYR01013059.1_pt1 | contig 11434 bp, 3 predicted proteins | sample 557691 | NCBI WGS metagenome assembly CDYR01 (sample SAMEA3182103, study PRJEB8094) | gut metagenome | biome: human; feature: gut; material: Stool; isolation source: human stools | place: Canada | collected 2013-02-19 | reverse complement strand
CTGGTGACTAGTAGTAATGGGTTGAGCATGGTAAACTACTTGGATATTACTTTTATTGCTACCATGCGCTCTTAAATATTCTCCTCTACTCAGATTAGGTAAAGAATCACTACCTTCATTAGATCTCCAACCAATACCCATTAACAAGGAGGCAGATAGACTACTGTTATACACACTAAATGCTACTTCTGGTGTATGGGGGGATTCTTGAGTTACGTATAGGTATAACCTTTTATTTGATGGATTACCTGGTTGAGTAAAGGTCCTGGTAGCCTGCCTATCATAATCTTCCTTATTCTCATCTACCAAATAAGCGTAGTCATAATCGTTTTGGCCAGTTTGACCGTTTTCTACTAACCTACCCCAACTTACTGGAGTTGCAGTATCTTTGTCTTCATTAGGTTTTATATACTCTGTATAGGTAACCTGGGATTGATTGCTAGCAAGTAAGTACTCACATTTAGAAATTATGGTTATAGGAGAAATGCTACCTGCACTAGAATCATGACTTACATTCTTTATAGTTACACTTTCAACGTGGTCATACCATTGGAAGGTCCACCTCTTTATGGTTGCTACTGGTTTATGAGTAAGGTACAGATAAGCAGATTTACTTGGGTAATCGGCTATCCTATATTGTACTGTACCCTTTAAATCGAATACCGAACCATTGATAGACTTAGGATATGCCCTTACGGTAGTTATAGTTGGGTCATATGATAACGGTGTATTTGTAACTGTAAAGGAATCTATACCAACTCCACTAAAAATAACTTCGTATTCTGCAGCTTCCTCAGTATCAGATTCTATACCATTAATTACTGGTTTTCTCCAACATTTTAAATCTATAGATTGACCATGACTAGAACCAAACTGAGTATATTCCCAATTCATGGAATATCCCCCTACATCGGGATTACCATTAAAACCAATATAATAATTATAGGATACAGTTGCAGCTGATTGGTTGATATCTACTTGGTCAAGATTACTTGTACCTACTTGTCTAATTGTTACAGTAGCACTTCTAATTGAAGATACTTTATTCTCTAAGCAAGTTACGAATAACTCAGCTTGAGTCTGGTCATTACTGTTTTTGGTAACTTCTAACCAGGATTCTTCGATTGGGTCAATGGTTACTTCTACAAATTCTTTAGTTGAAGTTTGTGTACCATTGATTACCTTCGTTCTGTAAGAATTAACTACAATAGTATCGGGGTCTATCATCTTAGCTGGTACATTCAGTACCTTGGATGAAGGCTGAAATATATTAAAGGTATAATTCCAAGTAATACTTGCAGCTTGTTGTTCAACTGTCAAAGTTATCGAAGTATCACTACTACCAGTTTGAAATATAACGATATCTGCACTTCTTTGACTAGTAGTTGTATTCTCATCTACGGTTACTATGAGTGTATTAGATTGCTCTTCTACATGAATCCAACTTGGAGAACCCGGTATAGACGTAGTCCAAGTAGTATCTTCACTTTGACTTGTAACAGAACCGTTAACAATCTTATACCTTTTACTACTTATGGTAAAAGAGTAAGTACCACTAGGCTTAGCAGGCACTTGTTGATTTAAATCTTGAGTACCGTTATTTACCTTTAGTTCATAAGACCAAGCAACACTAGCACCTGCTTGAGTAGTTGCCATATCTAATTCCTTGCTACCATAGGTTAAAGTAAGACTTGCTCTACGAGAAGATTCAGAAGTATTTTCAGACAGAGTAATTCCTATATTATAACCATCTCCAGAAGCTTTGGTAATTTCTACATTGGTAATGTATGAAGATTTGGATTTTAGAGTTGGTGTAACATTATGCCAAGTAGAATCCTTACCATTAATTACATCATAATATCCCGACTTAACCAAACCAAAAATACTTCCTCCTACAGCAGGTGAATCACCAAAATTATCTACTACCTCAAGTACGTCCCTTGTAGATACAGTACCTGCAGCCTGATTACAAGTGATACGAATCACTTTATTAGAACCATTCTGTTCGTATGATACTTGGCCACTTCTTGTAGAAGTAGTTTGGTTCTCTTGCATACTAATACTTGTTCCTAGTACAGTTCCAATATGTTCAGTACTTGTTGCATGTATATAACTTACATTTTCTCTAGAACCATCTACCAAAGAACCATTAATATACTTTTCACGATAACTAGTAATAGTAATAGACTTAGCAGTACCCAAAGCATCAAAGCTTAAAGTAGTTGGAGAAGCAGTAAATGTATATTCCCATTCTACTAAATATGCACTTTGAGTTACCGTAACTTCTTTATAGACGGTATCCATAGTTGCCCTTACTACTACACTTCTTTGATTTGCAGTTTTATTTTCTGCAACCGTCAAAGTAGTACCAGATAAACTGAAACCCGTACTAGCTGTAGGTATACTAAGTGTAGGAGTACCTGTAGCATCTGAAGCTGCATTGGTTGCACCTGAAGACCAAGTATTAGTTCTTGGTGCCCTTGCACTTGCTGAAATTTGTGATGTACCTCCCATTTCTGTAAGGGTACTTGGATTTGCAGAAATGGAAACTACCCATGCACCCTGAGTTACATTGGTTATCTTATTCTCTGCTTGGTATACATCGATTGAGGCACTACCAGATTTACCATTAAGAGTAACGGTTAATGTACGGCTTCCCAACTCAGTTCTTGCCTTTGCAGTTGTACCAAGATTAGAACCTGAGATATTTTCGGACCATACTACTGAAGCTCCAGAACTTATAGTACCACCATCATTGGTTTTACCATTCCATCCCCAAAGTTGAGAATAGGTATAAGTAGGTGTAGCTGCAGTTCCTCCTGATGCAGGGATATCTGCAATGTTTCCCAGATATACTGTTGGTGTACCATAAGATATTTCTCCAGCTGTCTGAGTTACAGTATAGTTCTGTTTTTTATTAGATTCGTCCTGTGTCCAGATATAATTAAAACCTCTTGAAGATTCAGTTTTATTTTCTGGGATGGTCATCTCCAAAATCTCAGAAGAATCTGGGTCATCTGTTCGTTTATAACTAACTGGAATTTGACTACCATAATTATGGCCATTCCTTATCTCTTGCTTGTAAGAATCTATCTCAAAAGTTACTTTACCTCCCAAAGCCCCAATAGAATTACTGCTAGCCTTAGTCAAAGTAAAAGTATAAGCCCAAGTAGAAGTTGCTGCAGCTTGAGTAAATTGAACTGTTATCTGTTTACCAGATTCATTTTGGGTATAGGTCATATTAGCTGACCTTTCAACTAATCCAGTATTTTCTTTAGCTTCATATTGAGGTACAGTTTGATTATAAGATACCCAATCAGGATAAGCCGTCTGTGTATAACTTACTTCAGTATAACTACCCGATATTACTCCATCTACATATTTCTGTTTTCTAGAAACTAAACCAAACCGTAGATTTGGAGAAGGAGCTCCTCCACTAGCAGGAAAACTTAAAGTAGTTCTATCTACAGTAAATGTATACTTATAAGTTACCTTATGAATATCAGAGAGTTGTACCGTTTCATTATTTCCATAGGAACTGGCATTGGATATTTCCAAGCCAACGTAATTTTCTCCCGTTCCTGTAGGAGAGAGTGCCAACAATTCAGCCTTGGTAGGGCATTCGTTTGAATCCTTACCAAGGCCTACTTTAGTTTTGACAGCACTCCATGTTGCTATCTCACCCATATTAATCTAAGTTTGTGAACAAAAGTTTTTCTCTTAATTCATCAATCTCGGCTTTCAGAAGTTTAATACCTTCGATTGCCAATACTGACATCTTAGAATAATCTACCTCTTTAACCAGGATATAGGTTTCTCCATCCTTTTCTACCTTTTCGAAGGCTTCTGGATTAGGAACTGTTTCAGGTTTAACCGTATTCTCAGAAACTAATTCTGGGAAATATTTTTCGATTGTCTGAGCAATTGTACCTATATCGTGATTACCACGAATCATAAATGAATCCGTAGGTATAGAGCAGATTTCATCGAGAGTGTGTTCCAAAGGTTTAATGAAAGTCTTAAGTCTTTCGTCGGATTCTTTCCATAAACCAGAAGGAGCAGATACCTTCTTAAAGATAATCTCAGCAGTAGTACCCAACCCCAACTGGTCTCTTGTTACTCCATGAGGATTACTCATGTTCTGCATGTGAGTAGTAAGATTGGTTTGAGCATTGGTACCTGCAGCCTTAGCATCTGCAATAGCAGTAGCCTGAGCAGTAGATACAGGTTTATCTGCATCCGATGTATTATTAACATCGGATAATCCTACTTGAGCTTTGGTTACTCCATGAGGATTAGATTTGTTACCAATATGTAAATCTACCTTCTCATTTACATCAATATCTGCCTGAGCTCTAGTTGCAGCTTCATCAGTGATTAATTTCTCTACTCTAGTAATCTCTCCCTTACGGTCATTGACTTCTTTGGTGATATTACTTTGAAGAGTAGCATCTGCTGTTTCCAGTTCTGTCTTAGCATCTGCAATGGCTTTTTCTAAGGTAGTCTTCAGAGTAGCATCTGCATTGGTACGGTCTGTAACTTCCTTATTGATACTTGCCTGGAGTGCATCCTTAGCAACCTTTATGGCAGCATCTCTATCCAATACCTCTTGAGCAATATCATCAGCCAATTCTCCTCTGATTGCCTCATCGGCAGCAGTTCTTGCAGCAACCTCATCTGAGATTTGTTTAGGCAAGGTAGTATCAAGCTTAACCTTATCGGCTGCAGTCATAACACCTGCCTTAGTAGTAGTAACTGCTGGTATGCTAATAGAAGAAGATGGATTAGCCTTATAAATATTACCATTACCTTTAGAAGCTGAATCGTAAAGTAAGTTTACATTATTACCATTAGCCTCGAATCTAACCAGGGATGATACAGAATTTATAGGCAAGCCATTAGCTACAGCTTCAAGAGCTTTACCTTTAGCACCATCAAATGCAGTACCGGTGATTTCACCGATGATTAAACCTCCAGAAACAATCTGTACCCAAGTAGTACCTGACCAACGGAATTGATATCCTGGATGGTCTGGGGTAATATCATTATAGGATTTGCCAGCTTCACCAACTACTGCAGTAGTATGGTCAGCATCAGTATACAATTTGATGTTGGTCACCTCATTAGTAGCCGATACATCATAAGTAGCATATACATCGATTACATCATCTACATAAGAAGGTAATTGACCTGCAGGTACTTTACCATTTTCATCCAAAGATGCCAAACCATTAGCCTGAGCTTTAGTTGCCTTGAAAGCATTCAGGGCCGCCAATACGTCATTGATATCCTCAGTGAGTTCCGTTTTCAAAGCAGTATCAGCTGCAGTTCTATCTGATATCTCCTTATCAATCTTGGTGTTTAAGGTATTATCAGCTGTTGTACGGTCTGATACCTCTTTATTGATTGCTGCGGTGAGTTCTTCTTTCAGAGCCGTGTCTGCAGCTTTACGGTCTGATACCTCTTTATTGATTGCTGTAGTAAGCTTGGTATCCAATGCCTCATCTGCTGCAATACGAGCAGCTTCTTCTGCATCGATATTACCTTGAAGCTCAGTTTTAGCAGTATTGATATTACCATTAAGTTCATTCTTTAATGCCGTATCAGCAGCAGTTCTATCCTGAACTTCTTTATCTACTTTAGCTTCAATACGAGCTAACTCAGCACCATCATCATCCGAAGAAGACTTAATCTGATTATCCAACGCTTTAACTGCCGATACAAGGTTCTCTGAACCAGCCAGGTAATTAGTATCATCAAGTCCAGGTAATCCCAAACTGTCTGTAAGACCAACAGCAGTTTTTACTTTGTTAATCTTAGTATCAGTTTCTGACTTATCTACATTGATACGTTTTTGAACTTTACCGAAAGCCTGAGAGGTAGTATCTGTAGCCTTGATTGCCAAATCTGTAACGGTAGTACCTTCATTTTCAGAATAACCGTCCAATTTAATATCGGTACCATTAAGTACTGGGTTTGAATCCAAACGGTGAGTATTAATGGTATGTGCATTGGTTGCATCGATATTATCTTGTAGGGTTTTATCTGCAGCTTTACGAGCAGTCTCCTCGGCAGTGATATTCGTTTGTAACTGAGTATCAGCAGCTTCTCTTGCATCTTCCTCATCATCAATACGAACTCCCAAAGCATTGTCGGCATTGGTACGGTCTTGGATTTCTTTATCTATCCTTGCACCCAATGCAGTATCAGCTTCTGTACGGGCAGTTTCTTCAGCAGTGATATTATCTTGTAAGGTTTTATCAGCAGCCTTTCTTTCAGCAATCTCTGTATCAATACGAACTCCAAGGGCAGCATCGGCAGCAGTTCTTGCAGCTTCTTCTGCATCCAAAGCATCTTGAAGAGCCTTATCAGCAGCCTTTCTTTCCTCTGCTTCAGTTGCCAAATCAGTAGAGTTCTTATCAATCTTGGCTTCCAATCGAATATCTTCTGCTTTACGAGCAGCAATTTCGGTTTCAAGTAAAGCCTTAACTTCCAAATAAGAGCCAGAGATATTATTCTGAATACCCTGGATTAATTCCAGGTTTCTCTGAATATTGGCAGAGTTCTGGTTGATAAGAGCGTCTTGGTTATTTGCCCTTGCCAATAGTTCAGTACGAGTTTCAGTAACATAAGTTCTTAAATCCTCTACTGTCTTGGTTAAGGTAGTACTCAGAGTGGTAAGCTTGGTATCCAAAGCTTCATCACCTTCAACTCGTTTTTCGGTTTCTGTCTCAATCTTCGTAGTTAACTCATTTAACTTCTGAGTTATGGTTGTTGCGAAGTTGGGGTCATCACCGAGAGCTTTAGCAATCTCTTCAAGTGTATCTAATACACCGGGAGCAGAACCAATGATTTTCTGGATTGCAGCTTCTACTTCAGCTTCTGTTTGGAATCCTGAATCATTCAGAAGTTCTGAAACTTTTGTGATATAATTAGCATGCTCAGCTATACCATTTAATTTCATCAGAAGGATATCGGTAAAGTCATTTGAAGAAAGTACTTTACCATCTACCTTATCTACCTTCTTAGATTCAATTGCCTGGATAGCCGTTGTACGGTCTGATACTTCCTGGGCAATCTTATTTTCTAATAGGGTATCTGCATTCTTACGGTCGGCAACTTCTTTATCAATGTTCACCTGAAGAGCAGTATCTCCAGCTAAACGAGTATTGGCTTCATCGGATATATCCTTAGATAAACCGTTTACTTCATCTTTATGATTTGCTATTGCAGTGTCCAAATTGGCCTGTATAGCATTCTCTCTAGCGGTTGCTCGGTCTTTCTCAGTATTAATTGCTACCGTATTAGCATCTACCTTTGCTTTGATTTCATTTAAACCTGCAGTAGAACCTGTTTCCAAGGAATCAATTCTATCGCTTAGAGTTTTATCGGCAGCTTCCCGGTCTTTAACTTCTTGAGTAACCTTACCCTCTACCCGAGTAATCTCTGAAGAAGTCTGTTGGCTTAAGTTAGATATCTGACCTTCAATTTTAGTTTCAAGAGCAGTATCTGCAGACTTACGGTCTCCAATTTCCTTATCCAGGTTTACTTGAAGGATTTGGTCTGCTGCCTTACGTTCTGCTGTTTCTGTACCAAGAGCAATATTAGTTGTATCAATACGAGAACTCAGATTACTATCGCCATTGGTACGGTCCACAATTTCCTCATTAACCATATCCTTAACTTCCTTGTAGTTATCGGCAATGGTTTTATTCATGGCAGTAATTGCCTCAGAGTTCTTTGTGATATTTGCTTGATTAGTAGCAATTGCTGTAGTATTGGCATTTACCTGAGCAGTTAACTCATTCTTAACCGTATTGATAGCATCTTGGATTGATAAAGCCAAATCCGAAACTCGCTGAGTAAGAGCAGCAATATTATCAGTATGGGTTTTATCAGCATCCTTTCTATCTGAGGCTTCTTTATCAATATTTGCTTGCAGGGTAGCATCAGCATCTTTACGGTCTTGGATTTCTTTTGCCAAGTTATCCTTAACTACTTGAAGAGCAGTGTTTCCGGTTTCAGAAGAATTATCTACATACTCCTTAAGTTCTTCCTTAAGAGCAGCATCAGCTTCCTTACGTTCTACAACCTCCTTATCAATATTTGCTTGTAATGTAGTGTCTGCAGCAGTACGGTCTTCAATTTCTTGATTTACCTTTTCGGTAATTGCTGCCAACTTCTTTGTGATAGTTGAAGCAAAATTGGGGTCATCCCCTAATGCCTTAGCAATCTCTTCCAGAGTATCAAGTACTTCTGGTGCAGAACCAATAATCTTTTCGATAGCTGCCTCTACCTCAGCTTCCGTTTGATAACCTGCATCATTTGCCAATTGAGATACCAGAGTAATGTAATTAGCATGTTCTTCGATTCCATTCAATTTGGCAAGTAAGAGATCGGTAAAATCATTCTTAGTTAAAGAATAACCTTCTCTTTTATCTACCTTCTTGGAATTAAGGTCAGCATCTGCAGCAATACGAGCTTCCTTCTCTGCTTCAATTGCAGCAAGTACATCAGACTTATCACCATCAGTCTTTTCACTTAGGGCAGTTATCTTCTGGTCAAGGATTTGGTCCTGAGCAGTACGAGTTGCAGCTTCAGAATTAATATTAGTCTGAAGAACCTGGTCTGCAGATTCCCGAGCTTGAGCCTCTTTATCAATGTTTACCTGGAGGGTATTATCTGCATTGGTACGGTCTGATACCTCTTTGGTAATTGAATTCTGAAGAGTTTCATCGGCAGCTTTACGATTTACTACCTCATCAGAAAGTTTACTTTCTAAGGCAGCATCACCAGTTTGACGATTAGTGGTTTCCTCTGTAAGTTTCAACTGAATGTTTGCATCTGCATTTGCTCTCAATTGGGCTTCTGCAGCAATGTCTTGTTTGAGCTCTGCCTTATCATTGATATGCAATGTATTCAGTTGGTGAATACTTTCTGATAAAGCATCGTCAGCCGTTTTACGAAGCTCAGCTTCTTTATCTACCAAGTCTTTAGCATATGCCTTAGCTTCTGCCAATGAACCAGTAGTTTCATTTCTGAGGTCTGCAATGTCAGCAGTATTCTTATCGACTTTTGCTTCTATCTTATCTATCTTATTGATAAGGTTAGTAACTGCAGTGTCGATTTTATCATTAAGTAAATCCACTGCCTTAATGAAATTAGAGTTAACCTCACTAATTTGGGTACTCAGTTTCCCTTCCTCCTCCTTAGCTCGGTTAACTTCATCTGTCAGTGCATTACGTAAATCCGTTAATTTGTTGGTAATTGTAGTAGCAAAGTTGGGGTCATTTCCCAATGCTTCTGCCAATTCCTTTAATGTATCAAGTGCATCATCGGCACCATCAATCAAATCACTGATAGCTTGTCTTACCTGTTCTTCAGTTTGGAACTTAGTATCATTCTCCAACTGAGAAAGCTTAGTGATGTAGTTTGCTCTTTCTTCAATGCCCTCCAGTTTCTCTTTGAGTTTATCTGTGAAGTCATTTTTAGATAAGTCGTATCCTTCTCTCTTATCTACCTTATTGGCAATAGAAAGAACGAATGCCCAGAACTCATTAATAGTTCCGGCAAACCCAGCCTTTACGAAGTCATCGAAATAACCTTGTAAAAGTCTTTGGTCAATTTCTTCATTTGTGTAATACTTACTTACGTACATATTGTTATTATTTTAAGGATTGATTACTTACTTACCACAGAAGAAGTCAGAATTCTTATCTCTGAATGGTTCTCCTTCTTTTCCACAGAAGGCATTCATTGGAATATCTGGATGTTCTGGGTCTGGGTCTCCCCCGTCTTCAATATCACCTCTGATTATTGCATAATCTGGAAGTTGATTGATACGGAATTTTATCACCTGGCCAATACCCGGATGAGGTATTATCTTATCCCAAACTTCTCCAAAGTAATCTTGAAAGCAAGTAACAAACTTACCTCCAGTCATAGACTGGAATGTGGTAACGTCTAAATTACTTTTCTTACTTTCAATATGTACTCCAGATGTACCGTTCAAGACAATCAGGTTACTATCAAACCAAATACCGTTTCCGGTATTAATTGGTTTCCATCGTAACATTAACATCTTTGCCATATACTTTTCAATTTTATTCTACGAATTGTATTTTGGTATCTCGGTCCCTTTTTAGGATAACCATGAAGACTAATGCTTCATCCTTGGCCTGAGCAACTTGTGTATCTCCAGAAGGTTTATAAGTAATACCATTAATTACGAACCTATCTTCAGACCAGTTAAAATCCCAATAGCCTTCTGGAGTTAAATGTCCCAGTTGTTCTATATATGATTTAGTAACCAGTATTGATAAATTCTCATCATCGAGTTCTCCAGTTACTGTTGCCTTATTAATGGGCCAGTTTCTGAAGGCATTGTAATAACATAATGCCTCGATTGGTATATTATAATATTTAGGGATTTCATCTTCTCCATGACTTAGGAGTTGATTTACATTCTTTGCCCAAGTTATAGTTTGCCTACCAGCATCTACATCCAAGAAATCATTTATAATCTTCTTGTATCTATCCCAAGACCGGTTCTTAACCAATCTATGAGGAGTCTTGGTCATCGTTTTCTAATTAAGGTTCTACCATTACGTTTTACTGGAGAGCTGGGGTTTGGCCCATCTATTAATCCAGGTCTTCTTCTGTCTACTACTCTTGGAACTACTACATGACTTGCTTGGTCACAGAATGGTAAGTAGATTTCCAATCGTCCAGCTAACATACAAAGGTTTTTTCTTAACTCGTCTATGATACCACCAGGTTGCATTGCTTGAGAGAATGTTTTCCATAGGGAAGATGTTGCATCGGCAAGTGTATCATAGTACTGCACTTCAGTAGGCCCAGTTGTGATTTGTTTGATTCTATCACCTCGAGCTTGTTCCGGTTTAGAAGAACCATCACCAACTTGTTCTTTGGTTGAAGTAAGTTGACTTAGGTATTCTCCTGTACTTGTTAATAAATTAAGGAGCTTAACATTGAGATAATCCCATGCTGCCAATTCCATAATTAATTGGTTTTCTAGAGCTTCATACATTAACTCATCATTATATTTATCCAGTGGGATAATATGATTTACTAGCGGTTGGATATATAACTGCCATTTAGTTATGTACATTGCTTTCTCTTCTGATGACATACCATCTGAGATTTCTGAAGGAATGTAATAATTGATTAGGTTATATATACTATCGGTTAATGTAGTTTTAGACTCGGTATTTACAATTATGGTTTTAGTTGCATTTAAGTTAAGTCCTTCGGAGTTCGTTATGTTCAACGCTACTGTATAGAATCCGGACTTTTCATAAGTATAAGTAGGTTGTTTAACATCATAAACGGACCCCTTATCATCACCAAAGTCCCAGTCAAAAATGGCCTTGGCTGGGACTTTGGTTAATACTCTAAATGAAACTTCCAGACC
>CDYR01027282.1_pt1 | contig 11453 bp, 12 predicted proteins | sample 557691 | NCBI WGS metagenome assembly CDYR01 (sample SAMEA3182103, study PRJEB8094) | gut metagenome | biome: human; feature: gut; material: Stool; isolation source: human stools | place: Canada | collected 2013-02-19 | reverse complement strand
GCCTCTGCGCGGAAAATATGTTCTGCGCCGGCGCCGTGTCCGGAAGCCAAATCGGAATATACTGGCAGGTAGGTGTCCATGAGATCCGTCAGATGGCTCAGCTCTCCCAGGCGGTTCCAGTACAGGCAAAGAACCGAGACCGTGCCGAAGGGCATAGTGCCCCGGAATACCTCGGAACGGGGAATGTCCGAAACAGCCTTCAGATGACGCAGGGCCCTGCGGTGAAACTCTCCCATTCTGGCGATATCATTATATTCGGTGAAAGACATGAGCATGGCATATTCCCCGCAGGCTTTTTCCCATCCGATTCCATGCCTGCCTTTGTTCTGTTCCAGCAGACTTCTGAGAACTTCCGTTGCGTGCCGGAAATAGACATGGGCACCTCTCCGGAAAAAATTATACGCCATGAGTACGAGAAAAACCGGGTGGGCCTGCAGAATTTCCCGCGGGCATCTGTCCATTAAGCTCTCGAACAGGGCTGTGATATCCCGCTCCTGATTGTTATAGACATACTGGGTGGATATGGGGAGAGCCAGAACTGCCTGGTAGTCTTCCACCTTCATGAAGAAGAGGGCTGCCTGCAGCAGGTCGCCTATATCAAGACTGGCGAGGGCGGCCCTGTGGTACACGGCTTTCTGGAATTCCGCCGGCTGCATGGAAAAGCGTTCCAGAAGATAATCCCGCAGGATGCTGTGTATGATATAGGCCTGTCTGTCAGCTGCGTAGCGGATGAAGAAATCAAGAGAAAGAAGCTCCGCGACAGTATCCGGAAACGCCATGCCGTCGCTCATGATGGCAGCCTGGCGGCTGTTGAAGGACTCCAGCAGGGAGAGTGCCATGATGAGGTTCCGTTCTTCGGGCGAAAGCCGGTTCCAGATGGCAGTTTCCACCAGCGGGCGGATATCACTGAAATCGACAAAATCCCCGGAGTGTCTGTAGTTTTGCAGCTGCAGGCGGATGGCGGCTACCCAGCCGCCTGAGGTTTTCTGGAGCATCTCTATCTGTTTCTGTGAGATGTCTATGCCCGTCAGGCTGCAGTATTCGACAATGCACTGATTATCGAAAAAGAGGTCACGCGACGTGATGCTGAGATACGGCTGGGCATGAAAGGTCTCCCCTTCATCTTTGAGGGGCTGTGTTACAAGAATGAGATGTATGTTCTCATCACTGCAGGCGGAAAAAGCGGAAATGCAGCGCTTTCGCACCGGGCAGTCAAAGAGCTGGTAGTTGTCAATGACGACAAACGTGGGTTCTGCGCAGGTATAGCCGGAAATGAGGGAGGCTATATCGGCCAGATTTTCCAGAGACGGAGTACCAAGTTCCAGCATTTCATCCGCTATGCTGTCTTCCGAGCCGCCGAAAAGGGCGCAGATGCCCCTCCATGTCCTGTCTGCTGATTCGCCGAAACAGGTATACCAGCGTACTCTGGCTGTTTTTTGTTCCCGTGTCAGATACTCGCGCAGGGCCGTGGTTTTGCCGAAGCCGGACGGAGCCTCAATAACCGTCAGGCCATATGAGGGAATACCCGCCAGGATTTCACGAAGGTGCTGAGAGAAGTAGTAAAAGCTGTTTCTTTGCGGATTGCTTCCCATGGTATTGTCCTCATCTGATCCTGACTATTCAGTTTGTCTCACAGCTTATACCTAATTTCTGGTGATAGCCACGTTGTTTTGTTTTGGGTACTAAATACTAAAACAATTACCCCGCACCATGCGGGCAGAAGTGTAGGGAGATGCTGGTATGAAACGTTTTATATCATCCGGATGTCTGATGATATTTTTCCTCCTCCTGACGCCTCTTCCGGCCAGAGCGGAGATAACCGTAACTATCATCAATGGTTCGCCGCTGGAAATCAACTATTTGTATCTGGAAAGTGGTGAAGGCGGCATGGGCTCCTCGATGAATCTTGTCCCCGGAAACAGGATCAATATGAATGATGGCAATGCTTCTGTCCTCAGGAAGCTTACCGTGTTTGCCGGAACAGAAAGCTATGTCTTTGAGGCAATGAATCTTCCCGGCCCGAATCAGGTTCTGCGTTTTGTCCTGCGCGATGGCGGTATTCCGGCGCTTGTCCCAGAGGGAGAAGCCCAGCCGTCCGCACGGGGAGCGAGCTTTGATGTTGAAGCCGGACCCATCTGGGACAACGATCATGCTCAGAGGCGCTGCCCCGAAGTATTGGCGGCCTGGATGGAAGCCAATCCCGGCGAAGAGGCCGAATGGACAGGCAACTGGTCAACGACTGTTGAAGGGAAGATGAGCGTGTGCAATCTCCGGCTCAGAAAAGATTCTTCCGGAGGGGAGACGCAGACATCCGGGGGTATCACCGGGAAGGCAGTGCCTCTGCTCCCCGAAGGAGCGGCGCCCGCTGACCTGACACAGGTGCTTGCTGCCCGCACCGTGGCGGATCTGCGTGCGGCGAACATTACGGAGGCGTCTCCCGCGAATAAATTTTTCACGAACGAATTTTTCCTGCCTGTGACATTTGCAGGGACAACCTGGCTGGCCAGAATCAGTCCCGATAACGATGAAGTGTTTTTCGGAAAAAACGTGGATGATTGCTATCAGGAAGATAGAGCTTTACACGACCCCCAGCGGACAGGTGCTGGCGGATACCATTGTCTCTTTGTCCTCCACAGGCTACCGCCCCTGGTTTGCCTATGTGAAGACAGGGGAAAAGATGGATATTGCCGACGCAGTACGTTTCTGGAATAACGCGGATACGCCCGGGCAGGCCGATGCCGAGGCAGTGATGGCAGAAAGCTGTTCGGAAGTTTTCAACGGATCAGATCCTGCCATCCTGGAGGGCATCTATATTTCTGCGAAATACTGGGACGATGCCATTAAAGGAGAAAATCCGGCCGCCCCTGCCATGCGCCTGCATGTTGCCTCCGGAAAGAATCTTTCCCTGATCTGGATGTCCGATGGCTCACCGCTTATCGAAGCAGGGCGCGGCGAATAGAATCATGCGCAGGGGAGCAGTGACTGCGGCGGCGCTGGCTGCCTGCGCAGGCCTGTTCTGGATAGTGGCGGTTCTGCTGCTGACACGACAGACCGGCCAGCTGCTGATCCTCATGTCCGGAATGGGGATCGGGGCCGCCTGTGGAGCTTTCCGTGCCCGGAAACGGGGCAGCAGGATGCTTCTTGTCATTGCTCTGACAGTCCTGGCTCTGGCTGTGGGACTTGGCTTCATGGCCCTGGTGGACATACTCGAACCGGAAATCCTCTCCTTCCGGCTCATGCCGGAGTATCCGCCAACGAATCTCTCATAAACTGCATAGAGGTGAGGAAGGTATGAGACATTATTTTTTCTTAAGAAACGTCTGTCTGTGCACACTTCTGCTCTGTCTGGGGGGATACTGCGGGCAGGCATGCGCCGGGGATGGTGCTCAGCCCGGCAAATGCGTGATTACGTCCGGCGGGCATACATACAGGCCGTCCGGCTGCCTGATCCGGAAAGGAACGGATGGGGGGATCAGCTGGCATACTATCGGGAGGAAGGACGGCAAACCCCTGCTGGAGGAAATACTTTCCGTTTCCATAGTTGAAATCAGCAGGGGAACAGCCGAGGTAAGCGGCGTGACCAGAGACGGCATCAATTCCCGCTGGGGGCAGGCCAGGCGCGACGGGGCCTGCTGGTCCGGAGAGGACTTCCGTATCTGCATTGAATAGGCTGACCGGTTTTGCGCGCAGCGCAGAGCAGGAAAAGACCCGGGAGGGTATATGAACAGCTGGCTTTGGGCGGCACTGGCAGCCGTGGGGGGAGCGGCTCTGTGGTACATCATGACCATGAACCGTTTCGCCAGGCTTCTGGTGAAAATCAGGGAATCCGATTCCGGCATTGAAGTGGCACTGACCAGGCGTTTCGATACCCTGACCAGGATGCTGGATGTGACCAGGGCCTATGCCAGGCATGAGGCCGGCACCCTGGGGAGCATCGTAAAAATGCGTCAGGGGATGAGCATGGCACAGTGGTCTGATGCCAACAGTCAGATGGATGTCCTGCACGGGAAAATCAACGTGCTGGCTGAAGCGTATCCGGAACAGCGTTCCAGTGAGAATTTTCGCGTACTGCAGGCATCCATTGCAGAGATCGAAGAAGAACTGCAGGCCGTACGACGCATTTACAACATGAATGTGTCGCAGTTCAACCAGATGCTGGCAGCCTGGCCGGACAGCATTGTGGGGCGCCTGCATGGACATAAAAAGGAGGATTTCTTTAAGGCTGAGGAAGAGAAAAAACAGGATGTGGCAATGCAATTTTCCCTGTAACCTGCAAACAGATTTTTTATGAGGAAATCATGAAGACTATATTGAAAAAAGCCGCTCAGTGTTTTTTGGCTGTCCTGTTCGTTTTGGCTGCCGCCAATATGGCCACAGCTGCGAGTCCCTTAAGTATTAAAGTAACGCATGTCGAACTCGGACCGGCCAGCGGCGGGAAACAGAGCATAACTTTTTGGTACACGGTCAAAAATATCACTTCTCATGAGTATTTCAGCCGCCTCAATAACGTCACGGTGAAAATAACAGGCAGATATGGGAATGACGAGGAGACCTACCAGAGGAAAGTGGATATCAATTATAACTTTAACCCGGCTCTGGGCCCCGGCAAAAGCAAACAACTCAAGACTACCTTCACACGCAGGGTCAACTCCAGCAAGGGATGGTATCCCTACAGAAACGTGCGGGTGAACGTTTTGAAATATAATTTCAAAAGAGCCAGCTGACCAGCAGACGCACGCCCTGAGTCCGGTCCGCCCGCACTCAGGGCGTTTAAATCCGGCAGGATGCCAGCGGCCCCCGGGTAACTGGAACAGTCAGTCCCCAGGCCTCAGGGGGCAGGGGCAAGCCTAAGCCCGCTCCTGAAAGAAGGACTCTGCGCACGCCATATGTCTGACGCTATTTTTATTGTCACTGCCCTTCTTCCCGAGTTTGCCGGCCCTGTTCTGCCTGCGGGACTGCTGATCTGGGGAATCCGGAAATTCATGCGGGTCCGCCGTCTCCGCAGGAGTCTCATGGCCACGAAGGGCGACGCCGCGGCCCGGCAGATGGAATACGACCGCATCGGGGCCGGCGTGATTTCCTTTTGGGGCTGGGCGGGCCTTCCTGTCGTCCTGGCCGCGGCCCTGAGCCTGGGCATGGAATGGGGAAAAGCCCTGACCTGCGCGGCTCTGTGTGGCGGAGTGATCCTGTATGGCTCACAGCGTCTGAAAAGCCGGCACAGCCGGGATTTCAAGGAAAAGGTGGTCCGGGCCGGACTGGAAAAGATCTTTGAAAATCTTTCTTTTCAGCCTGATGGCGGTCTTGGGGAGGATGTCCTGCGTTCTTCCGAGCTGCTGCCCTCTGGCAGGACAGACTGCCATGATCTGATAACTGCCCGGTATCGCGGTCTGGACTTTTCGCAGTGCGATATCCGTATTCAGGACGGCAGCGGTGGTGTCTCCACCACTGAAGACAGCCGGGAGGGAAGCCGTGAAGTCCCGGCAGACGTGTTTCAGGGCAGAGTCATGCGCTTTGCCGCCGACCCGCCTGTCAGCGGTCCTGTGCTGGTGGTGCGGCGCGATTTCAGCGCGGCCCGAGTGCTCTCGGGGTCCTGGCAGCGGGTGGAGACGGAACTTGCGGCCTTTGAGGAGCGCTTCGGAGTTTGTGCGCACGATCCGCTGGACGCCATGTGCATTATGACGCCACAGATGATTGAGGGTATTTATTTCCTTGATCAGAAGCTCGACGTTCCCCTGGCGTTCCGTTTTAAAAACGGGGAGATGTTTGTCTTTATGGCTCTGACCCGTGACGCCTTTGATGTCTCCGGTGAAAAAACGCTTCTGGAAGAACGGGAACTGCTGGAAGGAGATATCAGCCTGATCAAGGGATTCCTGGATACCATGTACTTCCGGGGAGGAGGAGGCCCGCGGAGGGCAATGGGAAAGAGGAGAAAACGCGGAAAACGGCAGCATCTGAAGCGGAATCCGCCGGCAGTGATACCGCCGGACTGTCTCTGCCCGGCAGACTTTCACGCATTGACATAGGGCTGCAAAAGCCCATGCGGCTGCTTTGCCGGCTCGTTTTCTGGCTTCCCGCAGTCCTGTGGGGAATTTCTGTGGCTGTGGCGTTCCTGCGTATGCCGGACGGGATCGGAATTTCCTTCAGCATCACGGGCGGCGCGGCATAATTCACGGATTCCTGCAGCACCTTCATCTATATCGCGGTGGGCGCCTTTTTTGTGGGGAGTGTCATGGCTAGGGCCCTCTGTGTGTTCCTGCTGGGCGGGGGGAGCGGCATCACAGGCGGCAGCCGCATTCTCCGGCTGTTCAGCTCTCTCATCCTGGCTCTGTTTGCCGGTATTCCCCTGTGGCTTCACCTCTTCATCATCAGTATCAATCTGAACGCGCTTTAGGCGGAAATTCCGCCGGAGGCTGCCAGGGAGGACATCATGCACACACTTCACCTGAGAAACTTTTTTGCGCTGGTCTGTCTTCTGCTGCTGACAGCGTCTGTGGCAGCCGCCGCTCCTGCAAACCACAGCGCGCTCATGGCCGACGGTGCATACCGGAAAGCCTTCGGAGCCTATGCCGCGGCTGAGCAGAAAGCCATGAAACGCCTTGACGCCCGGGATTTTGCCGCCGTCCGGGAAGCCGTGCATGCGGAAATGGCGGAATCGGCCAGGCTGGAAATATCCACTGGCTCATCAGAAGCCGAAGCATGGAGCAATGCCTATGGACAGGGACGCGACAGCCTGAACCGCGAACTGACGTGGGACTGGCTGCGCCGTCATCCTGAAGGCATTCAGGGCCTGTATCGGATGCAGAGTAAGGTTTTTGACGGCTGGATGAGCGTGCAGAAGAAAAAAGAAGCTGATCTTTACGAAGTACACATTTCTGCCTGCCAGAAGAACGGTCCTTTTAACAGCGGTGAGCTGACTGGCCAGGGCAGGTTAAAGGGGCATGCCATGTGGGCTGCGGCTCAGAGTGATACCAGGAATCCTATCCGGATTGTCTTTCATGGGGAGACGGCAGTCATCACCGAACCGGAGGCCTTCAAAAAAAGCGGGCTCCTGGGCGCCGGTGTCAGTTTTGAAGGGGACTTCATACGTGAAAAGAAATCTGCGGGAAAAAATTTTTCCGCGGCAGACAGGAAAGCTATGGGCGTATTTCTGTCCAATTTCACCGAAATCGGAATGATGAATTTTACGGCTGACAAGGTGCTCGATACAGCTCATCCTTATGAAATGATTCGGTTTGGCATCTGGCATAATTTCATGAACAACAGGAGCCGCATTCAGCCCTGTGCCACGCATGAATGTCCGTGGGGCTCTCTGACCATAGACTGCTCTTCTGTCAGAGACAGCCTCCGGCGTTATTTTGGGTATAATCTCAGGCAGTGTCTTTCCGCGTCGCATCCGGATTCGGCTTCCCCCTCTGACAGGTTCCATTTCGATGGAACGAGGTATCATTTTGAAGGGGCTGCCGGTGAGGCCGTGTACCATGCGAGGGTGGACGGGGCCAGGCAGGGCGCGGATGGTCTGATTGAGATGAACGGAATAGTTTACAGCGCGGACGACGAAAAGGACATCCTGGGCAGCTTTACCGCGCAGGCCAGGCCTCACATCTGGAAAGGAAAGAACGCTTTGGCCATTGTGAGCCTGAAAACACAGTTCAGGGAATAGCGCCTCTGTTTCAGAACGGGGCCAGTCCATATAATCTGACAAAGGAGCGGACAATGTCTAAGGCCATGCCTCTTCTCTTTTTTGTTCTTTCTCTTTTTTGTCTGTGCCCCTCCGCATCTGCTCTGCCGCAGCAGCATGAGGTGTGGCATCAGGGAAATGATGCCTACCGCACAATGTATGACCGTTACGAGATCGGGCTTCAGAGAGCCTTTGACGCCTTATCTGAAGAAACATACAAGAAATTAGAGAAAGAAAATGACGCGGCCATTGACGAAAGTGTGAAGCAGGCCGGAGCTGCAGGGGAAAACGCAGCCCTGGCCTGTGCTCAGGCTCTGGCGGAACGTATCCTGATTATGGAAGACCTGGTGAGCAAAGCGGATTCGGAACGGGCTGCGGGGTCGCCCAATCCTCTTGAGGGTTTTTACCATCTGGCCGGGCGTCAGGGGGATGATGGCTATCTGACCATTGGACGTGATGGTAACGGCGGCTACTGTCTGGAAATCGCCGTGTGGCAGAGAGACAAACCGCAGAGTTTCGGATGGAGCCAGGCTCAGGCTTCTGCCGTGAGCGGGAGTTTCAGCACGACGGCGGTGTATGAGCCGCAAACCGCCGAAGAAAGCACCGCCAGGGATATTCAGCTGCACTTCACTATCAAAAACGGTCAGGCTGAGGTAACTACCACAAAAGCATTTAGACACGGGGGATACGTCTGGTTTAGCCGGGGAGAAACGTGCCTTATAAAAAATATTCTCCTGGATGGAATTTACCGGCGTGTGTCCGGCAGTCAGACTGGCAGGTAACAATGGATACAGGATACAGCCTTTAGCCTGCTGCGCCTTAGGCGGGGTGTGCCCCTGATGTGAAATCAGGCGCCACACGGTGGATCTGTCAGCCCATGGCGCAGGATAAAGAGACTCCGATCCCTGTCTGCCGGAAGATAAGAAAACCGGGGAAACGTGTTTTTCAGCGTTTCCCCGGTAATGGAGGTGGCGGAGCAGGCCGGCAGTCAGTCTCCGGACAGCCAGGAGCCGGGATGCCCGGAGAAAAGGGCCGGCCTGCCGCCTATTGGAGGAGAATATGTGCTTTAGAGTCCGAGTGCGAAAACACCCGCGCGGAAGACGCCCGAGACGTTCCCGGCATCGCCATCGCCAGCCAGAAGCCAGGCCTCAGGACCTTTGGGGGAGAGGGCGAGGCTGGTGCTCTTCATATATTTGCCCTGCTCACGGCCGGGGATGAGTATCTGGCTGATGGGAATGCCGTTTTTGTTGAAGACGAGGAACCTTCCCTGCCTGTGCATGGCCACATACAGATTGCCGTCGGCGTCAGCACGCATGGAATCAGGGGCCGGACCGATGAAGTGGTAGGCGATGGCCGTGCCCACGGGGAGGCTCGTCACGGCATCGGCGAGCTCCACCCTGTGCAGGAGGCCGCGCGCGTATTCCGTAATCCAGAGGGTCTTCCCGTCAGGACTCAGGGCAATACCGTTGGCCTTGGCGAGGTGCCGCACGACCGGTGTAATCGTCGTGAAATCCGGGCTGACGTAGAGCACGCCGCCGGCAGGATCTGTGGAGGTGCCCCGGAAGTCGGTGAAATAAAAGCCGCCCTTTGCGTCAAAGACCATGTCATCGGGAACATAGCCAGCTATGGCGGGGACGATTTCCTTCAGATTGCTTCCGTCCGGATTAACGGACAGGACAGCGCCGCGGCCCCTGCCGTCTGGCTCAGGAAATACCGCGGTGATGAAGATGCTGCCGTCTTTGTGCAGGGCAAGGCCGGCCGGAGAGAGATCTTTGAGTTCCACGACAACGGAAAGTTTTTTGTCCGGCGTGAGCCGCATGACGCGGTGCCCCGTGACGTCGCTGAAAATGAGACTGCCTTTTGCATCGATGACGGCGCCTTCAAGCACGCGGCCTCCGCCGGGAACCTGGAACCAGGGCTCTGCCGTAACGGTGGGGAGCGTATTTTCTGCCCTGGGGATGGGGACGGGCTGCTTCATCCAGGCTTCATAATGCAGGGAGGCGGAAGACTTTTCTGCGGGAGCGGCCGGTACCGGGGAAACGCCCGGAACCGACAGGGCGAAGGAGCAGAAAACAAATGAGCTGAGCAGAAGGAACTTTTTCATGGGCTATCCTCAGACGCATCCGCCCGGGCCCGCGCTCTCTGAAAAAGTTCAGGCGCGGCAGGCTGTGTTTCCGGTTTCCCGTATGTCCTCATCCTGTCAGGGGCATTCCGCGTCTGCCTGACGGAGCTCTTTGGGACGCGGGATGCACGGTGTGGGACTCCTGGGCGGATTTCCATACAAAAGGTAGGCCCGCACTTCGGATCTGGCTATGACTATTCCTTGCTGATCCTTGCCTGATACGTTTTCCCTGGAGGACAGAAAAAGCCGGGAAACACGGTATTCCGCATTTCCCGGCAGGAAAGAGCCTGGGGTGCCTCAGTCCGCTTTTTCAATGCGCACGGCGAACGATTCACTGTGACCGGCAAGGGTATCGAGACCGGAGATGATTTTTCCGAGCGGGACGAGGCCGTCAGAGTGGCGGAAGCCGCGGTAGAAAAGGGCCAGATTGCCCCAGGGCGCATAGTAGGTGAACGCGCCCGCTTCAGGCGTGCAGGAGCTGGGAGAGCCCTGCGTGGCGAGCTTCCTGGGCAGATAGCTTATCTTCTCTGTCCCGTTGTAATCTTTAAACGTCAGTTCAAGGGGCAGCATAGAGAGGAAGTCACGGGAAGCCGGAGTGTCATCGAGGACGGCGATGGCTTCTCCGCCTCCGGAAGTGAGACGGACCTTCCCGGCGGTTTCTGCCATGGCTTCGGAAGCCATGAAACCGGACAGGACAAGGACCAGAAGGGCAGGGACAGCGAAAAGGCGATGCTCCATTGTTATTTCTCCTTTGGCCGCGTCCCGGCGTGTTCATCCCGGGGCGCAGGTCTGCCTGGAAAAGCCTGACATGGGCACACTGAGCCGGCCCGTGCGCATGACGAAGAGGACGGCCTTTTTCCGTACAAAGCGGTTTCTCCGGGAAAGATCATGCCCGGACAGGAGGCGTGTATCATCATACCGGCATGCCCGTGGGGACAGGGCCGTGGCAGCCTGGCGGCTTTCCCTGTGCCGGTGAATACTATGGTTCCCCGGACGGGAAGGTCTCCCGCCCGGGGCAATCGGTTACTGAAGCGCCTGCCTGAAGAAACTGGTGAGTTTCGCGAAAGGAATGAGGTTCACGCGATCATAAAGATCCACATGACCGGCGCCAGGGACGATAAGGAGTTCTTTGGGCTCAGCGGCCTTTTGGTAGGCGTCTTCGCTGAATTCCCTGGAATGGGCCTTTTCTCCGGCGATGAAGAGCAGGGGACGCGGCGATATGGTTTCGATATCGTTGAAAGGATAGAAATTCATGAACTTGACGTTGCTCGTGAGCGTGGGATGCGTCGTTGTGAGCGGGCCCGCTCCCTTTGGCGTGAATTCCCCGCGCGGAGTGCGGTAAAAGGCGTAGAATTCACGTTCAATGGGCGTGGACTTCTCGGTCAGCTTATGCACCGTGCCGCCCGTGTATTTCGTCTGCCCGCCTTCAGCTTCCACCCAGCGCTGGTCCGCCGCTTCCCGCAGGACAGCTTTGCGGTCTTCCAGCGTCAGGGAATGTCCGAGCCCGCTCCGTGTGGCAGTGCCCATGTCATACATGCTTACCGTTGCGATGGCCCTGAGGCGCGGGTCGATTTTTGCCGCGCTGATGGCGAAGCTGCCGCTGCCGCAGATGCCGATGACGCCAATTTTATCCCTGTCAACAAAGGGGCGCGT
>CDYR01002580.1_pt1 | contig 11465 bp, 9 predicted proteins | sample 557691 | NCBI WGS metagenome assembly CDYR01 (sample SAMEA3182103, study PRJEB8094) | gut metagenome | biome: human; feature: gut; material: Stool; isolation source: human stools | place: Canada | collected 2013-02-19 | reverse complement strand
GTTTCGGCGGTTTCGGTCACGGTTTCGGCGGTCTCGGCTGCCGTTTCAGGCTCCGTCTCGGTGTAGGGGCGCTCTTGTTCCATGCGTTCCACTCCTTTCCGGTCTTTCGGAAAACCGGTCCTTTTTCCACAGGATACCCCGCCGCGCAGCGCCTGTCAAGGGCCGGATCGCGGCCGAAAAGTGCATTTCGGGCTTGACCGCACACCATTCGTGCAATATAATATGTAAATTAGAGATGCTATTTCAAAATGCAATCGAACCCCTTGGAGGTGACCATCTATCAACAGACAGAGTTACATGGCGGAGATCAGCAGCCTGCTTGGCCTGATCACCGACGACAATACCCGTCAGGCGCTCATCGCGCAGATGGAGAACATGTTTGACAACGCCCCCGATGAGGAGCGCCTCATTCAGGAGATCGGCAACCCGACGAAGGTGGCCGTCGCCCTCATCCGCTACGCCGACAGCGGCAAGATCACGCCGGCCGCCGCGCCCGTGGTCGCGCCCGAGCAGGTGCAGCCCAAGCGCGCGCCCCAGCCGCGCCCGCGTGCCGAGCAGTACCGTCCCATCGCGCCGCAGCCCGCCCCCCAGCCGGCCTACGCCGACCAGGCCGCCGAGGACACCTGCGACGAGCAGCCCGCCGCGCCCGTGCTCGACGGCCAGCTCTCGTTTGACGAGCAGCCCGAGGAAGGCTACTATGATGAGCAGCCCGCGGACGACGGCTACTATGATGAGCAGCCCGCCGACGACGGCTATTATGACGAGCAGTCCGCGGACGACGGCTATTATGACGAGCAGTCCGCCGACGACGGCTACTATGACGAGCAGCCCGAGGGCGACTATGACCCGAACTACGCCACCGACGGCGAGGAAGGGTATTATGACGAGGCCTATTATGAGGACAAGCCGGCCTACAAGACGAACGTCTTTCTGGCGATCCTCTACACGCTCGGCGCGATCGTGGTCGGTGTGCCGGTGCTGGCCGTGCTGCTGGTGCTGGATCTGGCCGTGCTGGCCGTCGGCGCCGCGTGCGGCGCGGGCGGTGTGGGCCTGATCGCGACGGCCTTCATCGGCCTGCCCATGGTGGCGGATATGCTCATTCTGCTCGGCGGCGGCGCCGCCGTGATCGCCATCGCGCTCGTCGTGATCTGGCTGGCCATCTGGCTGTTCATCCGCATGGTCATCGGCTGGGTCCGGCTGCTCGTGCGCACGGGTAAGCGCTGGTGCAGAAAGGAGATCGCCGCATGAAAAAAGCCTGGAAAACCATCCTCATCGTCGCCCTGTGCATCCTGATCGTGGGCGAGATCGTGCTCGGCGTCGGCCTTGCGACCGGCGGCAGCCCCGACCGCATCTGGGAAGCGGCGTATGAACACTACGACTTCGCGTCGATCTTCGCGTTCATCAAGTCCTCCGGCATCGCGGACTTCCTTGCGAGCATCGGCCTGTAAGAAAAGCAAAAAATGAGGCGGCGAGCGTAGCTCGCCGCCTCATTTTGATCTGTCTGGTCTGTAAAAAGCCTCGCTGAGTTTGCGCCCGCAGGCGCAAAGAAATTCCAATCATTTTCTCCGGCGACATGTGCGGCGGAGAAAATACCGCTCGGCTCGGCGCGTGCGCGCTCGGCGCATGCGCTGCAGCGAGCCGCAGCTCTTCCAACGAGCGCCCAACGCAGTGGGGCTCGTTGGCCCGTCTCACCGTCTCATTTCATTTTAAAGAGCAGCACGCCGCCCGTCATCAGCACGAGCCCCGCCCACTTGCTCCAGCCGAAGGCGAGCTTTTCCGTGCCCATGATGCCGAAGGCATCGATGGCCGCGGCCGCAGAAAGCTGCGCGATGAGGATCGTCGCCACGGCGAGCGTCGGGCCGAGCCGGCCCATGCCGAGCATGACCGTGACCGTGATGGCCAGCGCCAGCACGCCGCCGAACCAGCAGTATTTCGGCGCGGCGCCCAGCGCGGCAAAGCTGCCCGTGCGCCAGAACACCAGCACCAGCAGCGACAGCACCGCCGCTACGCACTGCACGAAGGCGTTGGTCTCCATCGTGCCGATGTGCTCGCTCAGGCGCGTGTTCATCACGCCCTGAATGCTCATCGCCGCCCCGGCGAGGATGCACGCGAGAAATCCACCCAAAATTCATCGGCTCCTTCCGAATAATCCTTGCACTGCCGCCCGAGATGTGTTACACTGTGTCGTACGGGCAAACATTTGCCCACAGTGCACGTACAAAGGAGGCTCCGCCCATGGCAGCAGGCAGCAAACCGAAATACTATCTCGTGGAGGCGAGCGTCCTGCCCGAGATCTTCGCCAAGGTGATCGAGGCCAAGGAACTGCTCGAGACCGGCCAGGTGCGCACGGTGGCGGACGCCGTGGCGCGCGTGGACATCAGCCGCAGCGCGTTTTATAAATACAAGGACTTCGTGTCCCCGTTTCAGGACATGTCGCGCGGCCATCTGGTGACGTTCAACCTCGAGCTGCTCGACCGGCAGGGCGTGCTGTCGTCCGTCCTCGCTATTTTTGCCGAAAACGGTGCAAATATACTCACCATCAACCAGAGCATCCCGACGAGCGGCGTCGCCCCGGTGACGATCACAGCCGCGACCGAGAACATGCAGACGACGATGGAGGCGTTCATGGCGGCGCTCAAGGCGGCCGACGGCATCATCCGCGTGCACCTCATGGCCGGCTGAAAAGAAAAACAAACAAAAAACATCCCCGGACCGACACGGTCCGGGGATGTTTTTTTACCTATTTTTTCACTCGAGCAGCTGCGCGCGGCCGCCGTGCAGCCGGATCTTCCCGGCGCAAAAGCGCTTGACCGCCTCGGGCAGGAGCTTCCACTCCGCATCGGTGAGCACGCGGCGCTTGAGCGTCGTGACATCGTCGTCCTCGAGCACGGGCACGGCCTTCTGCAGCAGCACCGGGCCGACGCCGCCGGTCTCGTCCACGAGGTACGCCGTCGCCCCCGTGACCTTCAGGCCGCGGGCGAGCACCGCCTCGTGCACCGCGTCGCCGCGCAGCGTCTCGAACGCCGGGACGAGCGACGGCTGCACCGCAATGACCTTATTGCGAAAGCTCTTTGCCGTCTCGCGGCCGACGCCGGGATAAAACCCCGCGTTGATCACGAGCTCGATGTCCATGTCTTTGAGCTTGTTGCGGATGGCCATGTCGTACGACGTATCGTTCGGGAACATGGCCGGCTCGACGACGACGGTCTCGATGCCGGCGTTGCGCGCGCGCTTGAGCGCGTAGGCGTTGGCGTCGGACGAGATGACGGCGACGAGCTGCAGCTCCGGGATCTCACCGAAGAACACGGAGTCCAGCAGACTTTGCAATTTTGTTCCCTTGCCGGAAACCAGAACAGCACTGCGGATCATATGCTCGATTACTCCTTCCCCAGCAGCCGGGCGGCTGTGGCGCGGTTGTTGTCCTCCTGCCGGTTGAGCAGCTCGGTGCGGCGGCGCAGCTCCTCGCCTCTGCCGGCGAGGGCGACGGCGGAATCGATCAGCTCGGACAGGTCCGTCGCGTTGAGTGCTTCAAACTGCATGTAGTTATTCTGCTCGACATAGTCGAGAAACGCCGTGACCTTCGGGTCGTAGGCGACGCCGATGAGCGGCACGCCCTGCCCGGCGGCGAAGATGAGCCCGTGCAATCGCATGGACACGACGGCCGTCATGCGCGAGAGCACGCCGATCACCTCGCCCGTGGACATCTGCTCGCCGAGCACGTGATACGGGATGCTCAGGTGCTCCGTGACGAGCTGGCTGGCCTCGCCGTCGGTGCGGAAATTGATGCTGAGGAACACCGGCGTCAGGCCGTATTTCAGGTAGGCGTACACGGCGCCGGCGGCGAACACGGTGGCCTTTTCCTCGATGCCGGGCCACTTGCGCAGCACAAAGCCGATATACTTGCCGTCCGGGTCCATATCGTGCTCGCGCAGGATGCGGTCGATGCGGCTGCGCTCGGCGGCCGGCAGCGTAAGCGCGGGGTCGGACGCGAGGATGACCTCCGGGGCCGTGACGCCGAAGTCCGAGAGCGTCTCGCGGCTGTCCGGCTCGCGGAGGGTGATCTTGTCGACGCAGTCGTTGATGACGCGCGCGGCGAGCTTCCGGTCGCGCTCGTACACGATCGGGCCGATGCCGCAGCCGTACATCTGCACCTTGCAGCCGCAGCGGTGCGCCAGGCGGATGGCACTCAGATAGTACCACAGGCTCATGCGGCTCGTGACGTCCTGCATCAGGCTGCCGCCGCCGCTGATGAACAGCTGGCTCCGGCGCAGCACGCGCCGGATGGCCAGATAATGAAACCGGTTGCACGCGTTGACACCGTAGGCGCTGCGCGTATCCTTCGGCCGGCGGGAAATCACGGTCACGGGCATGTTCGCGTCGATGCGGCGCATCTCGCCGATGATGGCCTGCAAAATGGCATCGTCGCCCGCGTTGCCGAAGCCGTAGGCCCCGCAGATGAGCACGCCGTCGCGCACACCGTCGCGCCGGTTGCGCTCCATGCGGAAAACGGCGTTGTAAATTTCCAGCTGGCGCAGGCCGGTGGCCTCCTCGGAGAAGTCGGCCTTGCCGCGCCGGTAGAGTGCCTCGCCCATCTCATGGCGGTAGTCTTCGTCGAGCGCGTAGCGCGCGAGGTAGGCAGCGAGCATGCGCACGTCGCCGGGCTCGATGAGCAGGCCGGTCACACCGTGCTCGATGATGGCCGGCACACCGCCGACGTTCGAGGCGACGGTGGCCAGATGTGCGCGCGCGCCCTCGGGCAGCGCATAGGGAAACGCCTCCGACAGGGACGAGAGCGTGTTGATGTCGAGCGCGCCGTAAAAGCTGTCGAGGTCGTTGACCCAGCCGAGGAAGAACACGCTGCCCTCCAGCCCCAGCTCCTTTGTGAGCGCCTCGAGCTTTTTGCGCTCCTTGCCGTCGCCCGCGATGGCGAGACGCAGCTGCGGGCAGGCCTTTTGGGCCAGCGCCACGGCGCGGATGAGCGTCGGGATGTCCTTGACGGGATCGAGCCGGGCGGCAATGCCCGCGATGACGTCGCCCTCGTGAACCGTATACCCGAACTGTGCGAAATACGCCGCGCGGTCGGTCTTGGGCACGACGTGGGAAAAGTCGAGCCCGTTGTAAATGGAAAAGAGCCGGTTCGGCTCAAAGCCGCGGTCGATGAGCCGCTGGCGGATGGGGTCGGACACGCACACGCGGTAATCGAGCCGGTGCAGGGCCCAGATATTGAGCGTGCCGTAGACGGCGCGGGCGAACGGCCGGCCGAGATAGTCGAGCCGGTAGTCGCTGTGCACGGTGCTGATGACCGGCACGTGCACGCTCGGGCGCAGCATGGCGCCCATGACATTGGCCATGGAGCCGTGGCAGTGCACGAGGTCGTACTCCCCCGCGCGGATCAGCTTTTTGAGCGCGGCGAGGTTCGGCAGAAAGCCTCCGTCGAGCACCATCGTCGGGATGCCGAGCGCGGCCGCACCGTCGGCAAAATCACCGCTGCGGAAGCACACGAGCTGCACGTCGATGATCTGACCGAGATATTTCAGCAGGGAGTAGACATGCGTCCGGGCGCCGCCGGTGTCGCCCCCGCTGATGAGGTGGATTACTTTCACTTTGCCCTCCAAAGCACTTGTGCGCGCCGCGAAAACACGGTATAATGCGCTCATACAGGTGCTGACACATTCCCGCGCGAAATCAAAGCGCGGATTCAGATTATTATACTGTATGATTCCACTATGGTCAAGTTTTGGAGGCCCGCAATGACGAAAATTTATCTGATCCGGCACGCGGAAGCGGAGGGCAACCTCTACCGCCGCATCCAGGGACACTGGGACGGGAGCATCACCCCGCTCGGCCTGCAGCAGATCGACGCGCTCGCGCAGCGGTTCCGCCGCGAGCACATTGACGCGCTCTACTGCAGCGATCTGTCGCGCGCACGCGCGACGGCCGAGGCGATCACGCGCTATCACGACATTCCGGCCGTGGCCACGCCGCGCCTGACGGAGATCTGCATGGGCGTGTGGGAGGGCCGTGCCTGGGGCGACGTGGAGCACGAATTTCCGGAGCAGATGCGCTATTTCAACACCGACCCCGACCGCTGGTCCGTGCCCGGGTGCGAGCCGTTTCGCGATGTGCAAAAGCGCATGAAGCGCGCCATCTCCGACCTCGCCGCGCGGCACGACGGGCAGACCATCGCCCTCGTGAGCCACGGCATGGCCATCCGCGCCTACCTGTGCACGGTGCTGGGCATCCCGAACAGCGAGATGGCCACCCTGCCCTACGGTGACAACACGTCCGTGAGTCTGCTGCTCGTCGACGGGGACAATACGACCGTAGAGTATTATAATGACAACCGCCACCTCCCGCCTGCGCTGAGCACCTTCGGCCGCCAGACCTGGTGGCGCGGCAGCGGCAGCGGCGTGGAGGATCTGCGCTATGAACCGCTGCACTTCCCGCGCGACGAGGCGTTTTACCTCCAATGCTACCGGGACGCGTGGCGCAACGTGCACGACACGGACGAGGGCTTTGTGCCCGAGCTCTATGCCCGCAGCGCCGCCCGCCACGCGCAGGAGCACCCCGGCTCGGTCGTGCGCGTCCTGAGCGGGGACCGCGTGGTCGGCCTCGTCGAGCTCGACCCCGGGCGCGACGAGCAATCCGGCTGCGGCTGGATCAGCCTGCTGTATATGCTGCCGGAGTACCGCGGCCGCGGCTGGGCGATCCAGCTGCTGGGCTACGCGTTCTGGTTTTACGAGAATCACGACCGCACGGCCGTGCGCCTGCACGTGTCGGAAAACAACACCCGGGCCATCACGTTCTACCAACGCAGCGGCTTCGTGCAGATCGGGCGCGACCCCGGCGTGCGCGCGCATCTGCTGCTCATGGGCCGGCTCATCCACAGGACGGTGACGCATGGAACGGTGTGATTTTCTGCCCGTCTCCGCCGAGGAGATGCACGAGCGCGGCTGGTGGTGGTACGATGCGCTCGTCGTCGGCGGCGACGCATATGTCGACCACCCGAGCTTCGGCACGGCGGTCATCAGCCGCGTGCTCGAGGCCGAGGGCCTGCGCGTGGCCGTGCTCGCGCAGCCGGACTGGCACGACGCGGAGGCCTTCCGCGCCATGGGCCGGCCGCGGCTGGGCGTGTTCATCGGCGCGGGCAATCTCGACTCCATGGTCGCGCACTACACGGCGGCCAAGCGCCGCCGCAGCGAGGATTTTTACTCCCCCGGCAAGCGCACCGGCTGCCGGCCCGACCGCGCGGCCATCGTCTACTGCAACCGCGCGCGCGAGGCCTTCGGCCCCGACATGCCGATCATCCTCGGCTCGCTCGAGGCGAGCCTGCGCCGCTTCGCGCACTACGATTACTGGGACGATTCCGTCCGCCGCGCCATCCTCTTCGACGCCCCGGCCGACCTGCTGGTCTACGGCATGGGCGAGGCCGCGACGATCGAGATCGCTCACCGGCTGAAGAAAAAGCAGTCCGTGCGCACGATGACGGACATCCCCGGCACGGGCTACATCACGCGTGACCCCTCCGTGTGCAAATTTGACCACATCACGCTCCCGTCGTTCGAGGACGTGCGCGATGATAAGCGCCTCTATGCCGAGGCCACGCGCACCGAATACGCCGAGCACGACCCCATCCGCGGCCGCGCCATGATCCAGCCGTGCGAGGGGCGCTATCTGATCATCAACCCGCCCGCCATGCCGCTCGACACGAAGGAGCTCGACCGCGTGGCCGAGCTGCCCTATACCCGCGAGTGGCACCCCATGTACGAGCCGCTCGGCGGCGTGCCCGCGATCGAGGAGGTGCGCTTCAGCGTGATCCACAACCGCGGCTGCTTCGGCGGGTGCAATTTCTGCGCGCTGGCGTTCCACCAGGGCCGCATGATCACGAGCCGCAGCCACGCGAGCGTCATCCGCGAGGTCGAGGCCATGACGCATCACCCGCTCTGGAAGGGGTACGTATCCGATGTCGGCGGCCCGTCGGCAAACTTCCGCCACCCGTCGTGCCGCCAGCAGCTGGAGCGCGGCATGTGCCCGAACCGGCTGTGCCTCGCGCCGACGCCGTGCCCGAACATCGACGCTGACCACTCGGACTATCTCGCCCTGCTGCGCAAGCTGCGCCAGATCCCCGGCGTGAAGAAGGTGTTCGTGCGCAGCGGCATCCGCTATGACTACATGCTCTGCGACGATAACGACGCGTTCTTTCGCGAACTCGTGCGCTACCACATCTCCGGCCAGCTCAAGGTCGCGCCCGAGCACTGCATCGACACCGTGCTCGACTATATGGGCAAGCCCCACATCGGCACGTACGAGCGCTTCATGGACGAATACCGCCAGCTCAACCACAAGTATGATAAGGAACAGTACGTCGTGCCGTACCTCATGAGCTCGCACCCCGGCAGCACGCTTTCGGACGCCGTGGCCCTCGCGGAGTATCTCAACCGCCGCGGCCGCCAGCCCGAGCAGGTGCAGGATTTTTACCCCACCCCCGGCACGATCAGCACGTGCATGTACCACACCGGCATCGACCCGCGCACGATGCAGCCAGTCTACGTCGCCAAGACGCCGCATGAAAAGGACATGCAGCGCGCGCTGCTGCAGTGGCGCCGACCGGACAAGCGCCGGCTCGTCATTCAGGCGCTGCACGAGGCCGGGCGCGAGGATCTGATCGGCTTCGGCAAAGACTGTCTCGTCCGCCCGATGACCGACCGGCGCAAACCCGCCAAGCCCGCCGAACCCCAGCCGCCCCAGCGCAAATACGGCAAGGTCTACGGCGGCGGCAAAAAGCCCGCGTCCGCCCGCACCGCGCAAAGCAGCAGGGCCGGAAAACCCGCAAAATCCGGCAAGCCCGGCCGGCCCGGAGCGTCCGCCAAGCCGGGCGCGCCCCGCTCCGGCGGCAGGAGCGCGCAGCCCCCGCGCGGGAAAGGCGGCCGCCGATGAGCTATCTCTTTCTTTACCTCGCCGCCATCAACGTCATCACCTTCGCCGCCATGGGCATCGACAAGGCGAAGGCCCGCGCAGGCAAGTGGCGCATCGCGGAGGGCACGCTCTTCGCCCTCGCCGCGCTCGGCGGGGCGCTCGGCGGCACGCTGGGCATGCGCGTGTTCCACCACAAGACGAAACACAAGGAATTTCGCTTCGGCTTTCCCGCGCTGCTGTGCCTGCAGTGCGCGGCCGTGGTGTATCTCATTCTGATCTGGAAGCAGGTGCTCTGATATGACTCCCACTCTACTCGCCTATCAAATCGACCCCGGAAAGCTCGGCAGAATGCAGGTCGTGTGCCTGCGGCTCGGCATCCGCGTGCAGGCGGTCGATCCGGCCGATTTCGGTCAGCCGATCGGCGCGCTGGCCGGTGTGCTGCCGCGCGCAGCCGATGCCCCCGCCGCCCCGCTCCCGGGGGAGATGCTCGTCATGGCGCACTTCCGCCCCGGCCTGCTCGAGGGGATGCTGCAGGGATGGCGCGCCGCGCACATCCCGCCCGTCGCGCTCAAGGCCATGCTGACGGACACGAACGCCGCCTGGACGGCCCCCGCGCTCTATGCCGAGATTGCCAAGGAGCACGCCGCCATGCACAGCGGCGGCCGCGCGCACAAGGCGTAAAAAAATTTCGCGATTTACAGCAAAGAACCGATTGACAAGCGCCCGCGCCTGTACTATGCTATGGGCACGGGTGCGCACCTACCGGCAGTCAGGCGAGGAAAGTCTGACTGCTTTTGTATTTGCCGCCGACATTGCCAAGGGGTTCCCGCTATGAAACACAATCAGATCCGTCAAGTCGTTTTCCCGATCCTGGCCGCGCTCATCTGGGGCACTGCCTTCGTCGCGCAGGACGTCTGCGCCGATACGATCGGCACATTCACCTTCAACGCCGTGCGCTATTTCATCGCCGTGCTCGCGCTGCTGGTGCTCATCGCAGTGCTGAATGCCACGCGCAAGGACCGCCCGCAGCCCACGGAGGCGGAAAAACGCGCCGGACGCAAACAGCTCTGGCTCGGCGGCTTTTGCTGCGGCACGGCGCTGGCCATCGCCTCGAACTTCCAGCAGGCCGGCATCACCGCCGGGACGGATGCCGGAAAGGCGGGCTTTCTCACGGCGCTGTACGTGGTGCTCGTGCCGGTGTTCGGCCTGTTTTTTAAACGCAAGGTCAGCCTGCCGGTGTGGGTCGCAGTCGCGCTGTCGGTCGTGTCTCTGTACCTGCTGTGCATCAAGGGCAGCTTCCGCCTCGCCGCGGGCGACCTGCTCGTGCTCGTGTGCGCGGTGTGCTTTGCCGTGCACATTCTGGTCATCGACCACTTCGGCGCAACGTGCGACGGGGTGAAGCTCAGCTGCGTGCAGTTTCTGTTCGCGGGGCTGTGGTCGGCCGTCTGCATCCCGTTTTTCGAGCATGTGGACGCCGCCGCCCTGCTCTCGTGCGCGCTGCCGCTGCTGTATGTGGGCGTATTCTCGTGCGGCGTGGGCTACACGCTGCAGATCCTCGCGCAGAAGGACTCCAACCCCACGGTCGTCACCATCCTGCTGAGTCTCGAGAGCGTGTTCGCCGTCATTGCGGGCGCGATCATCCTGCACCAGAGCATGACCCCGCGCGAATACCTCGGCTGCGTGCTGATGTTCCTCGCCGTCGTCCTCGCGCAGATCCCGCTGCCGGCCAAAGCTGCCCGCACGGGAAAGTAAGCAAAACCCCGCCGTCCGGCGGGGTTTTTCCCATCCTGCCCACTTGTGCGCAAATGCCCCTTGCATTTTTGCCCAAATTGGGCTATAATTTCGTCAAGAAATTCACAGTAAATGTATGCACAAGGAGGTCGATTCCCCATGAAACTGACACCCGAACAGCAGGCCGTGCTCGACGGCAGCAAGGGCGAAGTCATGGCCAAGGTCATGAAAACGCTCGTCATGTACGGCGATGCCTTCGGCGCGGAAAAGATGGTGCCCGTCACGAGCACCTACGGCCACACGGTCATCAGCTTCGGCATCAACGCCATGAAGCCGGTCTATGACCTGTATGACCAGCTGATCGAAGCCGGCGCGTTTTCCGAGCAGAAATTCACCGCCGACCCGCTCCCGCTCGACAAGAACGTCCCCTCGAACCCGCTGCAGGACCTGGTGTTCCACCAGTTCATGTATAAGCAGCAGGCGCGCTACGAGGCCCAGCTCAAAAAGCTCGGCATCCTCAGCGACAAGGACTACACCTGCACCTGCTACCTCGACGAGGTGGGCAACAAGCCCAAGCAGGGCGAGGTGCTCTCGTGGGCGGAGTCGTCCGCCGTGGTGTACGCCAACAGCGTGCTCGGCGCGCGCTGCAACCGCAACTCCGGCATGATCGAGCTCATGGGCTCCATCGCGGGCTGCGTGCCGTATTTCGGCTTCCTGACCGACGACGGACGCAAGGCCGACTGGATCGTCGAGGTGCGCACAACGAAAAAGCCCGAGCCGCAGCTGCTCGGCTCCGCCATCGGCATGAAGGTCATGGA
>CDYR01005586.1_pt1 | contig 11466 bp, 20 predicted proteins | sample 557691 | NCBI WGS metagenome assembly CDYR01 (sample SAMEA3182103, study PRJEB8094) | gut metagenome | biome: human; feature: gut; material: Stool; isolation source: human stools | place: Canada | collected 2013-02-19 | reverse complement strand
GCAGCGCCCTTTCTATGTTCATTATAGGCCACCACGGCCACCATGTCAAGCCCTGGGTTGCCAATCCAAAAATGGATTGACGGCCGGGGCTTTTGCTGTTAGAAATCTGACGGCGCAATTTTGCGCCCGTTAATTTCTTTATCCCGACTGCATATAGGGATAGCACCGGGTAGGGGCAAAAAAACTCTTGACTTTTGTACTGGCATTATTTATAATTATGTCATGGCGGAATTATAGGGAGGTGAAATAGTGTCGCCACGAACAGGCAGACCCGTCCAGGGGGAAAGCCGAAAAGACCACAAGCTGCAAATTCGTATGAGCAACGAGGAATTAGCGGCGCTCGACGAGTGCGCCGAAAGAATGAACACCACCAGAACGGCGGTAGTCAATAGGGGTGTTCAGCTTGTGAAAAAGGAACTGGACGAGGAAAAAACTGAATAAAAGAGAGTAGCCGGGTTGCAGTTTGGCGACGGCCCCGACTACTCAAAGCACCAACGCAGGGGGCTGGCCCCTTTGTGGTAAATATACTATACCACAAAGGCCCTCCCTTCTGCAAGTGCATCTTGTGAAGGGAGGGTATTTTCATGCCCAAAAACGAGCTTGCGGAGAAGTTGGGGGCCCTGCCCGTGTTCGAGTATCGAGGCCAGCTTGTGGCCGATAGCCGGGACGTAGCCGCCATGATAGGACGGCAGCACAAGGACACGCTGCGGACTGTCTCAACCATGTGCAAGCATCTTACTGGGCGAAAAATTGCGCTCAGTGACTTCTTCATCCCGGCCACGTACAAAGACAGCACCGGACGTTCTTTGCCCTGCTTCTACCTCACAGAAATGGGCTGTGAGATGGTGGCGAACAAGCAGACGGGCGAGGCCGGGACGATATTCACGGCGCAGTATGTCAAGGCGTTTCATTCCATGCGGGACTTCATCCGAGAGCGGCAGTCTCCGATCTGGCAGGACACCCGCGCAAAATTCGCCGGGTGATTTGCTAAAAAGGGGTTGACTTATTGGAACTCAAATATTATAATGACATTGTGGAACTCAAAAAGTGAGGTGATTAAGTGTCTCCACGGACAGGGCGACCAAAAGCAGAAAATCCAAAGTCAAATGATCTCAAGGTCAGGCTTGATGATGAAACCACAAAAAAGCTTGATGAATATTGCAAGGCTCATAGCATTACACGGGCGGAGGCAATACGGCGTGGAATACATTTGCTTTTGACGCAGAAATAAGAATATCGGCCCACTGCTCTATCTTGGCGGACGGACAGTGAACCGATATAGCCCAGACCCTTGCGGGAGTGGTGTAAATTTATTCTACTACACCCCCCGCAAAAGGTCAACTATGACTTTTTGACAGGGGGATTTTTATGCCCAAAAGTGAAAATCTTCCGCTTGTCTTGCTGAATGGAGAAACCCCATATACCACCAGTGAGATAATTGCGGAAGGAGCCGGTATGAATCACCGCCGTGTCCGTGACGCGATACGCAAGTACGAGAAGGAGCTTGAATCCTTTGGAAAGGTTGGCGCATATCAGACAACCTTGCCCAGCGGTCAACACGTCCCAACTTATCGCCTCAACGAGCAACAGGCAGCTTTCCTGCTTACGCTTCTGAAGAACACGCCCGTTGTGGTGGAGTTCAAAAAAGAACTCGTTCGCCAGTTCTATGCTATGCGTGACTTTATCCGGGAGCGACAATCCCCGATCTGGCAGGACACCCGTGCAATGGGGAAAGAGATACGGCGGATGGAGACGGACGCAATCAAGGCCCTGGTGGACTATGCGACGGCTCAGGGGAGCCAGCACGCCGCCCGGTACTATCAGAGCATATCCAGCCTTGCAAACCGCACAGCGGGCATTATAGAGCGTGATAAGGCCCACACCGTGGAACTCTCCGTCTTGCTGATGGTGGAGAAGATCATAGCGCAGGAGATTAGGACAGGCATAGAGGCTGGGCGGCCGTACAAGAACATATACCAATCAATCAAAGAGCGCATGACGGCACTGTCCGTCTAAAATCAAGATATGGAGGAGATACCGATGGAAACGATACATAGCAACCTAGCCACTCTCAAGAGCGTGGAGGCCATAATGGAAGAAACAGACCGGGCCATTGTCCCTGTGGTGGGTGACTGCCTGGAGGGGGCTGGGGTGCAGGATGGCGGACGGGTGGCTGTGGCCTTTGACAGATACCCGGCACCGCCCAGACACAAGAGCAGAGGCGGGGACGGTTCGGAAGATCTATGCCTGTGCTATGCAACTTTCCCCGGCACCAGAAAGCCCTCGGTCATGCTCAAGGATTATGATGGTGTGTGGGGCGCTTACCAGATGGTGGGGACCAGATACAAGAGCATGTGGGACGGGGATAGGTTCCGCCCAAACTGTGGTATGTTCGCAGAAAGGATCTTCGGTGTGATTTTCGCAAGCTGGGACAAAGATGGGAATCTGTTGTGGGAGCGAGACCTGGACAGCTTTCCGGCCACGCTGGGGAGCACGCCGACCCTCCACGGGGAGGTGACTGCTGTATGAGGATCATCTTTCCCACCACGCCAGACGTGTTTGTTGCCGATCAAGAGGAAAGAGCAGGCCGCAAGTTTGATGACTTCATGCGGGAATTGCTGGGTGAATATGTTGAACTTTTTAATATGGAATTTGATGCAGGGATGAAGGGCTTGGAACCTCTCAATATAGCCAAAGATACCGCTGAGTTCTACGCCCAAAAAGGAAAGTTGAAAGAGCTAGAGAAACCCGGAATGAAGCATTTTTATGCTTGCGTCCAGCATTGGTGCAACGAGGCATATAAACAAGGAAAGGAGGCCGCACAGCATGACTAAAGAAGAGCGCCGCCAGAGGGCGGAGAGAGCCCACCTGGAGCGGGAGAGGGAGGCACAGATAGAAGCACTCCGCCAGATCAGGGACGACCCACAGGCCACTCCAGGGGAGCGACTGGAGGCGGTGAAGTTGCTGCTGGGGCTCGATAGTCAATAAAAAATAGGGCCGGGGAAATGTGCGCCCTGCCCCCCCTTTATCTCCTTCGTGCGCCAAATGTGCGCTAAATGATTTTTGAAGGAATTAAAAGAAACAAAATGCCACTGGTTTTATTTTAAAATGGCGCATTATCTAAAAATAGACAACTTTTTTTGTGCATTATTAAATATTGAAATATCTTCCTCTACTATGTAGAATATATTTGCAGGGCTTTAAAAGAATTGTTAAAATCGGCTTTATTTTGTAATTTTGCCCCGCTTAATATTGCATAAAGTTGTCCCCGTTTTGCATTGTGCGCCAAAATTGTGCGCCAGATGTGCGCCAAAAACGGAGTGACAGCATGATAAAACTAATCGGAAATAAACTTTGGTACTGCTGCCCATACTGTGGGCAGAAAATCCATCAGCTAAATCCTGATGCAAATTGCCACGGCGTTTTTACCTATTGCCGAAAATGTAAGAAGGAAGTGCTGCTGGAGATAAAAGCAAATAAGGGGGCGTGATTATGGCGAGCATCAAGAAGATAGATGGGAAGGGAGGTGTTTCCTATAAAATAACTGTTTCAATGGGGCGGGATTCCCGTGACAGACAGATTCGTCATTATAGGACGTGGAAACCAGATAGGCCAATGACAGCCCGCCAGATGGAAAGAGAAGTGCAACGCATTGCGTATGAATTTGAACGGGATTTGCAGATAGGATTTCAAGCCGATAACAGGCAGACATTTGAAGAGTATGCAGAGTATGTGATTGATCTGAAGGAACGGCGGGGGGCTTCACCTAGTACGATATCCATTTACAAAATGTTTATGCGCCGACTCTCACCGCTGATTGGTCACATGAAGATGGTGAACATAAGGCCGCAGCACCTTAACAACCTATACAAAGAATTGGGAAAGGTCGGACAGCGGAAGGTACGAAACCACGCAACCCCCAAAATTGACTTCGTTAAACTGCTTGAAAGGCGCGGAGAAAGCTGGTCGGCGTTCGCTAAGGAATGCGGCGTTTGTGTGGACACAATTCGCACAATATGCCACGGCCAGTATATAAGCGAGGAAAGTGCGGTTAAAGTAGCCGCCGCACTGGATGAAACGCCGGGGAGTCTGTTCGAGATAGAACACCGGGCGGGTACGATTTCCCCCAAAACCATACAGAGGATACACAGCTTTATCTCCGTTGTTTTTTCACAGGCAGAGAATGAAATGCTTATTACATACAACCCGGCGAACAAGGTTGTACCGCCATACTGCCCACCCCATGAGCCTAACTACTTCCAGCCGGAAGAAATCATGAGGATTTTGGAGGCGGTTGATCGTGAGCCGATCAAATGGAGAACCATGTTTCACTTGTTAATTGTAACAGGAGCAAGGCGCGGGGAGCTTCTGGCATTGAAATGGGATAATGTGGATTTTCAAAATAACCAGATATATATTGATGGGTGCTTGTCTTATCTGCCGGACAGAGGGAAATATGAAGGGCCGACAAAGACAAGAAAATCAAGATACATAACGCTTCCTACAGAATCAATAACCCTGTTGCGCAAGTATCGTGCATGGCAGGCGGAGCAACGGCTTATGTGGGGTGATAAGTGGGAGGAAACCAATCTTGTGTTTACAGCGGATCGGGGTGGGCCGTTACTTCCCACCTCTGTGAACAGTCGACTTAGTAAATTCTCAAAGAACAATGGTTTGCCGCATATTAACCCACACGCTTTCAGGCACTCCGCCGCCTCTATTATGATTGCAAATGGTGTTGATGTACTGACGGTTTCCAAGATGCTGGGCCATGCGAATACATCAACAACAACAGACTTTTACGGCCACGCAATCGAAGAGGCCAAGCGCAAAGCTACCGAGTGCATAGCGGACACAATTCTAAGAAAGGAAAACGCTTGATTTTGTATTTCCTATTGCAATTAGATACAAGGTATGGTATAATGAAGAAAATTAAATGAAGAAGCAATGCCAGCAGAAATGCTGCTTTGCGTGTGCCTTTGAGCCTACTACTTGCACCTGGTAACAGGGTGTAAGCGGTAGGCTCTTTTTATTTTTTTCAAGAAAGGAGCCATTGGAATGGCGCGAATGAGAAGTCTACCAAAAGCAGCAGAAGAACTGAAAGAAAAAGACCCCGGCACAGATATTTCCTATTGGATTTTGCGTAGGTGGGTAAAAGAGAGAAAAATCCCTAGCGTTCAAACAGGGAGAAACCACTTGATAGATATGGACAAGTTGGAGGCGTTCATGGAGGGTGGAGGCATTTAATGCGAATTGCTGACCTTTTGAGCCACGGGCAGGAAAACGCCGTCCCACTCCGGCAGCTTGTGGCCCTGACGAACACAGACGGACGGAAGATCCGGGCGAAGATAGCGGAGGAACGGCTGGCCGGGGCACCTATCCTGTCGGACAATTCGATGGGCTATTTCCTCCCAGGAGACAAGGGAGAGCGTGAGCGATTTGTCCGCAGTATGCGGCACAGGGCGAGGGAGATCGAGCGGGCGGCGGAGGCCGTGGAGCAAGCGGAAGGGTGATTGTGTGGCAATCGACTTTGAAGAACTGAAAAGGGAAGATTGCCGCATAGTGGCCCGCCGCCTGGGGCTGGAACTAAACCGACAAGACAAGGTGCGGTGCTTTCTACACGCCGGGGACAAGAACCCTAGCTTGCAGGTGTACGCCAATGGCTGGAAGTGTTTCGGGTGTGGTGAGCATGGGGACGCTGTTGACCTTATATCGAAGTATCTTGGTACGTCAACTGTTGAGGCGGTGGATTGGATGAAAAAAGAATTTAATATCCAGGAGCCGCCCAGGAAACAGGATTATGGACAGGCCGAGCGGGAGCATATATACCCAGGCGGACAGGTCAAAAAGGTCATGTATCGCCGGACAGATGGGTCAAAATACGGGATTTGGTTCCACCTGGAGAACGGCGCATGGAAGAAAGGACGAGGCAAGGCCCCGCACTCCCTCTACATAGCCGGTCAACTGACTGGAGCCGTCTTTGTGGTCGAAGGAGAAAAAGACTGTGATACCCTCCACAAGCTAGGCTATGATGCTGTCAGCGGAGAAGACGGAGCTGGACCGGGGAAATGGAGGCCAGAGTACACCGAGCAGCTAAAGGGCCTCTCTGTGGTGATATTCCAGGACAACGACCAAACGGGAAAGGACTATGCACAGGAGACCGCCGCCGCTATTCATGGTGTGGCTTCTAGTGTGCAAGTGCTGGACTTAACACAAGTATGGACCAATATGCCTGAAAAGGGGGATATATCCGATCTTGTCGCAAAGTTTGGAGCAGAGAAATCATGTGATATGATTGCTAAGCTCATCAGCACAACACCACAATGGGAGCCGCCTCCGTCAGAGGCAGATCCTTTGCTGTCCTTGTTCAAATCACTGGAGGACTTTCCAGAAGAAGATGCAAAGTGGCTTATTCCGGGGTGGATACCTGCGGGACAAATATCAGTTATTGCGGCGGATGGGGGAATAGGAAAAACCACATTGTGGTGTCACATAATTGCGGCGTTAAGCAATGGTACAACCTGCATACTTGACCCGCCGGGATATACCCGTGAACCAATGAAAATTATGTTCTTGACCACGGAGGACAGCGTAAGGAAGAAACTGCGGAAAAAACTGCGCCTTGCTGGGGCCAACATGAAAAATATCATTACCCCTGATTTTGTTGGAGATCGTTCCGGGATGCTCCATAAGTTAAAGTTCGGTTCTGAGGAATTGGAGAGGGTACTGCGCTACTTCCGTCCTGCGCTATGTGTCTTTGACCCTATACAGGGCTTTACCCCACCGCGCGTCAACATGGGAAGCCGGAACGAAATGCGGGATTGTACCGCTCAGCTTATCACCATCGGAGAGGACATCAACACCACGGCGCTGATTGTCTGCCATACCAACAAACGCAAAGGTGCCTGTGGGCGGGATCGTATTGCTGACAGCGCCGACATTTGGGATATTGCCCGGTCTGTGCTTATGGCCGGATTTACCGAGGATCAGGGCGTCCGCTACCTGTCCAATGAGAAAAACAATTATGCCCAGTTGCAGGAAACAGTCCTTTTCTCCATTGACAGCGACGAGCAGATACATAAAGAGGGGACAAGCTGGCGGCGGGATCGTGAGTATATCATGGGAGCGGAACAAGCCAAGTCCTCACCAATGCGGGAGGATTGTAAGGCGTTCATTATGAAAACGCTGCATGAAGCCGGGGGTGCAATGCCTACTGCTGATTTGGACGAGCTGATAACCGCCGCCGGGTATAGCTTTAGCTCTTTGAAGCGGGCAAAGGCCGATTTAAAGAGAGAGGGCAATGTGAGGTACTTCCATACTGGAAGTATTAAAGAAAGGATATGGCACATTCAAGCCCTGGTGGAGCCAGAGAGCGGTGGTTTTGAGGAGCTACGAGAGGATATTCCAACACCCTTTGACAGTGCCCTCCCGTCATCTATATCGAAAGTGGTCTAATATGAAATTTTTCCTAGAGTATCAAGGGTTTCCATACTTGACCACCCTGGTATAGTATGGCACTAAATGGCGAGTATGCCGCCTATACTTGACCACCCTGGTATAGTATGGAAACCCCTGTGCCGCAACGGTTAGACCATACTAGACCACCTAGCGTCTCTCTGACGGTGCGTGAAAACCAAAGTGGTCAAGTATAGAAAATAATAAAAGGTATCGAGGAGAACGACATGGACAAGAAAAAGGCGAAGGACCCTCAAATCTGGAAACGGCTGGGCTTGGAATTAGCTGCGCTTCATGATCTAATTGTGGAAATCCAATGCGACAAAGATTATGCAAGCGTCATGGATTCCAAAACGTGGGATCGGTTGTATAAGCTAACTTATCACTTGGATATTGTTCGGAGTTGTGCGGAAGAAAGAATGGCAAAGAATCTGCCGGATTGGTCAACAAGAACATTTTACCCCGTTGATAGATCAAGGACAACTGTTGCAGGTGAGGCTTTTCGTGAGGAAATAAAAAGGGAATTTGAGAAACCGGAGGATGGCAAAGTATGAAAGATATAATTTGTCCCCTGGATGGGAAGCCCTGTGAAAAGGATTGCCCGGACCGCTACATAGATCATCCCGGTGGTGGCTGTTTCCTGACCACGGCCCAGGGGATGGGGGCTAAGCTCATCGACTTGGGCGGCGGTGATGTTGGAATGATGTTCACTCCAAACGGGAAGAAGGTGAAAACATGACGGATAACCAGGCTTTAGCGATTGTGAAGCAACTGGAGCGAATTGCGGATGTATTGGAGAGTATAGAGGAAGTGCTTGCGGCTGGGGGTGGTTCTAACGGGTAGAACAAGCCAGAGAAAAGGCCGGGCGGGAGAGTTGGAGCTTGCCCGGCTTCTCCAGGGGTGCGGCTACGATGTACAGCCGGGACGGGCGGTGAGTTATGGGGCTACCCCCGATATTTCGGGGCTACCCGGCATCCATATCGAGTGCAAGCGGGCGGAGCAACTGCGACCTTATGACTGGATGTCCCAGGCGGAGAGGGACGCTGTGCGCTTTGGTGATGGCCTCCCTGCCGTGTTCTTCCGCCGCTCCCGCTCCCCGTGGTTGGTGGTAATGAAATTGGAGGACTGGCTAAAGATATATCGAACCCAGAGCGAACCAAGAAAAACCGCTCCCAGCGAATGAGAGCGGCCCGTGGAGGTGTGTGAACTTGTCACTCACATTCTATCACGAAAGGGGCCGGACATCAATGACCAATGAAGAACTGGCGAGGGCGATCCAGGGCGGGGATAAGGACAAGCTGCTGGAGCTGTGGGGAGCTGTGCGGCGGTTTGCCCATGATCGGGCGTATCGGTGGACTATGGCGGTAGGTGGCCGGGCGGGGCTGTCTGTGGATGATTTCGAGCAGGTGGCCTTTCTTGCGCTTCTGGAAGCCCTGGAGGGCTGGGAGGATAGGGGCGGGTCATTCCTCACATGGTACGGTCTAAAGCTCAGAGGGGCCTTTTCTGAGGCCAGCGGACAGCGTACAAAGCGGGACCAGCTGGACCCCATTCAATCAGCGGTCAGCCTGGAGACGCCCCTCGCGGACAGGGAGGGGGATCTTCTGTACCTGGAGGACGTGATACCGGACCCCATAGCGGAGGAAGCCCTGGAGAGCATCGGAGAGTGGGAGGCACTTCACAGGGCTGTGGACGGCCTGCCAGAGCATCAGAGGACGGTGATCCGGCGGCGGTACTGGCTGGAGCAGAAGGTGGACCACAAGATCCACGCCGCTGCTCTGCGGGCTCTGCGACATCCCAGGAACAGCCGGGAACTGCGTATTTACATATAGAACACGATAAAACGAGACCAGAAAGGGGGTGTTCATCATAGGACGCCGGAAAATTGAGGATGAAAAAATTATATCGGCTTTGTTATCAAATACAACAGTTAATAGTGCAGCTGATGAGATCGGGTGTAATCCCTCTGTAATATATGCGCGAAGAAAAGACGCCACATTTCTCCGAAAGCTGCAACAGGCTCAAGATGATGCACTGAGTGGCACGGTCCGCTATTTACAGTCAAGCATGGCAACAGCGGCAGAAACGCTTGTGGATATTTCCCTGAATGGGAGCGAGCAAAACAGGCTGACCGCAAGCCGGACCATTTTAGAACAGGCGGCACGGCTCACAGAAACAGTTGACGTTGTTGAGAGACTACATAAAATCGAGGCCATTATGGGAGGCGATATAGAAGGATGAAAAAAATGAGGTATTCTGAAATAGACCGGAAGATTTCAGAACTGGAAGAGGCATTGTCGGGCGGCCGAGTCACATGGACAGATCGGCGCGGAAAGCATACCGGAACATGGGAGGCGTTTCGTGGGGCCGTATTTTTCTGTTTGGTGGGTCGCCTGGAGAAAATAAACCGTGAAGATTGTCCGTTGGTCGCTTTTAACATGGATCAGATGATGAAACTGTCAGAAGCACAGCAGCTCGGATTAGGAACACTTCTTGATTGGATAGGGTTCCCTGTATATGAGCTTGTAAGGCTTCCAGATGGCAGAAAGGTTTATGAACACCGAAAAGGGCTTGTGACTTTGGAAGGAGAATACATAAATGAGTGAAGAGTGGCAGGTAGACGAGCGCGGCCGGCGATTCCGCAGGATCGGGGCCTGTATCGAGTACGAGCCGGATGTAGTATCTACCTTTGGAAGCTTTCCCAAAAGCGTATATGATCGGATAGAAAAGCCAGAGCCGGACAGCTTGGCTCCAATACGGGAGCAACACAAACGCTGTCCATTCAGTAAGCTGACCCTTTGCTCTGATGAGTGTGCCCGATACACAAAAAACGGATGCGGCCTTGTCACCGGCGCGGCCCCGGCTACCGGGAAAAGGTGCCCGTTTTGTGACGCACATAACCCATTGATGTGTACTGAAAATTGCGCCTTGTGGGCGCTCTGCAAAAGGAAAGGAAGTGTTAATAATGGGTAATATTAGGCTTTGGAATAAGGATCGTGAGGTGCTTTCGGAAATTTTCGCACTGTGCGATACACTTGCTGATCTTGAAAGTGTTAAGGAAATTGAAAAATACCTGCACAACAACCGGGGGAAAATCACAAAAAATGCAAAAGGTTTTCTTGAAGTCGAAGAAGGAGGCAGCAAGCATGAGTAAACACAATCACTTTGCAAAGAATCTCGATGCAGCTTTTAAGGCGGCACGGCAGGAGTATGTGGAGGCATGGGATAAACTCCAGGCGGCGAAAGACGCCAAAAGAATGGCCGAGGGCAGCGACATGGAACGCCAGCGGGCAGAGTTGAAGTGCCAGGAGGCGGAATTGTCCTTCAAGGAGGCGGAGGCCCGTATCTGGCCGGAGTTTAACCGGCGGAGGGCGGAGTTGCGGGCTGCGCTGGAGCATGAGGTGCACAGTGGGACCCTTGCAAGTCCTGATGCTGTTGATCCTAATGGCCTGGAGCTACTGAAAAGCGGGATTCTTTCTGCTGATGACTACTATTCCCTGGTGGATAAGTACGATGATAACCCAACCATGCTCCGCCTTGTGGCGAAGTACGCAAGGGAGGCCGCTGACGATATGGAGGCGAAAGACCGTGGGGCGCTATATCAATTAGCCCAGGTGTGTGAAAACGGCCAGGGGCAGACCTTGCGGGCGTGGGATAGCCTGTCCCATATTGCGGACTATTGTAGTGGGCAAGCCATAGAAGGAAGAAGAGATGCCCCAGACCACATCGTAAGCATGGGAAAATGGTGGGAGCAGCTTTCCAGTGAGACCGTGGAGAACTTTTAACAAGACCAGCTCAAAATTGAGCAGATTAAAAAGAGGTGATATAATTGGCGAATGACGGCACTGTAAAGCTGGGCGTAGAGTTTGACAGTGATGATGTAAAAAAAGAGTTTGAAGGTCTGAAGAGTGAGGCTAGAGAAGTTGAAAGATCATTAAAAGAAGTAAACAAAGCCCTCAAACTAGACCCTGGCAATACGGAACTAATTACAGAAAAGCAGAAATTACTTAGCTC
>CDYR01015993.1_pt1 | contig 11701 bp, 9 predicted proteins | sample 557691 | NCBI WGS metagenome assembly CDYR01 (sample SAMEA3182103, study PRJEB8094) | gut metagenome | biome: human; feature: gut; material: Stool; isolation source: human stools | place: Canada | collected 2013-02-19 | reverse complement strand
TGGAATATTATTTTAAAACGAATTATTGGCATTCGTTTATGCATTTCAATGGAGATACTGGAGCAAGATCTGATCGTTTCAACATCAAGATTGAATTATTCTACGAGATGCCGATTCCCACACCGGAGGTTGATGAGCAAAGAAAAATAGGGAATCTTTTGGAGATAATTACTGATATTATTACCCTTCATCAGCATCAGCTAGACCAGCTTCAATCCTTCAAAAAATTCATGCTTCAGAATATGTTTGTCTAACAAGAGGTGCACACCATTGGAACCAGAAGCCAGTATTGAAAATCATCTCATCAAACAGCTCATCAAAGGAGAATCTCAATGGACTTTCCGCGATGACCTGCGCACGTTCCAGGACCTCTGGAACAACTTTCGACATATCCTTGTACAAAACAACAAGGACATTTTCGGAGAACACCCTCTGACGGACAACGAGTTTCTGCAAGTGCAGAACCAGCTGCGCTTTTCCTCGTTCTACGATGCCGCCCAATGGCTCATGGGAGAGAACGGGGTGGCCCGAGTGGAAATCCAGCGTGAGGATGCCAGCCTAGGAACCATCCATCCAATGGTGTTCAAACGGGTGGACATTGCCGGGGGCTCTTCAGTGTATGAAGTAGTACACCAAATCCAGTTTCCCCGGAAAGAGGCCATGGACCGAAACCGCAGGGGCGATGTGACCCTTCTCATTAACGGGCTGCCCATGATCCACATAGAACTGAAGAACAGGGCACATCCTTATATGGAAGCTTTCAACCAGATCAAAAAATATCTGAAAGAAGGTGTATTCCGGGATATTTTCTCCTGTATCCAGATGTTCGTGGTATCCAACGGATCGGATACCCGGTACATAGCTGCGGCAGCGGAAAACAGCCTGAACTCCCAGTTCCTGTCCCTGTGGCTGGACGAAAACAATCAGCCCCAGACCGACTACCTGTCTTTTGCCAAGAATGTACTGTCCATCCCTGCGGCCCATAGCATGGTATCCCAGTATACGGTGCTGGACAGTGAACGAAAGGCCATTATCCTGTTGCGGCCTTACCAGATTCACGCCATTGAAGCGGTAAAAAACGCCGTAAACCCCTATACGGACGGGGGCACCCAGTCCGGTTTTATCTGGCACACTACTGGTTCCGGCAAGACCCTGACCTCCTACAAGACCGCCCATTATCTGACCCAGATTCCCAGTGTGGATAAGGTCATTTTTGTGGTGGACCGGAAAGATCTAGACAACCAGACCACCGGAGCTTTTCAGGCCTATGCCCAGTACGACACCATCGAAGTGGACGAAACGGACAATACCTGGGATCTGGTGAAAAAGCTTCAAGCCAAAGACGGAGATGTGATCGTCACCACCATCCAAAAGCTCCAGAAAGTAATGAAGCAGTATCCGAAAGGATCCGACAAATACGAAAAGCTTCATAACCTGCATCTAGTTTTTGTGGTGGATGAATGTCACCGGGCAGTATCACCAGCGGCCCAAGACCAGCTAAACCAGTATTTCACGCGGCCGCTATGGTACGGGTTCACCGGAACCCCGATTTTTGAAGAGGATGCCAAGAACAGCGCCGGAGACCTGCCTAAGACCACCCAGGAGCAGTACGGTAATTGCCTCCACCGTTACACCATTAAAGAAGCCCTTCATGATGGGGCGGTGCTGGGTTTCCAGGTGGAATACCGCAACACTTTTAATATGAAGGAACTGGCCGAGAAAAACAATGTAACCGGCTGGGTAGAGGATGAGGACGGATACAGTATAGAAAGCGCCCTGCTCCGGAAAAAGATCCTGGATGCAGCCTATGAGGATGACAACCACATGCGCCAGGTTGTGGATTTCATCATCAACCGTTCCAGCGGTAAATTGGGACTGGACCGGGGAAAGGGGAATAACTTCACGGGCATCCTGACAACCAGTTCCATTCAGCAGGCCCAGCGGTATTACCAGCTGTTCAAAGAGGTGAAAGAGGGGAAGATTCCGGGACTTGGAATCTGCAACAAAGTAAAACAGAAACTGTCGGATTTCCCCAAAGTGGCCATAACCTATTCCGTTACCGAAAACGAAGAAAACAGTAAAGTGAATCAGGATCGGATGAAGGAATCAATGGCCGATTATAACAAAATGTTCGGCACCCAGTATTCCATGGATCAGCTGAATGCCTACAATACTAATGTAAACGACCGGCTGGCCAGGAAGAAAAAACAATATCAGGTGCGGGAGGCCCAGCTGGACCTGGTGATTGTGGTGGACCGGCTACTCACCGGATTCGATGCTCCCAGTCTGTCCACTCTGTTCATTGACCGGAGGCCAATGCGGTCCTATGGAATCATCCAAGCCTTTTCCCGGACCAACAGGCTTTTCGACGTCCAGAAGAGGTTTGGGCAGATTGTCGCATTCCAGGTGCCGGCCCATTTCAAACGGGCGGTAGATGAAGCAATGAAACTGTACTCCGCCGGCGGCGGAAGTTTTGTCCAGGCTCCCACATGGGAAGAAGCGGAAAAGAAGTTCCGGGAAGCCCTAGAGAAACTGCGCCAGGTGGCAGACAGCCCGAATGCTGTAAATGGTCTGACTAAAAAACAAAAACTCGCATTTCTTCGGGCTTTCCGGGATTTTGATAATGCCTACGGAGATCTGCTGGTGTATTCGGAATTCCAGGACCGGGATCTCGACCGGGATTATCAGATCAATAAAAAAACCATTGAAGAGTACAGCGGTAAGTTCGAGAATGTAAAAAAAGAACTGAAGCCTGATAATTCTGGTGGCGAGGACGAAGAGGTGAACACCGCCATCAACTACGAACTGCGCTCCTGCCATCAGGACCAGATCGATGAGGATTACATCCTGAAACTGATGGAGGCCACTCGCCCCGATGAACCGACCCTGATAATTGTGGATTCGGCTAAAAACCAGAAGCTTTTCCAGGAAATCAATGAAGAAATCGCCCGATTCCGCAAAACCAATCCGGCCAGAGCCGAAATTCTGGAAGAAATCTGGACGGAATATCAGGCCAACCCGCAGGCCTTTGTGAACCGAAGTTTCACGGATGTTATGAACGATCGGGTACAGGCCAGACTGAAGGACGCCATCGATGCTTTTGCCCAAGAGTGGTGTGTGGATCCGGAAGCATTGGAGTTTTTCATGGAAACCTACGATGTTGGGAAAGATTCCCACGACAAGCAGGTGAACCAGGATGCCCTGAAAAAAGCCAGCAACCCAAAAGAATACCGGAAGTCACACCCAGATATCGGGTTGAAGTACTGGGGCCGGCTGCTGGAAGGAATCAGAAAGCTCTATGTGGAAAAGCTCCAGAAGCTGATAGAGCAACACTAATTGAGTCCCTGTGAACGGTGAAATCCGTTGCCGGCCCAGGACGCAAAAAAGCCCCTTTTCCTGCCAAGGTTTCCGCCTGGCAGGAAAAGGGGCTAGCCTTTTTTACAAATGACAGAAGCTTACTTTTCGACAGCTCCGTCTTCCCTGGTTACCTGGCCTTCATTCTTCGCGACTTTGTCGCGGTGGGCCCTGCTCTGGGTGAGCTTGGCCCCGGCAGGCACGTCGGAAGTGACCCAGACGTTGCCGCCGATAACCGCGCCGTCTCCGACCCTGATGCGCCCGAGGATATTGGCGCCTGCGTAGACGGTCACATTATTACCGAGAATAGGATGACGCGGGACGCCCTTGACCAGGGTGCCGTCGTCATTCTTGCGGAACGACAAAGCGCCAAGGGTTACGCCCTGATAGAGACGGCAGTTGTCACCGATGATACAGGTCTCGCCGATCACCACGCCGGTGCCGTGGTCTATGAAGAAGTTCTCGCCGATGGAGGCGCCGGGATGGATGTCGATGCCTGTGCGCGAATGGGCCATCTCGTTGATGATGCGCGGGATGAGCGGCACATTGCACTCGTAGAGCACATGGGCGATGCGGTGGTTAATAATGGCGTGCATGGAGGGATAGCAGAAAATGGTCTCGCCCGGGCTCGTGGCCGCGGGATCCCCGTCATAGGCCGCCTCGGCGTCGCCCACCAGCTGGCGGCGTATCTCGGGCAGCTGATCCATGAGCTGCAGGGCGCATTCCTTGCCGCGCTGCTCGCAGTCCGTGCAGAGGTCGTTGCCCTCGCAGGCGAAGCAGAAGCCGCGCTTTATCTGCTCGGCCAACTTACGGTAAATACTGTCGAGGTTGGCGGACACGTGGTAGCCTATGGACTCACGCCAGATACGGGTGGATCCGTAAAAGCCGGGGAAAAGAGCCACCCTCAGGCGCTCCATGATTTCCTTGAGGCTTTCCAGCGAAGGCATGGGTTCGCCGTGGGCAGGATCATGCCAGACCGAGTTCAGCGATTCCGGCTCGCAGAGTTTCTTGCTCACCTCTCCGAGGCGGCGCATAGCGATAAAGTCATCTGAAAGTTCCATGGATTCCTTCCTCTGAAGAAGTACAGGATTATGCCCCTGCGGCAACGCATGTTCTTTTTAATAACACAGAGGAGGGATCCTGCAAAGAACGAAAGAACCCGCAATACGCAATCCCGGAAGCCTTATTTTTTCTCCTCTAGGTGAGCAGAGCGCCATTCGCTGGGCGTGCATCCAAACCACGCCCTGAAGGAGCGGGAGAAGGAATTCTGATTGTCAAAGCCGAGCAGGCAGCTTATCTGCGACAGATTCAGATTTTCGTTCAAAAGATATTCCCGGGCATGCAGCTTACGGCGTTTCGCGACCACCTTGTGGAAGGTGGTACCCGAGGCGCTCAGCATGCGCTGGAACGTGCGTTTGCCAAGGGCCATTTCAGAAGCCACTTCCCCGATGCCCGGCCTTCCGCCGGAAAGCAGGCGGTCCACAATCCAGCTCACCTGGGCGACGAAGCCCGAGCCTTCCACTTCCGGCTCGTGGCGCGTGAGCAGCTCGAAAAGTTCCTTGTTGTAGTCGACGAAAGGATAGTATGCGTTCTCGCGGGAAAGGATGAGGGCGTTGCGCTTCGCGCCGCAGATCACGGGACAGCCGTAATACTTCTCCAGAAATTTCTCGCTGCCGGGCGCACGTCTCAGTTCCACGGACGACGGCGAGAGTTCCCGGCACGTTCCGCGCCTCAGCAGCAGAACCATAGCGTAGAAATCGGCGTCCACTATGACCGCGGGAACGTCTTCGCCCGTTTCCTCCGGCCTGGTGGCCCGCACCACGCAGGTCACAGCGCCGACATTCTCCTCAACGAGGATTTCCCTGGGCGCGGAAACAATACGGAACCGCGAGATACGGCGCACAGCATCGATGAAGTCCCTGGCGTGGATGGCCGAAGCCAGGGACGCCGGAATCAGGGCAAAGATGGGAGGCGTGTGCGCCGGCATGGCAAGCATGGCCGCAATTCTGAAGCCGATGCCGGGATCTCTGCTCAGTGCGGCAACGGCGTTCCAGATCGCAAAAAACTGTTTACCCGTCAGCATTTCTCCACGGCCGAGATCAATGGGAAGACCGGCCCGTACCGCGATCTCCTTCCGTGAAAGCCCCACCGCTTTGAGGGCGCTCCAGATAACATCCAGAATAAGATAACGTCCTTCTCCTCTTCTCATACCCTTTCTCCCGCTCCCGGGCATGACCCCTGCCTCTCACTTCCGGGACTTTCAGTGATTACTCTCCCTGTATAACATTTTTCGCATATCATAAAGTACCCGTTCGAACACAATGTTGCATGTTTTCAAGCATAGCAACTCATATCACACGCTGCGGCTTCCCGTCATCCCGGGGAAACGGAAAAAAAACCGGAACCGGAGCAGAAGTCCAAAAGAGCCTGCTCTCAGGAAACACGAATCACGGCCCATGGTGCGCCCCCACAGGAACGGAAGCCGGAATCTTTCACTTCTTTCCCCCGGCCGGTTTTACACACCGCATCCGGGGCGGTCATCCCTCACGGAATCACGGCGTGCACTGGGCCGCGGGGACATACTGCTTTCCAAATCGGGAACACATGCCGGAAAAGAACCCGGGGCAGAGGCCTCCGGTGTCACGCAGGGCACTAGGAGTCCTCTGCTCCGGGACTCCTCTCCAGGGGAACAAAGGAGAGGAGAATGACGGGGAGGGAGAAAAAAATCAGTGCCGCGCGCGCCAGCTGGTCGGGGACATGCCCTCCCACTGTCTGAACGAACGGGAGAAGGAATTCTGATCGTCAAACCCCAGAAGGCAGCTTATCTCTGTCAGGCTGAGGGCCGGATCCCTCAGATATTCCCGCGCGAGGAGCCTCCGCTTCCCGGCGACAATTTTATGAAACGTGGTGCCTGCCGCGCTCAACATGCGCTGAAAGGAGCGCCGTCCCATGCCCATTTCCGATGCCACCTCATCGAGACTCGGGCGGCCGCCCGAGAGATGGCGCTCAACCATCCAGCCGACCTGGGTAAGAAAGGCTTCGCTCCTGCCGCTCGTGTAGGTGTTGCGGGTAAGGAGATCGAACAGCTCTTTGTTGTAGTCCGCGAACGGAGCGTACGCATCCTCGCGAGAGAAGGTGATGACGTCCAGGGGGGCTGAGCAGGTCACGGGACAGCCGTAATAGCTTTCATAAAACTTCTCGTTTCCCGGGGCGCGGCGAAGCGCCACGGCACGGGGATAGCATTCTCTGCCCGTGCCGCGGCGCAGGAGGAGGAGCATTGCGTAAAAAGAGGCGTCCACCAGGGAATCCGGGATTTCCGGGCCCGTTTCTTCGATGCAGTGAGGCTTCAGGGAAAAGATTACCCTGTCCCCGAGGTCTTCCACAAACATATCTTCGGGGGCACAGAGAGACTTGATGCGGGCGATGCGCTGGGCCGCGTCAACGAAGTTACCGGCGTGTATGGCTGACGCGAACGGGGCCGGCAGAAGCGCGTAGACGGCGGGATTGTCCGAGGGCTCGCCAGCCATCTTGCCGACGCGGAATCCGATGCCGAGATCCCCGCTCAGGCTGGATATGGCGTCCCAGATGGCGAAGAACTGCCTGCAGGTCACCATCTGCCCGGTAGCCACCTCGGCGGAGAGGCCGGCCTGCAGGGCAATGTCCCTGCGGGAAAGTCCAGCGGCCTGAAAAGCACGCCAGATGACATTATGAAAAGTATAACGCTGTCCTGTTCCGTTCCTGTTCATAGGAGAGCTCCCGTCCGCAGGAAAAAAATTTCCGTAACCCCTGCTCTGTTGCAAAAAAGATACGCTACATATCTTCAAAAGTTTATTCACTAAACGACAAATATTATTCAAAAGATGTATTTTTTTATACAAAAAAGGCAAAAAAACGAAATCTGAACCGGAATGAGCCCATCCGGCACGGGTCTTGCCATGCCCGGCCCGTAAGGCTATGTTTACAGCATGATCGACTCTGAAATTTCCAGCAGACTTTCCGCCCCCTCCATCACGCCTCTGCCGGCGCCCGGGGGGAGCATTACCGATATATCCGCTCACGGAGCGTGGTTCGCGGAATACGCCGCGTACGAGCGTTCTCTCTGCGAACGCGATCCTTCCCCCATGTCTCTCAAGCTCAGGCACACTGAGCTCGTGACAGCAGCCGCCCGCGGGATCACGGAAAGCGAAGACTTTCCCCCGCCCATGGCCCGCGCCTGCCTCCTGGCCGCCCAGTACCACGATCTGGGGCGGTTCGAGCAGTACCGTCTCTTCGGTACGTTCCGCGACAGGGACTCCGTGAACCACGCCGAACTCAGCGCCTTTCTCATCGAAAAATACGGCCTTCTCACGAAAGAGGCCTATGTGGCCCGCGCCGTGCTTAGCGCCGTACGCCTGCATAACGTTTACCGCCTTCCCGAAGACCTTCCTTCCGACGTGCGCGTGGCCGCGCGCCTTGTGCGCGACGCGGACAAGCTCGATATCCTGCGTGTCATGGACGAGGAACTTTCCGGCAGCGGGGCCTGCCCCCGGACCGTCGTGCTGAACCAGCCCGACGATCCCTCACGCTTCTCGCAGAAAGTCATCGGCTGCGCCCTCAGGGGTGAAGTGGCCAGTTATGACGATCTCACGAGCGTGAACGATTTCCGGCTCCTGCTCGGCACCTGGATCTACGGTATAAACTTTGACGCCTCCAGGAAGCGCTTTGCCGGGGACGGACACGCGAAGCGCCTCGTCGCGGCCCTGCCCGAAAACGGTCCTTACGCCGAAGCCCGGGCCCGCGTGCTTCAGAGCATCGCGGAAGCCGGATAGCCGGACAAATTTCAGCTGCCCGGCATTAGCCTCCGGAGCGGCCCACGGAACGGCCATAACACCCGTTCCCATACAAGGAGAAACGCATGTTTCCTGCGCTTAAAATCGGAGAACTCACCGCCACGACGCCCATTGTTCAGGGCGGCATGGGCGTTGGTATATCCCTGTCCGGCCTGGCCTCGGCTGTGGCCAACGAAGGCGGCATCGGCGTTATAGCCGGCGCCATGATCGGCATGCTCGAGCCTGACGTGACCAAAGACCCGCTCGGCGCCAATATCCGCGCTCTGGCCCGCGAGATAAAGAAAGCCCGAGAAAAGACAAAAGGCATCATCGGCGTGAACATCATGGTCGCCCTGACGAGTTTCAGGGATCTGGTCCGCACGGCCATTGCGAACCGCGCCGACGTCATCTTCTCTGGTGCCGGCCTGCCCACGGATCTGCCCCGTCATCTTCTGGAACTCTGCGAAGAGAAGAAGGAAGAATTCAAGACAAAGCTCATCCCCATCGTGTCATCCGCCAGGGCCGCCTCCATTCTGGCCAAAAAGTGGATGCGCCATTTCAATTATGTGCCGGACGGCTTCGTGGTTGAAGGTCCCATGGCCGGCGGACACCTCGGCTTCAGGGAAAACGAAATCACGGATCAGTCCTTTTCCCTCGATAAGATTGTTCCGCCCATCGTGGAAGTGGCAAAAAAGCTCGAAGACGAATGCGGCCACAATGTGCCTGTCATCGCCGGCGGCGGCGTGTTCACCGGCGCCGATATCCGCCGCATCCTGAACCTCGGCGCCTCAGGCGTGCAGATGGCCACCCGCTTCGTTGCCACTGAGGAATGCGACGCGGACGTGCGCTTCAAGGAAGCCTATATCAGCGCAAAGCCCGAGGACATCACCATCATCCACAGCCCGGTGGGCATGCCTGGACGGGCCATCGACAACGCCTTTATCGAAGCGGCCAGGGAAGGAAAGAAGAAACCCTTCAAGTGCACCTACCACTGCGTGAAGACCTGCGATCCGGAAAAATCGCCCTACTGCATCGCCCTGGCCCTTGTCAGCGCCATGCGGGGCAATCTGCGCACGGGTTTCGCCTTCTGCGGCTCCAACGCCTACCGCATCAATAAAATTACCACAGTGCATGAACTCATCGAGGAGCTCAGAAAAGAATACGAGGAGAGCGCTCCCAAAGAGTAAGCGCCTCTTCTCTTCCGCGTAAATGAAAAGAGCCTCCCGGATATTCTCCGGGAGGCTCTTTATTCCGCCCGCGGCGCAGGCCGGGGCTTCTTATATTCCTGCTCTAATTGAGGAGACGGCTGCCGCCCTGATCGGGTTTGCTCTTGTCCTCAACGTCGACGCCGCTGGGCGCCTTAAACCTGAAGCTCGAAGAGGAAACATCGGCGTCAGGAATGAAAGACGTAAAACGCACGTCATTGCTGTTGCCGTAAAAGTCGATGATCTCGGCCCTCTGGATATATCCCTTGACCGGATCCACGTAGAGATCGGCCTGAATCATCTGGGGCGAGGGATTTTTGGGATAGAGGCGCAGGATCTGCAGGGCGCCCTGCGTGCCGCCGTCCTTCACGTCAAAATCCTTGGAAAGCAGGGCCTGCCCAGTAACGATCTGGATGAGGCTCCTGGAGTCGTCCACGAGGCTGTGGGGATAACGGTAAGCCACCTTTTCCTCGGGCAGGTAATCCCAGATTTCGTCCGCGGAAATAATAAGGCTCTCCGCGTGCGGCGCTCTGGTCTGCCAGTTCACGAGCAGGGGCTTTTTGAAGATAAGCGTGCCCTGGCGCTTTTCCTGCTGGCCGCTCTCGCGGTGTTTCAGGTACTGGGTGAACTCCGCCTGGAACGTATTGAGAGACGCGTAGCGGTCCCTGATGGTCGAGGCGATGTCCCCGGCCGCGGCAGGTGCCGCGTTTACGAGGGAAAGGCCCATGACAAGGGCCAGGAGAGGAAGAAGAATTCGGCGCATGATGAGCGCTCCTCCCTAACTAAACTGTTTGTGACGCCGTAAGGCCCGTCAGAAGCGGCGGGCCGGAAAAGCTAGTGCATGATAACGGGACGCGGCTTGCCCGCTCCCGGAGCGGGTCCCACCAGACCATCGCGGTCGAGCTGATCCATATAGCGGGCGGCCTTGTTGAAGCCGATGTTGAAGCGGCGCTGCAGGAGTGAGGTGGAAACATGCCCCTGCTCCTGGATAAACGAAAGGATCTCGCGGTACAGGGGATCGCTGTCGTCGATCTGCCTGCCGGACCCGGACAGGGAACCGTCACCCGCCTCATCCATGCCCCAGGTGGAGAAATCCACGCCGTACTCGGGCTTCGCCTGCTTCTTCCAGTAATCCACCACGGCCTGCACTTCCTCGTCCCGCAGGAAAGGACCGTGCAGGCGGGTAAGCTGGCCGCCGTTGGGATTGTAGAACATATCGCCGTTGCCGAGGAGCTTCTCAGCGCCGGAGGTGCCGAGCGTGGTCATGGAGTCCTGGCGCGAGGAGACGCGGAAGCAGATACGGCACGGGAAGTTGGCCTTGATGAGGCCCGTCACCACGTCCACGCTGGGACGCTGGGTGGCGATAATCATATGGATGCCGCAGGCGCGGGCCAGCTGCGCGAGACGGATGATGCAGGGCTCCACGTCCTTGCGGCACTGCAGCATGAGGTCAGCGAGCTCGTCGATGACGATGGCGATATAGGGCATGGGCTCGAGGTCCGCGAGATCCGGGGGAAGCTTGCCCTGCAGGGACGCGAGCCTCTGGTTGTAGCCCGTAATGTTCTTGGTGTTGAGCCTTGACATGCGCGTGTAGCGCTCGTCCATCTCGTGCACGGCCCAGTTGAGGGCGTTCTTGGCGTCCTGCACTTCCTTGACAACGGGATGAACGAGATGGCTCTCGTCCTCATACATCCCCATTTCCACGCGCTTCGGATCGACGAGGAGAAGCTTGAGTTCGTCAGGGGTCTTCTCGAGAAGAAGGCTCGTCAGCATGGCGTTGAGGCACACGGACTTGCCCTGACCCGTGGCGCCGGCCACAAGGAGGTGCGGCATTTTCGCGAGATCCGCGATGTACGGCCTGTCCGTGGTGTCCTTGCCTACGATGAGCGGCAGGGCCATTTTGCGGCTCGCCTCGCGGTAGGTCTCGGTGGAGGCTATCTCGCGGAAATTGACGATCTCGCGGTTGTGGTTGGGGATGACGATGCCGACTGTATCCGTGCCGGGCACGGGCGCCTGCACGAAGACCGAAACGGCCATGAGCGAGCGGGCAATGTCGTCAGCGTGGCGGTTGAAGACGCGCACGGAAACGCCGCGCGCCGGACGCACCATATACGTGGTGACCACGGGGCCCGGTGTCGCGTGCACGAGTTCGGCCTGAATATTGAAATCCCTGAGACAGCCCATGAGCGCCTGACCGCGCTCGGCGATATCCTCGGTGTTCGCGGCAGCGGAAGGCTGCGGCTGGCGCAGGAGCTCCAGAGGCGGAAATTTGTAACGTTTCGGCTTTGCCTGCTGCTTCGCCGGCTCCGGCTTTTTCGCAGGAGGCTCGACGCC
>CDYR01030296.1_pt1 | contig 11724 bp, 14 predicted proteins | sample 557691 | NCBI WGS metagenome assembly CDYR01 (sample SAMEA3182103, study PRJEB8094) | gut metagenome | biome: human; feature: gut; material: Stool; isolation source: human stools | place: Canada | collected 2013-02-19 | reverse complement strand
CCCTTCGGGACATTTCCCCCTGATAGGGGGAATCGGCCCCTGGGAGGGGAGCCTTATTTAAGGTTGGATGCCGATGGGGGTCCAGGTGTGGGCTTCGAGGTCGAGGCGGTAGCCGCCGCCGGGGCGGGGCTGCCATTCGTAGCCGTTTTTCTCTTCCTCCGGAAACAGCGCCTGCATGATCGTCAAAACCGTCCCGCCGTGCACAACGGCAAGAATATCCTCCCCCTGCGCCTGCATCCGCGCCAGCCCCGCGAGGATCCGCGCCTGCGCCTGCGCAAAGGACTCGCCGCCCGGCGGCACGTTGCCGAACCAGTCGCCCGCCAGCCAGGCCGCGTAATCCGCCCGGCCGTTCAGCTCGTCATAGGACTTGCCCTCGAAAATGCCGAAGCTGATCTCGCGCAGCTCCGGCCATACCTCGTGCGGCACGTCGCCGTAGAGGAGCCGCAGCGTCTGCTCCGTCCGCAGAAGGCCGCTCGTGAGGATCTTCGCCTGCCCGATGGGCGGATAGAGCCCGGCCGCCGCAGCTTCGCGGAGCGCGTCGGCCCCGGCCTCGCACAGGGGCAGGTCCAGCGCGCCGTAGTACCACCGCCGCACGTTTCCCTCGGTCAGCCCGTGGCGGATGAGCGTGAGGCGCCTCATCCCTTCAGCTCCATGGGCAGGCCGCAGAAGATCCGCGTGACCCGCTCCGCCCGCGCGGCGAGCATGGCGTTCATGCGGCCGACGGCCTCGCGCCACGCGCGCTGCTCCGGGTCGATGGGCACGACGCCGCAGGAGATATCCTCGCAGAGGAGGATCTTATCCGAAAGGTCGAGCGTCCGCAGCTCGTCCGCCGGCTCCTTCCCCGCCTGCACGCAGGCGAGGGCAAAGCGCTCGAGATGCCGGACGCACCGCGCCGCGGGGTCCAGCGCAAGGCCCTCGCAGGTGAAAATATCCGCGTCCTGCAGGCTGTAGGTCTGTTTTGCGTATGCAGTCTTTCCCTGATACGCGCCGCCGATGATCAGGATCATATCGTTACCTCTCAGAAGATCGCTAGGATCAGAAGCCCGGAAAGCTCGCCCAGCGTGATGGAAAAGCCCGCGATATCGCCGGACATGCCGCCGAGGTTCCGTCTGGCCAGACGGCAGGCGAGGATCGTCGTCAGTCCCGCCCAGGCGACCGCCAGCGCGCAGCTGGGCTTTGAAAACAGCCATAAAAACACGACGAGCATCACGGCGATGTACATCCCGAGCAGGATCCGGCGCTGCGTCTTCGTCTTCCCGGCCGCAAACGAGCCGGCGTACTGGCTGGTCTGCATGGGCGCGAAGGTCTCCACCGCGACGCCCGCCATGCAGCGCGTCACGACCGGGATGAGCAGCAGCGCCCGCCAGATCAGCGAAAACGAGCAGTCCGCCAGCGCCGCGAACGACAGCAAAAACAGCAAGACCGCGCTCACGACCGCGAACGCGCCCACGCGGGAATCCTTCAGGATCTTCTGCCGCGCGGCTAGATCGCGCCGCGACAAGATCGCGTCGCAGCAGTCCAGGAAACCGTCCAGATGAAAAAAGCCCGTCACGAGGAAGGGGACTGCTGCAAGGATCGCGGCCGCGAGAAAGCCGGTAAAGCCGAGCTTTGCAAAGATCCCCGCGCACAGCGCCCAGATCCCGCCGACCACCAGCCCCACGGGCGGCAGACACACGATCTGCCACGGGCGCAGCGCGTCGTCCCACACCTTATAGGGGCAGGGGATGGCAAGATAGGTGCCCCAGGCCATCATCAGAGCCGTCAGCGGCTTGCGAAGTTTTTCTTTCACCGGTCAAACCCTCCTTTGTACCAGTACGTCTGCGCGCAGCACAGCTCCGCGGCATTTTCGCACGCCGCGGCGAGCGCCCGGTCGAGCCGGGCAAGGCCGCGGCGGTAGGCTTCTGTCCATGCGTCATACTGCCCGCCGTCGGCGTAGATATAGTCGCTGACAAACACGCAGCAGCGCATTTGGCGGGAGAACGCGAGCAGCTCGCGCTCCAGCCGTTCGGGCGCGTCCGCGTCCAGCGTCCCGTCCGCGCGGAACATTTCGTTCGAGAGCAGCGCCGTCACGCTGTCGAGCAGCACCGCGCCGCCGGGGTCCATCCGGCGCAGCGCGGAGAGGATGTCCGTACCGCACTCGACGGTGGCAAAGCCAAGCCCTGCGCGGTCGTCGATGTGCCGCCGGATGCGAAGCAGATCCTCGTCGTCATGCGGGATCATGGTGGCAAGATAATAGCGCGGGCCGGGCTGGGCGCAGACGATCCGCTGTGCCAGCGAGGATTTTCCGTTCTTCGCGCCGCCGGAAAGAAAGTAATTCATACGGTAAAACTGTCCTTTTCTCGGATCTCGGTCAGGTAGGTATCGTCGATGGCGGCCTCCGGGAAGGTAGCCATGGTGCTAATGACGGCGCAGGCCGCCTCGATCACGCGGAAGGCCAGCGGGCAGCCGCTGCCCTCGCCGAGGCGCATGCCAAGCTGCAGGCAGGGCTGCAGGCCGAGCAGCTGCTCCGCGACCTTGTAGCCGCGCTCATAGGACACGTGCGAGCCGAAGAAGAAGCCCCGGGCATTTTCGCATAGCCGCGCGGCGCACAGGGCCGCGACGATCGAGATGAACCCGTCGACCACGACGGGCAGCCGCGCATGCGCCGCGCCGAGGAAGACGCCCGTCATCGCGCACAGGTCGAAGCCGCCGACCTTGCACAGAACGTCGATCGGATCGTCCGCGTCCGGCCGGTTGACGGCCAGCGCCTGTTCGATCACCTGTTTTTTTCTGCAGAATGCCGCGTCGGTCAGTCCGCCGCCGCGGCCGGTCACGGCCTCGACGGATTCTCCGCTGAGCGCGCAGAGGACGGCGGACGAGGTCGTCGTGTTGCCGATGCCCATCTCGCCGACACCGAGCAGGCGGATGCCGTCCTGTCTGGCCTGCGCGGCCAGCTCCATGCCGGTCAGGATGCCCTGCACCGCGGCCGGCCGCGGCATGGCGGGGCCGGCAGCAATGTTGGCGGTGCCCTTGCCGAGACTCCGGTTCAGGATCTCCGGGCAGGTATAGGGCAGGGCGATGCCCATGTCGACGACCGTCAATCCGTCGTGAAAGTGCTTCGCCAGACACGACGCGCCGGTCAGGCCGCGCGTTAAGTTGATGGCCTGCGCGCGCGTGACCGACTGCGGCGCGGACGAGACGCCCTCGCTGACCACGCCGTTGTCGGCGGCCAGCACATAGATGCGGGTGGGGGCGGCTTCGTTTTTGACCGTCCCGGTGATGCCCGCGAGGCGGATGGAGATCTCCTCAAGCAGCCCCAGGCTGCCGGGCGGCTTGGCCAGCGCGTCCTGCCGGGCTCTGGCTTCGCGCATGGGCGCTTCGTACAGGGGGCTGATCCCGGAAAGCAGGCGCTGCAGCCACTGTTCATTCTCTGTCATACGATCACTCCAATAGTTCCTGTTCTTCGAGCCAGCGAAGGCTCGGGCGGTCCTGCATGAGTTCGAGCGTACAGGTCGCCTCCGGCGCGAGCTGCGCAAGCAGGCGCAGCAGCGCGGCGCAGTCCATCTTACCGTCCATGAGCGCCGCGTGCAGGTCGCGGCCGCCCTCGTTGTTATGCAGGTGTACGTGGGAAAGGAACGGCGCGCACGCGCGCAGCCACGCCTCTGGCGGCTCCTTGGACGCGAACGTGTTCGCGTGGCCAAGATCGAGGCAGATGCGAAGCCGCGGATCGTCCACACCCCGGACGATCTGCGTCAGCAGCGCCGCCTCCGGCTCGAGCACGTTTTCGAGGCACACGGTCAGCCCCTCCGGGACCTCCCGGATGAGCCGCCGCCAGAAGCTGACCGACCGCTCCACAAACCATTCTGAATCATACACCAGCGGCAGAAAGCCCGCGTGCAGCACCAGCTTGGGCGTCCGCAGCTCCTGCGCCTTTCCGATGGCCTGGCGGTAGCGCGTCTCGGTCACGCGCAGGACCATGGGGTCGATGGCGGCGGGCGTCAGCTCGTTGAACGGGCCGTGGAGCACAAAGCGGTCCGCCGCGGCCAGACACCGGTCCAGCGGGCACTCCCACGGCTCCGGCGGCGCGCCATCGAGCCGCGCGGCGGTGCAGAACTGGGCAAGCTCGATCCCGACGCCGAAGTCCCGCGCGCTTTCGCAGCAGTCTTCGCCGATGGACGAGACATAGAGCTGCGCCCGCTTCACGAAAGCTTCCCTTCCTGCAGCATGCACCAGACGCGGAGCGCGGCGGCCTGCGTCTTGGCGTCGGGGATCTCGCCGCGCAGGACGCGGTCTACCAGCTCGCGCAGCGGCAGGCGGAAGACATTGAGGAATTCATCCTCGTCCAGCTCCCGCTCGCCGAAGGTGAGCTGCCGGGCCAGATACATGTGGATGACCTCGGTCGAATACGCGCAGGTGGGGTAGAACCTGCCAAGGGGGATCAGCTCGCCCGCGACCGCGCCGGTCTCTTCGCGCAGCTCGCGCAGGGCGGCGGAGGCGGGATCCTCGCCGATGTAGTCGAGCTTGCCGGCCGGGATCTCGGTGATGACCTCGCCCATGGGATAGCGGAACTGGTGCTCGAGCAGCACGTCGCCGTTTTCCAGCAGCGGGAGGATGCAAACCGCGCCGTGGTGGACGGTATATTCGCGCGTGGCCTGCTTGCCGTTCGGCAGGCGGATGGTATCCTTGAAGATGTGCAGCACGTCGCCGTCAAAGATCGGCTGGGACGAAAGCTGCGTTTCCTGTAAATTTTTGAAGTCTTCCATGGGTGTTTCGCTTCCTTTTTCGTTTTTCTTATCTTACCGTTTTGCGCCTGCAAAGTCAAATCCCGCCTTGTGTATTTTCCCGCGCGCTGCACATACTAGGCCCAGAGAGATCGTTGGCAGTGCTTTTGCAGGATCTGCCGCCGGATGATCCATACGCAGGTGCGCGCAGATCAGCCGCCGCGCTTCGCCGGAGCGGCAGAAGGCAGGCAGGACCCAGGTTCCGCGTCCCGCTGATCCGGGCGGAGTCTGAATCACCGCCCGGTTTCTTTGCAGCCGACGCCCCGGCGGCACCATTTCACCGGGCAGGCTGTTTTTTCCGGCAGAGGCCGGGAGTGAAGATCCACTCCCGGCCTTTTTCGCGCGCAAAAATTTTTCTTGCAACACTTTCCTGTTTTCTGCGACTATATAGGTGAGACGTCTCAAAACACGCAAGATGTAAGGAGGGTTTCATACGGACGATCAGAAGATCCTACGGGGACTCAAACGGCAGGACAGCGCCGCGCTGGAGGCCGCCATCCGCCGCTACAGCGGCTACGTTGCCGCCGTGATCGGCAACCAGCTCGGCAGCTTTGCCGCCGGGGAGGATATCGAGGAGCTGGCCTCCGACGTGTTCGTCGCGCTCTGGCAGGCGGTCAGCTTCCTCCGCAAGCAGCGGCTGCAGCTCGTGCCGGACGAGGACTATCTTCTCGTCGACGAGCGCGACGCGCAGAAGCTCCTGGAGGCGCAGGAGCGCAGCGACCTGCTGCGCCGGGCGCTGGCCGGACTTTCCGAAGAGGACCGGGAGCTGTTTCTGCGCCGGTACTACTATAACCAGACTGCCGAGCAGATCGCGCAGGAAAAACATATGAACGCCAATACGGTCCGCAGCCGGCTCGCCCGCGGGCGGCAGGCGCTGAAGGCCGAATTACAGAAAGGAGCGATCCAGATTGAAGATCTCTGTGCAGAGTCTGTTTGAGGACTATGAAGACGATACCGTCGAGCTGCGCCGCGACGCCGACACAGCCCGCATTCTCGAAAAAACCATGGCGAAGCTGCCGAATGCGCGCAAAAAGCGCCCGCTCCGCCTCGTGCTGATCGCGGCAGCAGCCGTGGCGGTACTGTGCGGCGCGGCAGCGATCGTACATTATGCCTCCGTCGAACCGGCGGAGCAGCCCTATACGCTGAAAAGCGTCTTCCGCGATGTAGACGGCACCACCATCCGGCAGGATATCGATTTTACGCAGGACGGTGCCGTCACCTTTGACACGGACGGGAAAACAGAGGGCTTTTTCTGCGGCATTTCGCAGCACCCGCAGCAGGTGAACGGTGTTGATGCCGGGCTGACCAGCACGCTGTACGAGTCGCTTTCCTATGCCGACCAGTATGAAGGCCAGCACTTCCTGTCTTCGCTTTCCGACGAGGAAAAGCAGCAGGCAAAGGAGCTTGTCACATGCATCAACTATCATGACAAGGTGAGCAACGACGACTGCAGCGTGGAGTGTCTGTCGGCCAACGACGTTGCGGGCGTCGATCTGCTGCTGTGGGGGCGCGATACCACGCTCGTCAAGGAGGGCACGATCAACGGTCTGTACGCCGCATGGATGGAGAACACGATCGAGCGGCCCAAGCCGGATGAAAACGGGCAGACCGATGAAAAGCAGCAGTATCTGTTCCTCTATGACCCGGACAAGCTGTGCGTGGTGGTCCTGGGCGGAAAATGGGAAGTCTGCGAGACAGTGGCCGCGGAACTCACGATCGTTCAGACCGACATTCCCACACCGGAACGCGACCGGGACTTCATCTGGGTCGGCGCGCTGGGATAAGCGCCGCGGCGGAAGATCTTCCCTTTTTCCTCTTGACAATTTTCGTCTAATGCGTTAGACTCAAAGCATCAAGTAAGGTCTAACGCATTAGACAGGAGGACTGCACATGGCCACACCGAAGATCTTTGAGAGCGAATACCGTTTCTGCCTGATTTTATGGGAGCGCGAGCCGGTATCCAGCGCGGAGCTGGCGAAGATATGCAAGGAAAAGCTCGGCTGGAGCCGGACGACGACGTACACGGTCATTCACCGTTTGTCGGAGCGCGGCGTGGTGAAGAACGAGGGCGGGCTGGTCTCGTCCCTCGTATCCAAGGACGAGGCGCAGGCGGCGGAGCTCGATGCGCTGGTCGAAAAGACGTTCGAGGGGTCTTTGCCCGCGTTCGTCGCGGCCTTCGCGCGCAAGACGAAGCTGTCGCAGTCCGAAGTCGATCAGCTGCGCGCCATGATCGACGGATTTGAGGAGGCGCAGAAATGACCGACATCTTTCTCGGGTTTCTGAACCGCAGTCTGGCCGCGGGCATTCTGATCCTGGCGGTCGTGCTCGTGCGACTGGTGTTCAAAAAGGCGCCGCGGTGGCTGCTGTGCGCGCTGTGGGCGCTGGCGGCGGTGCGGCTGGTGTGCCCGGTGTCGATTGAGAGCGTGCTGAGTCTCATCCCGAGCGCCGAGCCGGTGCAGCCGGAGATCATCGTCTCCGCGCAGCCCGCCATCACGAGCGGCATCCCGGCGGTCGACGCGATCGTCAATCCCCCGCTGGCCGCGGCGTTCACGCCCAGCCCCGCGCAGAGCGCGAACCCGCTGCAGATCTGGACGTTCGTCGCCGCGTGCGTCTGGCTGGCCGGGATCGCGGCGCTGCTGCTCTACGCGGCCGTCTCCGCCCTGCGGCTGCGGCTGCGTGTGCGCACGGCGGTGCGGCTGGAGGGGAAGGTGTACCAGTCGGAGTTCGTCTCCTCGCCGTTCATCCTCGGCGTGATCCGGCCGCGCATTTATCTGCCTTTCGGGCTGGAGGCCGGGGCGCAGGAGATGGTGCTCGCGCACGAGCGCGCACATCTGCGGCGCGGCGACCAGCTGTGGAAGCCGCTAGGATATCTGATCCTGACCGCGTACTGGTTCAATCCGGTCTGCTGGCTGGCGTACATTCTGTTCTGCCGCGACATTGAGGCCGCATGCGACGAGAAGGTCGTGCGGGAGCTGGGTGAAGGGTGCAAGGCGGCCTATTCCCGCGCGCTGCTGGCGTGCAGCGTACCGCGGAAGCTCATCACGGCCTGCCCGCTCGCCTTCGGCGAGACGGGGGTCAAATCTCGCATTAAATCTGTCCTGAACTACAAAAAGCCCGCGTTCTGGCTCGTACTGGCAGCGGTGATCGCGTCGGTCGCCGTGGCGGTCTGCTTCCTGACTGACCCGAAGCGCGAGGATCCGGCGCAGAACCCGCCCGCCGCGGAAGAAGCAGCCGCGCAGGCCCCGGCGCAGAGCATCGACGCTTCCTCCGCGCCGGAACCGGCCATCGACGAGCAGGCAGGCCTCGATCCGGACTTTTTCACCGGCACGGACGGCTATGGCGAGTCCGTCACAGTACCGGCGGTCTTCACGGCCGCCACGGAATCCGGCGGCGGCGATTGGGGCGCGTACATCCCCGCGGAGGGCTGGCTGCGGAATCTGGGCAGCCGGCTGTGGTACAGCGAAAAGACCGGCGCGGCGTTTGAGGTCGGCTATCTGCCGGACGTCCCCGTCTCGAGCCGCAGACATGCGTATGCCGCGCAGGGCTATGCCGAACAGCTGCTGGAACGCTGCACGGTCTTTACGCTGGATACCGGCGAAGAGAATACGCTGCTTTACCTCTACGCCGCGGAAACCGGCTGCTATGAAGTGCGCATCCGCTGGGCAGCCGGGGAAGCGCAGGCAGACGCCTCCGGCTATGACGCCGCGCGGCAGGCCCACTTTGATGCGCAGCTCCTGCAGCAGATCGCCGCGAGCTTCACGCCACTGAACGCCGACGGCACGGCGCAGACCCGATTCCTGCTGGCGCAGGCAGACATTTATACGCTCTATACGCAAACCGAAGCCGTACCCTGTCCCTACGGCGATGCCGACTGCCAGCTGCACAGCGCATCTTCCCTGTACTGTGAGACGGACGGTGTTGACGGCGAGCGGCTGCTGGATGGCCCGCGGACCGACACAACATACTGGTTCATGCACAATGATGCGGCCGTGGGGTTTCTGCGCCTCGGGTTTCTGGTGCAGACGCCGGCCGCCCACGGCGGGCAGTTTTCCCAGGGCTACATCGACGTAACGGTGCCGGAGTTGCGTGCGCAGGCGTATGTCAGCCTTGAGAACTATTCTCTCTCCGGCGAAAATCCTGCCGCCCCCGAAACGGTCGCGACCGACAGCACCATGCCCATCCAGCCCTGCGAGCTGACGCTGCCGAACGGCGTGTATCTCGGTCTTGATTACGAGACGACACTGCAGCTGGCGCAGGCATACCGCGGCAGCCGCGTGTATCGCGGGCAGACGCCGGGGGATAACTTCACCGTCGACGGCGTGAGCTATTATTTCTCCGCGGACAGCGCGGGCGTCCTGCGGCTGGATTCCTATTCCGTCATCACCACAGAGCTGGCAACGCAGAGTTTCCTGCGCGGCATCAAGCTCGGCGACGGGCTGCAGAGCGTACTGGATACGATCCCGACGGCAGACTGGCAGCCGGAAGAACTTTATTCCCAGCTTCTCTACGGAGAGGATCTGGTCAGCGGCGACCGGGCAGTGCTGGACTGGAACAGCTCGATCTACCACCCCAGCTATTACACCCTGATCATCAAGTCCGGTGCGGATTCTGCCAACATCAAGTTCGATCATGACGGGTCCGTGTCCGGCATCTACGTTTCCAATTACTAAAGAGAGAGAGGCAGCTATGGACGAATTTTATAAGCAGGAGCATCAGGCGTGGCTCGACGAGCAGAACGCCGTCATCTCCTTCCATGAGATCCCGCAGAGCGAATATTTCCGCGCGCCGGACGGCGTGTTCTGGGTGTACATCCTGTCGCTGCTCGAGCGCGGATACCGGGTGCAGTAGTTTTTCTTGCAATTCACGGCCGCTGCGGTATAATGACAATAAAATCAAAACCGCAGGAGGAAACAATTATGATCGCACTTGCATGTGACCACGGCGCACTGGACCTCAAGAAGGCCATCATGGCGCATCTGGACAAGCGTGGGCTTGCCTACAAGGATTTCGGCTGCTACACCAAGGACAGCTGCGACTACCCCGACTTCGCGGGCCCGGCCGCGCAGGCCGTCGCCAGCGGCGAATGCGACCGCGGCATCGTCTGCTGCACGACGGGCATCGGCGTGTCCATCACGGCCAACAAGGTCAAGGGCATCCGCTGCGCGCTGCTCGATAACCCCATGTCCGCCCGCCTCACCCGCGAGCACAACGATACCAACATGATGGCCCTCGGCGCAGCCGTGACGGGCGAGATGCTGGCGCTGGAGATCGTTGACGTGTGGCTGGATACGGAATTTTCCCATGCCGAGCGCCATCAGCGGCGCATCGACAAGGTCATGGCCTACGAGCATGACTGACTGCCCGCGCCTGCGCGCGCAGATCGAAGCGTTCTGCCCCTATAACGAGCAGGAGACCGCCGACCGGCTGCAAATGCTGCAGGACATCGACACCTTCCCGGTGCTGCTGACGCGGGACAACGCCACGGCGCACTTCACGGCCTCATGCTGGATCGTGAATCCGGACCGGACGAAGGTTCTGATGGCCTATCACAATCTCTACCAGTCCTGGGCCTGGCTCGGCGGACACGCCGACGGGGAGGAGGATCTGCTCGCCGTCGCCCTGCGTGAGGCAAGCGAAGAATCCGGGATCCGGGCCGTGCCCGTTTCCCGGGACATCTTTTCGCTGGAAATTTTGCACGTGGCGCCGCATGTGAAGCGCGGGAAATTCGTCTGCGCGCACCTGCACCTGAACGCGACGTATCTGCTCGAGGCCGATGACCAGGCCCCCATCCGCTGCAAGCCCGATGAAAACAGCGCCGTGCGCTGGCTGGACACGGCGGAGGTGCTGGCCGCCGTCTCCGAGCCCGCGATGCTGCCGGTCTACCGCAAGCTGATGGAAAAGGCCGCGCGATAAAAGAAAAAACTCCCGTGCCGGATGGCACGGGAGTTTTTGCAGCTTATTTTGCGTACTCGACCGCTTTGGTCTCGCGGATGACGTTGACCTTGATCTGGCCGGGGTATTCGAGTTCGGACTCGATCTTCTTGGCAAGATCGTGGGCGAGCAGGATCATGTTGTCCTCGGTGACTTCCTCGGGCTTGACCATGACGCGGACCTCGCGGCCGGCCTGGATGGCGTAGGCTTTTTCGACGCCGGGGAAGGAATTGGTCAGCTCTTCGAGCTTTTCGAGCCGGCGGATATAGTTCTCGACGTTCTCACGGCGTGCACCGGGGCGTGCAGCGGAGATGGCGTCGGCCGCCTGCACGAGGCAGGCAATGACGGTCTGCGGCTCGACGTCGCCATGGTGCGCCTCGATGGCGTTGATGACGACGGGATTTTCCTTGTACTTCTTGGCAAGCTCGACGCCCAGCTGGACGTGGCTGCCCTCCATCTCATGGTCGACGGATTTGCCGAGGTCGTGCAGCAGGCCTGCGCGCTTGGCAAGCGTCACGTCGACGCCGAGCTCGGATGCCATCAGGCCCGCGATATGCGCGACCTCGATGGAGTGGTTCAGAACGTTCTGACCATAGGACGTGCGGTATTTCTGGCGGCCCAGGAGCTTGATGAGCTCGGGGTGCAGGTTGTGGACGCCGGTCTCAAAGGTGGCGCGTTCGCCCTCGACCTTGATGGTATGGTCGACCTCACGACGGGCCTTTTCGACCATGTCTTCGATGCGGGTGGGATGGATGCGGCCGTCGGCGATGAGCTTTTCGAGCGCCAGCCGCGCGACCTCGCGGCGGACCGGGTCGAACGAGGAGACGGTAATGGCCTCCGGCGTGTCGTCGATGATGAGGTCGACGCCGGTGATGGTCTCAAGCGTGCGGATGTTGCGGCCCTCGCGGCCGATGATGCGGCCCTTCATTTCATCGTTGGGCAGCGGAACGACGGAGACGGTGGTCTCGGCGGCATGGTCTGCCGCGCAGCGCTGGATGGCGGTGGCGATGATCTCGCGGGCGGTCTGGTCGGC
>CDYR01047181.1_pt1 | contig 11742 bp, 8 predicted proteins | sample 557691 | NCBI WGS metagenome assembly CDYR01 (sample SAMEA3182103, study PRJEB8094) | gut metagenome | biome: human; feature: gut; material: Stool; isolation source: human stools | place: Canada | collected 2013-02-19 | reverse complement strand
CTATATAATATATAAGAATATAAGAGAAACTTATAAAATCAATAAATTAAAATTTAAATTGATTCAGCGCAGTCATTTACATAAAACGAAAGAAAGGAACAATAATTATGCAATATTCGCATGAAGAAGATTCATCGCTTATTTTTTCCGAGTCAACTAATCTGCTCGAACAGTCCGCATATAAATATCAGCTGCAGGACCGGGAAGAGCCAAATCTTTACCGCCATCTTTTCGATTATGAAAGCGTTCCGAAAGTATCATTCAATCACCGCTTTGTTCCTATGTGTATGCCAGATAAAATATGGATTACAGACACAACCTTCCGCGACGGGCAGCAATCAACATCGCCGTTCACCGTAAAACAGATAGTAGATCTTTACACGCTGATGCACAAGCTCGGAGGACCTAACGGGCTGATCAGACAAAGCGAATTTTTTGTTTATTCCGAGAAGGATCGCGAATCGCTTCTCCGCTGCAAGGAACTGGGATTTGAATTTCCCGAAATTACAACGTGGATTAGAGCGAGCGAAAAGGATTTTGAGCTTGTAAAAGAGCTCGGAATCCGTGAAACTGGAATTCTTGTTTCCTGTTCGGATTATCACATATATAAGAAAATGGGACTCACCAGAGCAAAAGCTCTCGATAAATATCTCGGCGTTGTGAAAAGCGTGCTTGACCGCGGAATTTACCCGCGCTGTCATTTTGAGGATATCACCCGCGCCGATTACTATGGATTTGTCGTACCGTTTGCAGAAGAACTTCACAAATTGAGCGAATCATACGGTATCCCGATTAAAATCAGAGCATGCGATACTATGGGATACGGCGTATCCTATCACGGTGCCGCGCTTCCCCGAAGCGTTCCCGGAATTATATACGGTCTTATGCATTACGCAGGTTTTCCGAGTGAAATGATTGAATGGCATGGTCACAACGATTTTTATAAGGTTGTCTCAAACGCTGCTACTGCATGGCTTTACGGAGCTTCAAGTGTAAACTGTTCTCTTCTCGGAATAGGAGAACGAACCGGAAACTGTCCTCTTGAAGCTATGGTAATCGAGTACGCTTCGCTTCGTGGAACAGACGACGGAATGAATTTGCCCGTCATTACGGAAATCGCAAGATATTTTGAAGAAGAAATCGGATATGAAATTCCACCTCGCACTCCGTTTGTAGGCCGAAACTTTAATGTTACAAGAGCCGGAATACATGCGGACGGCATGCTGAAAAATGAAGAAATTTATAACATATTTGATACGACCAAACTTTTAAACCGTCCTGCCTCTGTCGCCGTAGATTCACACAGCGGACTTGCCGGAATTGCGCATTGGCTTAACGGATTTTATCATCTCGAAAAGGAAAACGCCGTTGACAAGCGCGATCCCGTCATAACGGCTATAAAGGAACGGGTTGATAAAGAATATGAAGCGGGGCGCAATACAGTTATGGGAGACGGAGAGCTTGAAAATATTCTTAAAGAAGTAAACTTTGAAGAATATGAACGTTTAAGCCATCTGCGGCTTCACAGACATAAATAATCAGGCGAAAAATAAAAATAATCAATGGCATTGATTGAATTTATAATTAAAACAGCAAGAAGAACTCAAGCAAAAAACGAAATAACCAGAGCAATAGATAAAGAAATAAAAAATGATTGAATAAAGCAATAGACAAAATAACCGCGGCGGTTACCGAATCATCTGCAAAAGTGTTTAAACTTTTGAAATTTACCGGTACATCTGCCGCGGTTTTGTATTTATATCAGTTTAAGCTTCTAAGTATTTCTTTAAGGTTTCCCTCACCGCTCCGATGCCCTCTATTTCCTCTCGGACCATCTGTTCTATCTTTTTTCCCAAACCGATTTTCATTAAATCACACCCGAAAATCACATCATTTGACAAAATAGATGTCAGCTTTCCGTTAAGGCTTTCAGGATTTCCGATTTTTACGCCCTCCAGCTCTTTTTTTAGAGATAAAAACATCGGATCACCGCTGCACACCATTTCATTTCCGAAATCGTCCACTTCAAGCAAATACCGCAGCCATCCCGCGATAGCCAACGGAATAAATGTAAGCGAGGTTACATCCAAGTCATTGCGCTGAACATATGCTTTGATAGTTTCGCCGAATCTGACAGACATTTTCTGACTGGTATCCGTTGCGATACGCTGCGGAGAATCGGGAACAAAGGGATTCGGAAGCCGTTTTTCTACAACCTCATGAATAAAATCCGATGGATTGATAATCTTCGGATCTATAACGACAGGCATTCCTTCGTCATATCCAATCTTCTCGACCAGCGCCCTGAGTTCGTTGTCCTTCATTTCGTCGGCAATTGAATTATATCCCAAAAGACACCCATAAACCGCCAGCGCGGTATGCAAAGGGTTAAGACAGGTCATAACCTTCATTTTTTCCGTATTGTTGACCGTCTCGCGGTCCGTCATATATACGCCAGCCTCTTCAAGCGGAGGACGGCCGTTCGGAAAATTATCTTCGATTACAAGATACTGCGGTTTTTCCGCATTTACAAAAGGAGCTATAAATGTATTTTTTTCCGTAACAATCGGAGCCATATCCTCTATGCCCGATGCCGTCAGAGCTTCCTCTATCGCCTTGGCGGGACGCGGAGTAATTTTATCAATCATTGTCCACGGAAACGACACATTGCTCTCGTTACGCACCCAATCGGCAAACTTTTCGGTTATGAAACCGTTTTCAAGCCACTTGTCTACCACCGTCATTATACCCGCGCGCAGCTTCTCGCCGTTGCGGGAGCAGTTGTCCATGCTGACAACCGCGAGAGGAAATCCGCCGGCATTAAAACGCTCAAGAAGAAGCGAAGTAACAATGCACATCGCGTGCGAACAGCCGGATGGACCTTTTTTAAAATCAGATTCTACAAACGGAAGAAAGTCTCCCTGAATATTGGTCAGAGAATAACCCTTTTCGGTTATAGTAAAGCTGACCATCTGGAGAGTGGGCTTGCGAAATACAGCCCGAAGCTGTTCCATATCCTCAGGATAAGCATTTCCTGCCCTGATTCCCTTAGCTATCGACGCTACTATCTCTTTTTCTATTTTACCGTCGGAAAGCAAGCTGACCAATAAAGTCATGCTGTCGTGCGGAGAATAGATTTCATCAATTATTCCGTAATCAAAAGTATCGGCTGCCACAATTCCGCTTTTAGCAAGCCCCTTGTTTAAAAGCTCTTGCTGAAGACGGGCTATAAAGCCGCGGAATATATTTCCCGCGCCGAAATGTACCCACACGGGGGACTTTTCTGTTTCAAGGCACATAGCTTTCCAATCAAATTCGGGAAGCTTTACATCAGCTGAAGCCCATAAATCCTGATCCTTCAAACCTTCGTAACACAATTTCATATTAATACCCCTTGTATTTACGGCGTAAAAATATACCTAAAGCAACAACAGCCACGAATTTACACCGTACATTAAGTCGAATTTCAGTATTAGGTCCGTATAATTCTAATAATACAATATTATTTTATTTCCTAATTTTCCAAATTTATTATATCACTGTATCGTAATATTGTCAATAATAGTAACATCGAATAAATAACTTTTAAAAAGTTAAAAAAGTATACAGAACAAGTCTGCAAGAAGGACGCTGAATATCTTGATAATTTAGGTCCGTCTAAGCAATGGAAAATATAAATAAAGGTATTACCGACTTCGCGACACTATAAAATTAAGACGTTCGGAACAACAAAGCCGAACGTCTTTTTCTATTCAATACAGCCTTTTCATGTAACGGCAAACTCCATATGGCTTATTTATAATCATCTTTTAAATATTCCGCGTAAACCGTTTCCGGAATTTCAAATTCCGGACATCCCATATATCCTGGAGCCGCCTCATATTTGTCGAACAGGATGACAATATTTCCGTCTTCGGAAAAATAATAATTATGTTCTCCGTCAATCTTAGTAAAACCAATATTCACATTTTCATCATCAATCCAATACGACAAGCTTGTGTCGGCGGACATTTTCTCCCTCATCTGTTCACGGATGTTTTCGTCAATTGCGGTAAGGGCGGAATCACTGTCGCTAAATAAATCGCCGAGAGTTACAAAAGCATCGGCCTGCTTGTCAATATGGTATATCTTATAATACGTACTGCTGCTTCCTGTTCCCTGATAAATCATAATACGAAGCGTAAACCATTCCGCGCTGTCCTTTAAAATCTCATAGTCTATTTTCAGAGAGGAATGAAACTCATCTCCGAATTTCTCAATAGCCTCGTTAAAATGCTCCAAAACCTCATTGGTGAGTTCTTCAACAGAATTATTGATATAGTCGTCCACCGCGGCGGACGCATCACCGTCAGACTTCATCTCGTCATTTTCATATTGTACCGACGGCACTTTAACGTCCGCGTCATGATTTTCATCGCTGTATACATATCTGTACGACGTAATCACCTGAACAAATTTTCCGATTCCCGGAATCGTCTCCATTGCCGCCGCGGCAGAGGGACTGATAACGGGCAGAACTATAAATATAAGTAAAAAAAGTGCGGTAACGGCCAAAATAGGTTTTCCGGCGCCAAACGAGTGTTTTTTTCTCATACTTACAGGCATATGCCCGATCAGCTCTTCCGTTTTGTCAATACAGTCCTGAGGCATAAGAATCGGATTCTTTTTAGCCTCATGTTTGAGAAAACGGTCAAAATCCTTATTGTTTAACATATTAATTACCATGTCTTTCTTTGTATTTGTACCAACAGGTACAAACGGGCGTGAAAAACGCGCGCTGCAATTTGAAATTTTTGCACTTTTTCACGACAACTCCCTTCCCGAAATCATAACCCGCAGATATTTCGCAGCTGCGAATCAAACTTTAACACAAGCTTATGAAACGGGCTTCGATGTATTTTCTCCTCTCCAATCTCCGAGAGCCTTTCTCAGCATTTCTCTCGCCCTGCTCAGCCGTTTCTTTACCGTGTCAGATGTTAACCCCGTAATATTGCTGATTTCTCTGATTTTCAGATTATCATAGTAAAACAGTACAACTATGCTCCTGTAGTTAGACGGCAAGGCGCACACGGCGTCCCATAATGTGATTTTTACGGCTATATCGGTTTCAGACGATGAGACATACATCTTCTCTTCAGCATCAAAATCCGAATACGGTATACGCGATCTAAGCATGTTCATGCATACATTGTAAAGAATAGTCATAATCCACGATCTGAACTTTTCTCCGAAACAAAGACTTCCGATGTTAACATAGGCGTGCAAAACGGCCTCGCTGACCGCATCGCATGCATCATCATGATTTTTCATGATACTCAATGCGAAACGGTACATAGAATCCCTGTTTTTTATAACCTGTTCAGAAAGCCATTCGTTATTGTACTGCATTATCTTATCTCTCCGTAGACCGTATTTCAACCAACTATTTCAATAAGGGGCTTGCTCTGTCATGGGCTGGGCAAGCACATTATGAAGCAATGTGACACTCAGTGGAAGATTGCACTCCCACTGAGAGCAAGATGACGCCCGCCGCCTATATAGGCAGACCATTCTTGCCTAAGTTATAAGTTTTTCGTGGCTTCCGCAATCCACTTTGCCCAGTCGCGGTAATACCGTCCGAGCAAATGCGTATTGTCGGAAGTGAATTTTTTGTCAAGGCACCCCTGACTGTCGTCAAACAATTCGTTTACATCTATATAGCCGGCCGAGGTCTGCTCCGCAATACGCTTTATCCCCAAGTTAAGGCTGTCAATGTTTGAATTGTTGTAAACCTCGTCCCCCGCGCTTCTCTCCGCCGTAACATGAAGGTTTCCTTCAAGTATCAGCCGCGCGCTCTTTTGCATAGATTTAATTGTCTCGACTATATTTGTATATTTTGATATGATTGAATTATAATTATAGCCAAGCTCATTTATTCCGAGCATTATATAAATTTTGCTGTATTCATATTTGCCAAGCAACTCTTCAAGCGTGACTTTCCCCACATGAGGAACATAGACCTTTCTTTGAAAAAGATTGAATACGCTCATTCCGACATCAGCAAAAAATACAGCGTCCGTTCCTCCGTATTCGGAGAGCCCGACAGTTCTTGAATCACCGATGAAAAGTACGTCCGAAAAACTATAGCTGCCGTTATTTCCGTTTGCTCCTTCTGAATTCAAAGTGCCGGAAGTTTCGTGAGGAGTGTCGGAAATTACAGGATTCGTATCGGATATTTCAGAACTGCCGTCTGTCTGCGGTAATTTTGAAACCGCGTCGGTATCCGGCGGCACCGTCTCCGCTGTATCGGAAGCGCCGTCAGAATCACCGTTTAAGCTGCCGTTTGCTATACCGCCAGAGTTACCGTCCGCAGCACCGTTTCCATCGCAATCCGAGGTAGCGTCGGCACTGCCGTTTGCGGTACCGTCCCCATCGCCATCGCTAAACGCAGTATCGTCTGCGTTACTATTCGCAGTATCATCCTCGCTGCCACTCACAATACCGTTTGCCGTACTGTCCGCAGTACCGTTCGCCATACCTTCCGCGGAGTCATTTGTGTCCGTCGCTTCGGCATCTCCCCCTAAGTCAGAATGATTCAGGTCATTATAAAAAGTAATTGCATAAGAAGTAACGCCAACGCAGCACCCGACAACTAATAGGGTAAATATCACATTTCTGATTATACTAATTTTTTTATTTGTTTTCATCTCAATTACCATGCCTCCCTGAATTTTTGCCGAAAATTTCAACCGGAACGCGGAAAAACAATCCTCAGACGGAAGATTTCCGCATTCTTTACGCTATTCTTCACTATCTTCTACACTAATTCCCGTACCGTTTCCTGAACTACACCATGCCCTGTCTCTTAACTGTTTTATACAATTAATTCCGAGCCGCATCTTACACTATCTACCGCACGTAAATCATTCCTTGTTAAAAACGAAAATACATAAACGGATCACTGTTACTTTTTTGCAGACACATTACAGACATTATAAAAAATGCAAAAATTATCGCATAACGAACATACTTGTTTTTAATACGCATTAAGAGTCTGCGCGGCAACGGAGTAGAAAATATTATACATATAATAAAAAGTAAACCGTATTGCTTTCCGTATTTTATATAATCTCCTTTGAAAATTACGCCGTCCGTAGACGCTCCGAACAGTCTTCCAAAATATATTTTAAGCTGCGTCATATCGTCGCATGCAAAAATCACCCATGTGAGAGGAACAGCGAGTGTCATATACAAATGTCCGGCTAAAGGATGAGCTTCAAACAATTTGCCGATTCCAAGTTTCTCGGCAGATATTAATATAAAAATTACAGCTCCCCATAAAATAAAATTAAATCCGGCTCCATGCCAAAGACCTGTAAGCAGCCAAACAGCCAAAAGATTAAAAAACATTCTTAAATATCCGCGGCGGTTACCGCCAAGCGGAATATAGACGTATTCTCTGAAAAAAGCGCCGAGTGTTATATGCCACCGTCTGAAAAAGTCAGTCATAGTTTTCGCCATATACGGCAGCCGGAAATTTTGAGGAAGCCGAAATCCGAACATTTTTCCCAGTCCTACAGCCATCACCGAATAACCGCAAAAATCAAAATATATTTTAAATGTGTAGGAAAATGCGCCCATCCATGCAAGCGGAACCGAGATACTATCCGCTCCGATTGATACGACATTATTCCAAAGTCCTCCGATACGATCGGCAAGCAATACCTTATATCCCAGTCCGACTGAAAACACAGCAAAGCCCCTTGCAAGCTGTTTTATATTGAATTTTCTGCGCAAGAGCTGTCCGTGTACTTCAGGATATGTAACAATAGGTCCGGCTACAAGCTGCGGAAACATCGTTAAATACGTTCCAACCATCAAAACAGAGCGTTCGGCACATATCTTTTTTCTGTATACATCAGCAAGATACGAGATACACTGAAATGTATAAAAACTTATTCCTATAGGAAGCCGCAATTCGGTAAAAAAGGGAATATGAATATTAAAAAACGACAATAAAAAAGCCGAATATTTGAAAAAGATAAGCCATCCAAGATTATATCCGACAGAAAGAATAAATACCAGCTTTCGTTTCCGACCGCTAAGAGCAGAGATAACGCGCGCAAAAAAATAATTCAAAATTACCGCCGCAAGCAAAAGAAGCATTGCCTCCGGCGTATCCATACATCCGATAAAGTAAAATATCAGACTTGCCAGAAAAATTACCGCATTGCGCAGTTTAACGGGTGAAAAAATATATGTAATAATGAATGCAGGTAAAAAAATAAAAATAAAACTTAAACTGCTGAATACCAAAATAAACCTCCATCCGACACGTCTGATTTTTTTATTTTATTATTGTATTATATTAGACTCAAAAAAAACAAAAAAGGTGACAGTATTTTTATTCTTTTTTTTACATAAAAAACGAGTTCCGAAATAAAATCCGAAACTCATTTTTTACTTTCAATGCTTTACAATAAAGATAGTCTGGCATCTTCATTTAGCTATATATTTACTTTGATATTCTTTCAATGGCCTTATTAATATTTTCAAGAGTATCCTTATATCCGTCAAGCTTTTTACGCTCTCCGTCGACAACTGCAGCCGGAGCCTTTGATACAAAACCTTCGTTCGAAAGCTTGCGCTCAATACGTTCAATCTCCCCGATCGTTTTCTTCTTGTCTGCAGACAATCTCTCAAGCTCCTTTTCAAAATCTATCATTTCGGCAAGAGGAATATAGAGCGTCGCGGATTCGGTTACAATCTGCACCGCGTCGTCTCCGTTATAACAGTCTACAATATTTACATCAGAAGAAGACGCAAGCTTTATGAAAAATTCTCTGCCCGTTTCAAAGGTGGATTTTTCGTCGGTAACGATATAAAGACTTGCCTTTTTTGAAGGAGCTACATTCATCTCCGCACGGCGATTTCTTACAGCACGTATGCATGAGATAATCCTGTTCATCTCCGCTTCATCGGCTTCAAAGACAAGCGCGGAGTTGAACTTCGGATAGGGAGAAATCATAATGCTTTCACCCTCGTGAGGCAAACTCTGCCAAATCTCTTCCGTAATAAAAGGCATAAAAGGATGCAAAAGCTTAAGAGTCTCTGCCAGCACAAAAGAAATAACGTTCTGCGCAGTCTCATCACCTGATGAGAGACGCGGTTTTACAAGCTCTATATACCAGTCGCAGAAAATATCCCACACAAAATCGTATAGCTTTGCCAAGGCAACTCCAAGCTCATATCGGTCAATATTTTCCGTAACCTCTGACACAAGTCTCTCAAATATGGTAAGAAGCCATTTGTCTTCAAGCCTGAACTTTGTAGATTCCGGAAGGACTGTCTTGTCTATCGTAAGGTTCATAAGCACAAAACGCGCAGCATTCCAAAGCTTATTAGCAAAATTACGCGCTGATTCAATTTTTTCATCAGAAAAACGCATATCGTTTCCCGGAGAATTCCCCGATGTCAGTGCAAACCTCAATGCATCGGCTCCGTATTTGTCAACAACCTCCAGCGGATCTATTCCGTTTCCAAGAGATTTGGACATTTTGCGTCCCTGAGCATCGCGTACAAGTCCGTGTATAAACACATGCGGAAAAGGTATCTGTTTTTTTACATCTCCGGGAAATACCTCGCTCATGTTTTCAAGTCCCATGAATATCATTTTTGATACCCAGAAAGTTATTATATCATATGCTGTAACAAGTACCGATGTAGGATAAAAATAATCGAGATCGTTTTTCTCATTCGGCCATCCAAGCGTCGAAAACGGCCAAAGAGCTGATGAAAACCATGTGTCCAGAACGTCCTCATCCTGATGAATGGTCTTTCCTCCGCATTTCGGACATACGGTAATATCCGATTCGGAAACCGTAATCTCTCCGCATTCGTCGCAGTAAAACGCCGGAATCCTATGCCCCCACCAGAGCTGACGTGAAATACACCAGTCATGTATATTTTCCATCCAGTTAAGATACAGCTTAGAAAAACGTTCAGGAATATAGTCTATACTTCCGTTTTTTACAACTTCTACCGCAGGCTCCGCCAAAGGCTTCATACGAACAAACCACTGTTTTGAAGCGGTCGGTTCAAGTACGCTTCCGCAGCGATAGCAGTGCCCTACTTCATGCGTACACTTTTCAGTCTTTACAAGCGCGCCGCAGGCTTCAAGATCAGATACAACCTTTTTCCGGGCTTCATAACGTTCAAGTCCCTCATATTCCCCGCAGTTTTCATTAAGCTTTGCATCAGGTGTAAGAATCCACATCATTGGCAGATTATGCCGCTGTGCGACCTCAAAATCGTTAGGGTCATGACATGGCGTAATTTTTACACAGCCCGTTCCGAACTCCGGATTTGCATGCTCATCACCGATAACAGGAATTTCACGCCCTGCAAGAGGAAGTATAAGAGTCTTGCCGATAAACCGTTTGAAACGCTCATCCTCCGGATTTACTGCAACCGCAGCATCTCCGAACATCGTTTCGGGACGTGTCGTCGCTACAATAAGATAATCGTCGCTGTCCTTGAACTTATATTTGATATGCCAGAATGCTCCTTCAATTTCCTTATGCTCTACCTCTGCGTCGGAAATCGCTGTCTCACAGCTCGGACACCAGTTTATAATGCGAAGTCCGCGGTATATTAGCCCTTTATTATAAAGATTAACAAAAGTTTTGCGCACCGCTGCGGAAAGATTGTCGTCCATTGTAAAGCATTCCCGGCTCCAGTCACAGGAAGACCCCAGCTTTTTGAGCTGCTTTATAATACGGTCTCCATATTTTTCTTTCCACGACCAGACATGATTTAAAAACTCCTCACGGCCAATGTCATAACGAGAAAGTCCCTTTTCACGGCGAAGCATTTCCTCAACCTTAATTTGCGTCGCAATTCCGGCATGATCCGTTCCGGGAATCCACATCGTATTATATCCCTGCATGCGTTTAGTACGGATAATAATGTCCTGCAAAGTATTGTTAAGAGCATGTCCCATGTGAAGCTGTCCGGTTACATTAGGCGGCGGAATTACAATATTAAAAGGCGGACGGCTGCGGTCAGAATCAGGCTTAAAATACCCTTTGCTTTCCCAAAATGAGTACCACTTATCCTCAAACTCCGCAGGAGCGTATGTCTTTGATAATTCTTTTCTCATGTCTGTTGTCAGGCTCCTTTTTATTATAATAAAGCAGCGCACAGCGCCGCTTTTAAAAATCTATGGAATAATTAACATAACTACATCAAAAAATGACATATGTCATTTTACAATGTGAAAACTGCACTTTTGGTAACTCAGTCACCCAAATACGAATAATCTGTAATTTTGGAAACTTTTTCATCAAAAAGCGAATAACCTGCGCTTTTGAAAGTTCAATCACTAAAATATAAATAATCTGTAACTTCGGAAGTTTAATCATCAAAATGTAAATAATCTGCACTTTTGGAAGTTTAATCATCAAAATGTAAATAATCTGCACTTTTGAAAGTTCAATCACCAAAATATAAATAATCTGTAACTTTGGAAGCTTAATCATTAAAATGCGAATAATCCGCGCTTTTAGAAGCTCAGTCATTAAAATAGAAGATTACTGGTTATTATAGCACAGCCTCTTTAAAATGTCAACAATCCCATAATATAATTACGTTTAATAAGCTTAACTTACACTCATTTTTGTAATAACAATAATTTAATCTGCATCGTGACAATTTTTTAACATAAAATGTTATTAAATGTAATAAAATGTTATTTATAAATTC
>CDYR01005099.1_pt1 | contig 11889 bp, 17 predicted proteins | sample 557691 | NCBI WGS metagenome assembly CDYR01 (sample SAMEA3182103, study PRJEB8094) | gut metagenome | biome: human; feature: gut; material: Stool; isolation source: human stools | place: Canada | collected 2013-02-19 | reverse complement strand
AATTTTAGCCATTCTTTCCGCCTAATACTTTAGTACTCTAGTACTTTAATGGTCCGGGCGGCTCGGCTTTACAGCCGCCGCCCAACAAGATAGAATAAAACCATCCCCAGTTGCCAATAAAGAAAAAGGCCAGGGGCAAAAAGAGAGCGACCCCCTCAACCGGCTAAAGAAAAGGGAGCCGCCGAACACAACTACAGCTGCAGTGCCATAGCGTCCCCATTGTAACACGGGAACCCGCTGCGGCGCAACACCCCCAGCCAAGGGGAGAAAGGATTCTATGAACAGAGAATACGCAAAGCAGGAGATCCGCAGACGCTGGCGGGAGATTATGCCAGGGATTACCGATCAAGCCCCCGGCAAGATGAACGGGGAAAAAAGCTGGGTTTGCCCCCTCTGCAAAAGCGGCAGTGGGCCACGCGGAACAGGGATAACCAGAAACCCAAAGAGCAGGGACGGGAACAGCCTGCATTGTTTCGGCTGTGACTATTCCGGGGACATTATCGACCTCTACCAAAAGGTGAAGAATTGCACCTACCAGGAGGCATTTTCCTTACTGGCAGATTCCCTGGGAATTATCGTGGAGGACGCCGCACCATACCAGAATGCCCGTAGCAAGCCCCAGGAGGCCCAGGAAGCCCCCTCTGCCCGTTTAGGGGGGAAGAACACCACTGATACCATAAACGGCCAAAAAAGCGGCACAGAGGCCAAAATAGACTATACCGACTATTACCGGCAGTGCAGGGCTAGGATTAACGACCCCGCCGCCGTGGCCTACTTGCGGTCCAGAGGAATCAGCGTGGAGACTGCCGCCGCCTATTGGCTGGGCTATGATCCAGAATGGAGAAGCCCCACAGCAGTTAGAGCAGGGAAGCACCCCCCGGCCTCTCCCCGTATCATCATCCCGGAAAGCGCCAGCAGCTACACGGCAAGAGACGCCAGGCAAACCCTGGGGGAACAAGAAGAACGCTATGCGAAGCTGAGAGAGGGAGACGCAGCTTTCTTTAATGGTGCGGCATTATATGCACAGGACGTGCAAGAACTCTTTATTACAGAGGGAGCTTTTGACGCCCTGGCGATTATGGAGGCGGGCCGCCCTGTTGCAATGTCTTTGCAGAGCGCAGCCAACGCGCAACGCCTGGTAAAGGAGATAGAGGCCCGCAAACCTGCCGCTACTCTCATTCTAGCCCTGGACAATGACGAAAAGGGCAGAAAGACCACAGAATACCTTGCAGGGGAATTCAAGAAGCTGGGTGTGGATTACATCGTTGCGGACGTGTGCGGAGGATGCAAAGATCCTGCCGAAGCCCTCCAGGATCATCGTATAGACTTCTTCAAGGCCCTGGGCCACACCCTCCTAGAGGTTGCCCCTAAACCAGACAACACCTTTTTCTATATCGATCACTTCATGGATGAAGATATAGAGCGATTCAAAACAGACCTCAAGACCGGCTATCCTCTGTTGGACAAGCAGGCAGGAGGGCTATATAGTGGCCTGTATGTTATCGCAGCTATTTCTTCACTGGGCAAAACTACCTTTGCCGCACAGATGGCGGATCAGATTGCCGCAGCGGGAACGGACGTGCTTTATTTTAGCCTGGAGCAGTCCAGGCTTGAAGTGGTGAGCAAGAGCCTTGCCAGAATCACCGCCCAGAACGACATGGGCAGCGCAGTAACTAGTCTGGCGATTCGCAAAGGTCACCGCCCAGCGCAAGTGTTGCAGGCCGCCGCTCAATACAGGCAGCAGGTGGGAGACAGGTTAAGCGTGATAGAGGGAAACTTTGATTGTGACGTTTCCTTTATCGGCGATTATGTCCGGCGTTATATCCGGAACAACAACACCCGCCCCGTGGTGTTTATCGACTATCTGCAGATCCTCCAGCCAGAGAACGAGAGGCAGAGCACCAAAGAAGCCATTGACAACACAGTTACCCAGCTAAAGAGAATGAGCCGTGACCTAAACTTGACCGTGCTTGTTATCAGCAGCGTGAACCGTGCCAACTATCTAACCCCCATCGACTTTGAAAGCCTAAAGGAAAGCGGAGGCATTGAATACACTGCCGATGTTATTTGGGGGCTGCAGCTCCAGTGCTTAAAGGAAGATCTGTTTGATAAGCAAAACAACATCAAGGCCCGCAGAAACAGGATCAACGCTGCCAAGAAAGCGACCCCACGGGAAATAGAACTTGTCTGCTTAAAGAATCGTTATGGCGTGGCTAACTTCTCTTGCTTCTTTGATTACTATCCAGCCCACGACCTTTTCCAGGAAGTCCCTGGGCCAGAAGATTTTAGAGAAGTCACCCGCCTATAACTTCCCTTTACCTGGGAATTGCTCCAGAGTTGGAAACACTTCCCCCCGCCGGTCCCCGTGGTGATTACCCAGGAGCCAGCAGGTAGGGGGGGACCCCCTTTCCCAGAGAATCGCCCGGTTTTTATACATGACGCCCCCCACTTTTATATCGGCGTTTTTCGAAGTTTTCAGCATGGAGAGGGGGCCTTTTTGCGCTGGTATAAGCTGCCATTGCCCGGTAAAAGAAAGGGCCTTCCCCGCCTCGCTGCTGCCCTTTGCCAGGGGCTGGGGGCCTCCCAAAACTGCGCCGTGGACGTCCAGGCGCTATGCTTGCCAAGGCAGAACGGTTTCCAAATGCGCGCGCGCGTGAGGGATTCTCTCCAGGATGTCAAGGAACACCACGAGTAAAGCCCCACGAGAAAAGCCGGCTTTTTTCTGACCGGGGGGCAAAGCTTTTTTATGGTCAGCGTTTCTCAGCGGAAACTCTTTTTTCTGTGCACGGTTTTGTAGGGTTGCGTGGGCGTGGAAGGGGCCTTTCCCTGTGGAGGTATCCCATCATGGAACAGGAAAGAAAAGCGGTTTCCCCGGCCTCTGCCAGCCCGTGGCGCACACCTGCAAACCGATGCCGAACCCGGCTATTTCCCGCCCCAAACTCTCCGGCTTTCCGCGGGTCGCAGCAACCACTTGTGGCTTTTCCGCTGGAAGAACCTACCAGGAATTTCCCGCCCGTCTGCATGAACTAATGTTCGTCCAAGAAAACAGAGAAAGAGCGGTCACACTCTTGTGGGGAAGCGCGCCGCTTTTTATACTCTTTTGAGCTGTCACCCACCTGCTTTCCTGCTTTCCACCAGCCGCTCCTCCACGCTCCCCTGCTCAAAATACCAGGTAAACCACCCCGTCCCGTGATAGGCCGCTGTTTCCAGCGCTTCCTCCCGCAGATGCAGCACCGTGGGCTTTCCCCGGAGAAGCTGCAAGGCTTTTGATTCTTCCCGGCGTACCTCCTGGGGCGTGATATGCAGTGCCTGGGCCGTTTCCATTCGTGTGTGCCGCTGGGTGAACCGGTGCCGCAGCACAGCGCTTTGCACCACAGACAGCTCCCCCAGGGCTTGCTCCAGCACGTTGTGGAAATGGGCCTGTTCCGCTTTTTCGTCCACGTTCAGCAGTTCCCTTTCCGCCTGTTCGTCTGGGAGTGTTTCCCCCTGCTCCCGCTGTTCTTCATCCCCGGGAATAGGCCGCTCCAAGCGGTCAGCGTGGTTCAGCGCGTCCGCCTTGCCCTGGATGCCCATGCAGGCCCGGAAACGATTCTCTGCTGCCCTGGAAAGGTAGGTGGTGAGCTGGTAGCCCTTTTCCGGCTTGTACGCCTGTACAGCATCACTGCCCCCCTTCCCGAATTGATGGACAGAAAGAAACGAGATATAATGGAAAGGAAGGGAGACAAAGAAGATGAAAACAAACGACAAAAACAGCAAAAAGAGAGCAGCGCCGCCGCGCTATGATGAAGCGTTCCGGGCAGGGGCTGTGCGGATGGTGACAGAGCAGGGACGGCCCAGCAAAGAGGTGGCCCAGGAGCTTGGCATCTGCATTGACACGCTGCGCAGTTGGCTGAAAGCCGCTGGAGTACAGATGGGTCAGGCAGACCGGCAAAACCGGAACGTCCGGCGGGAACGGGAGTTAGAGGCAGAAGTGCGGGCGCTGCGTAAAAAACTGGCGGAGAAAGACGAGGTGATTGAGCTGCTAAAAAAATCCATCGGCATAATTTCCAAACCGTAGAGGACAAGTACCGCTATGTCAAGGCTGCGAGCAAAAAGGTCTGCGTGGGGAAGTTATGCCAACTGCTGGAAATCTCTCGGAGCGGGTACTACGCCTGGCTGCGGGGTGGGGAAAGCGCCCGGAAAACGGCCAATCAGGCCCTGCTCCGGGAACTGGTGCGCCTGCACGAGAAATACCCTGCCCTGGGGCTGGACAGCCTGTACCACATGCTCAAGCCCGCCTTTCACTGTTCCCGGGGAAGGGTGCACCGGCTGATGAAGGCCGCCGGCATCCACTCCCAGCGAAAGAGGGCCTACAAAGCCACCACCAACTCCCGCCACAACTGTCCCATCGCGCCAAACCTGCTCCAACGCCAGTTCACTTTCAGCCGCCCCAACCAAGCCTGGGTGGGCGACATCACCTACATCCCCACCGGGGAAGGCTGGCTGTATTTCGCCATTGTCAAAGACCTGTGCACCAAGAAAATTGTAGGGTATGCCTTTTCCCAGCGCATCGACACCCAGCTCACCCTGGACGCCCTGAACATGGCCGTCCGCCGGGAGCGCCCTGCCCCTGGACTGATCTTCCACAGCGACCGGGGCGTCCAGTACGCCGCCGCGGCCTTCCGGAAAAGGCTGGCGGCCCTAGGCATCCGGCAGAGCATGTCCCGCAAGGGCGACCCCTACGACAACGCTGTGGCGGAAAACTTTTTCAGCTGCTTGAAATGCGAGCTGGTTCACCTGCGCCGTTTCGATTCCCGCAGGGCCGCCCAAGCCGACCTTTTCACCTACATCGAGGCGTTTTACAACACCATCCGGCCCCATTCTTCCCTGGGCTGGCTCCCGCCCCGCGACTTCGAAAAGCGTCTTCTCGATTGGGAAGCTGCGTAAAGGAGCATAATCCAGCATACCTGTGATTCATTTCGTTTTTTTAACCTTTTTCCTGTCTATTTTGGCGGGAAGGGGACATCACAGAGGGCAAAGAACGCCTCCTGCTGCAAGTCCTCCAACGTCACGCCGTGGGAAGAACACCGCTCTTTCCCTTGCTTTTGGTAGAACTTCCACGCGAGAGAAAACAGCAAGGGCCGGACAGCGCCCCACAATTCCGTGAGCGCCGCCCGGTTCCCGTTCTGTACGTTCCAAGCAAGCTGTTCGTTTGTCATTGACTGCCGCCCCCGTCTCTGGTAAAATAGTCCTAAGAGGTGGGCTGTCCCAGGGGTTGGGGCGGCTCTTTTTTATATCGGTGTTCCGTTGCGGAACAGCACGGTTTCCGCTTTGGTGCCTTTCTGGGGGAAGCTTTCCAGGGGAAGCCGCCATTTTTCCTGGCCGTCCCTGCCCCAAAGGGCAAATACCACCCCCAGAACTTTCACGGGAAGCGGATCACTGTGCATCCCTCTCTTTCTGGTAATAGTGGGCGGCCTCGCTGTTGGCCACGTCTCCCAAGGTGCCCAGGTGGTCAAACAACACCCACAGGGAATCGGAATAGACCTTAACCCGTGCCGGCCGGATGCTGTCTTTCCCCTCATCCTCCAGGGAATCCACCAGCAGGCCCACCAGCTGCCGTGTTTGCTCGATTTCCGTTGCCAGGGATTCCAGGGCGCCAGCCATGCGGAAACCCTCTTGCCGTTCCTGGTTGGCGGTGTTATACTGCTCTTGTACGTTATTATCTCTGCCTTGCATGGTTGCCGCCGTGCTGGGCGTTTTTTCTTTACCGGTGTTCATTGTGTTTACTCCTTTCGTTTTGTGGCCTGTAAAAGATAAGGCCGGCTTTACTGTTCCCTCTCTAGCGCCTCATAGATAGCCCGGCAGATAAACCGATTAACGCTTTCCCCTTTGGCTGCCGCATGGGCCTTTATAATGTCTTTCTGCCCCTTTGGAATTGCCAGGGATAGCCTGTCCAGGTGGAGCGCATCCCACCGTTTATTTCCCTGCCGTCTGGCTGTTGTGTATTCACGGGCCAATAGTTCACCCCCTTCCTGCTTGTTAAGTGTACCACAGGCGCTAGAAATTTTTCAAGTGTTTTATTGCACAAGAAGTGCAAGAAATACTTGTTAAGTGTGACAAGGAGAGCCGGGGGAACCGCTTTCCCGGAATTATCAGCTTTTCCAATCCTATTCTTTATAGTGCTTGTCTTTTTTGTGTTTTTGTGGTATAATAAGCACAAGAAGTAATTCTATATACTTCAAGCACATTGGGTGCAGAAAGGACAGCAACATAATGATGAATCGCAAAGCCATTGAAGCCCGCCGGGCCTATCAAAAGGCATGGAGGGAAAAGAACCGGGACAAGGTAAAGGCCGCCCAGCAGAGATACTGGGAGCGCAAAGCAGCGCAGCAGGCCACTCAGGAGCCCCCTAAAGAGTAAAGAAAAGAGGTGCAGAGGCCATAGTTTCAGAGATCCTTTTTACAGGCGAACACAACGCACAAACCGGCAAAGAAATTTGTAAGCTGTTGGGGATCACCCCAAGAGACTTAACACAGGCGATTGAAAGAGAACGCAGAGAGGGGCAGCCAATCTGCGCAAGCACTGGCGCAAAGCCTGGTTACTTCCTGGCGGCTACCAGGGAGGAAATGGACAGGTATTGCCGCAGTCTGTTCCACAGGGCCGGGGAGATACATAAAACCCGGAAAGCCTGCTTAAAGACATTGAAAGACCTACCAGAAGAATAACGGATCATCACAAGGCGAACCCTGGAAACAGGGCGAGCCTTTCTTTTTTTGCTCTTGACAGGAAACCGCTTTATAATTATAATATAAGTATGGAAACGATAAAGTTTGAATGGGACGAACACAAGAACGAGATCAACAAGCGGAAGCACCAAGTTTCCTTTGAAGAAGCGCGGTCGGTTTTCTACGATGAAGAAGCCCTGGTAAGAGATGATCCCGATCATTCACAGGAGGAAGAACGCTTTATTATACTGGGATTTAGCCAGCAGGCCCGGCTTCTCGTTGTTTGCCACTGCTACAGGGAGACGGAAACAGTAATACGGATCATATCAGCACGAAAGGCCACCAAGAACGAGACCCGGCAGTATGACGAACGGAGGGATTAAGTATGAGAGCTGAATACGACTTTACCAACGCTAAGAAGAACCCATACAGCAACCGGCTAAAGAAGCAGATCACCATCAACATTGACAGCACCACTATAGACTATTTCAAGGCGCAGTCCCAGGATTCGGGGATTCCCTATCAGACCCTGATAAACCTTTATCTTTCCGATTGCGTGAAGAACAAGCGCCGGCTGAATATGTCATGGGGCTAATCTGGGGGGCTTTAGAGCCCCTCTTTTTTTATGCTCTCTTGTACACAAGAAGTGCAAGAAAACATTGACAATGCCTTTCCCCTGCTCTATAATAAGAAAAAGAAAGAGAACAGGAGAGGGAGGCCCAGTCTATGGAGGGAATAAGCGTTATAACCGGTATACAGCCGCAACCCTTGACCGCTGAACTGTTTCAGAGTTTTGTAACCTGGATAGACCGCAGCGAAAAGACCACCCGCAGCTACTTAACCAATCTGCGGCAATTTATGGCCTGGTTAAGGTTTTCAGCCGTGCTGCAGCCTACCAGGGAGGATATTCTTTCTTATAGGGACTGGCTAGGCGTGGAGCATGACGCTATAGAACTAGACCCTAGCATTGCTAAAGGCTGGAGCTACCGCACGGATAAAGCAGGGAACCCCATAAAGATAACCTGCAGGCCTAATACTGTTGCCCAATACCTGCGGAGCGTGGCCCAATTTTTCCGTTGGACGGCAGCTAATGGGCTTTATCCGGACATTGCCGCCAACATCCACGCCCCCAAGATCAGGCACGACACACACAAGAAAGACGCCTTAACCCCTGGGGACGTGCTGGCTATAGAGAACAGCATCACCGCCAGGGCTTCCAGTAAAGAAGAATCCGCTGCAGACGCTTCTAAAGACCGGGCGGGCCGGATGCAGCGCAGTATGGAGCAGGGGAAAAGGCTGTATGCCATGTACCTGTTAGCTGTAACCGCAGGTTTGCGAACTGTGGAGATCAGCAGGGCCAATGTAAAGGATATGGAGACCAAAGGCGGGCAAACCTGGCTTTATATTTGGGGCAAGGGCCACACAGAGCCAGACCAAAAGAAACCGCTTGCCCCGGAAGTTGCGGAAGCGATCCGGGAATACCTGCAGGCCCGCAGCGATTGCCCTACAGGGAAAAGCCCTCTGTTTGTCTCTACGGGGAATAGGAGCGGCGGCAAACGCATTGCGCCAACGACTATTAGCACCATGCTTAAACGAGCCATGCAGGCCGCCGGCTATGATTCAGAGCGGATCACAGCCCACAGCTTGCGGCATACCGCAGGAACTGCCGTGCAGGAGATCACCGGGGACTTGTACGCCACTCAACGCTATATGCGCCATAGTAACCCCGCTACAACGGAAATCTACCTACACACCGATACAGAGAAAGCGGAAAGCGGAATTGCCCAACAACTCTATAACCTGTATCACGGGAACGCAGCCAGCGACCCCAGGGAACGCCTGGAGGCCGTGCTGAATCGTCTAAACCCGTCCCAGCTGGAACAGCTGGAGAAGATAGCCCAGGCAATGGCCTAATCAGACTAATATTGAATAGCTTAATTAGAAAATAGCCATTTGCTTCCAGCACTATTTGTGCAGATAAAATAGGAGGTGCATAATGATTCAAACCACTGCCGAAAGAAAAGAAAAGCTTTATTCTGCCCTTGATGGTGTAGAGCTTTCCCCGCAAGAAGTTCGCTTTATTGACTGGATCACCGAATGGGACGATCTGACCACAAACAACCTGTATTCTATTCTCTTAAAAGTTTCGGCCTCTCGGAGAGATAAAGAAGGAAAGAGGGATAACCCGTGAAAATCATTACTATAGCCAGCCAAAAGGGCGGAACCGGTAAAACCACCACCGCCGCAGCTTTAGCACAAGCGGCAGCAGCCGCAGGGAAAAGGCCTCTTGCTATCGACCTAGACCCCCAGGGCAACTTTACCGCATCGCTAGGAGCCGATCCTGCAGCCCCTGGCAGCTATGAGCTGTTGAGCGGCGCAAACCCCGCCCAGAGCATCCAGGAGACGGAGCAAGGGGTTTTCGTTATAGCAGCCAGCCCCGACCTTGCCACGATCCGAACCAAAGCAGGCAGCGCCAGGCGATTACAGCAGGCCCTAGAGCCATTAAAGAAAAGTTTTGACCTCTGCCTAATTGACACCCCGCCCCAGATGGGAGACTTAACCTATAACGCACTACAGGCCAGCAGCGGCGTTATTGTCCCCCTGGAGACGGACAGCAACAGCCTGCAGGGGCTTTTCCTGTTGGCTGATATTGTACGGCAGATGCAGCAGAGTAACCCAGGCCTTTCTATTACCGGCGTTATCTTGACCCGCTACGACAACCGCCCCAAGATCAACCGCTTTTTCCGGGACGCTATCGCAGAGAGAGGCCGGGAGCTGGGCGCGCCTCTGCTGGGCACGATCCGGGCAGGCGTGGCAATCAGAGAGGCCCAGGCGCTACAGCAATCCCTTTTCGACTATGCGCCCCACAGTAAACCGGCGCAAGACTATAAAAAACTATATCACACCATCATGGAGGGCTAAACAATGGCAAAGAAAGATTTCTCTAGCATCGACACCAAACGGGGAGAGGCTGCGCTGCAGCAGATCAGGCAGGCCACTAGCATTAAAGGCCAGCAAGCGGAAGCCAGCCAGGAAGAAGCCGCAGAGAGGGCCGCAGAGTTGCGCACCCAGGGCCGCAAAGGCTGCAAGGCTATTCGAATAAATATGGCCTTCACCCCTGATAATCACGAGTTTATAAAGGTTATGGCCCGTATTTCCGGGCAGACCATGACCCAGTTTACCAACCTTGTTGTGGAACGTTACAGGGCAGAGCACCCGGAACTTTACGACCAGGCCAAAGCCATTATTGATAACCTGTAAAGGAAGTGTTGCACCACATGGCAAACGAGAAAGAAAAGGCTGCCTCTCCAGAGACAGGCGCAGAATTTAATGATATTCTTGCTACCGACTTATATGGCCGCACCCTGCGGATAGGCCTTGTTATGTCCTATCTGGTTGCTTTATGGCTGGATAGAAAACTGCCTGCTCCGGACTATTTTGGTTCCCCCTCGGAACCGGTGCCGCTGCCAGGGAAGAAAGAAATCGAATCCGGCGCAAAGGATGCTGCCATTGCGCACACTTTGCTTGCAATCTTCCCTAACATCTACAATGAAGATCAGACGCTAAATAAAGAAGCAGCGTCCAAGGCCCTTGAAAACTATCTGGACGCTAAAGACGTGGTAAACGCTATTCCTAACAAGCACCCAGATCAGTTAACCACAGTAGCTGGTGATGTTCCAAACCCCGAAAAAGCGGTATGGTATTATTTTGCTTTACGTCAAGAGCCTACCCCCGATTTATGGGAAGTGACGTACAAGACAAAGGAGGATGAAGAACTCCAGAAAAGAACGCTGCAGGAGATCACCATCTTAAAGGACACATATACCAAGCTTATAGACTTCTATGCGGAAAAAACAGAAAACGGGGAAATTCCAAGAACCCCTGATATGTTTCTGGATTTTATTAGACAAGAAGTGCAAGAAGCACCGCGACACACCGATTCTCTTTCCTACCGCACAAAAATTAGGGCCGGTGCGGTTTCAGTTGTTCCTCCTTTACAAGCTTCCCCCACTCTGGCAACCTTTCAGAGTACCCTTTCTATGTACCGTGACAGATCTTCAAAGGCCTATTTACTTCCCCTTAAAGATGGCGCAATGGACACTTTGAAGTTTCAGGAGGGCCGTTTATTTTTCTCCAATGGTGCCACAAGCCCAGTAGGAGAGGCAGAGCTTCAGAATCTAGTTACTAAGCAAGAAGTAGATAGGATAGACTTGCCATTATTGAGAACCTTTTATACCATCCTCTATAAAGAGTTTGAAGATTCGAAGTATAGGACAATTCCTCAGATCATTACCGTATATGTTCCGGAATTATCACAGGCACTAGGAAAAGATAAAAGGCCAACAAGAGCAAAAGTAGATTCTTTAATTGCAGATGTTCAGAAGTTCCACAATATCATTGGTGTTGTTCATGACCCGAACAATCCCGGACACCCCCCCAGCCGCTACCCAGTTCTGAATTTTGAAGGCTATAATGCAAAACAAAACACTATTTCGTTTTCAAGTCCATATATGGCCCATGTGTTGTTGACCATAGCGGAGACCGCCACTGTAAAGACCAATAAAGGGACAAAAGCACTCAATAAGAATGGAACCCCAAAGCGGCTGCCTTCACATTCTTTCTTGATAAAAAACACCATTGCTAAGGAAAGAAACAAGGCCGCCGTGGAGAACGTCCAGATAATCGTAACCTTGATTGAGCAGGCCGGGAATAACTCAGCTCATATCTCAGCAAAAACTCTGGTAGAAAAAAACCCAATTCTTCAGGCCCAACTTGATAAAAGCGCAAACCCAGCGCAAGTACTACAACGGACATTTATAAAAACTCTTGACCTTTTAACTTCCCAAACAAGATTAACCGAAGTCTATACCGACATCCGTTTGCCAGACCCAAAAGACCCAACAAACATCCCAAAAATGACAGACCTAAGAGCAGGAAAACCCGTATATACGTTTCGCCATAAAGGGAAAAAAACAAAGCAAAACCAAAACAGCCCGGACAAATGATACAGCCCATAGCCAGATGCAGCCATAACTCCGCCCTGCAAAAATCGCCGCAGACCGTTACAAAATCGCCGCGGATTGTTATGAAATCGCCGCGGATTGTTATGAAATCGCCGCGGATTGTTATGGCCAAAACTCGCAAAGCCGCATAAATGCTGGAAATTTTAGCCATTCTTTCCGCC
>CDYR01030918.1_pt1 | contig 11913 bp, 7 predicted proteins | sample 557691 | NCBI WGS metagenome assembly CDYR01 (sample SAMEA3182103, study PRJEB8094) | gut metagenome | biome: human; feature: gut; material: Stool; isolation source: human stools | place: Canada | collected 2013-02-19 | reverse complement strand
AACTTTCTCCATGGTGGAAAGAATAAGTACCTACTACAATTTTCCTTAACCGTCGTAGCGAAAAGAGATAAAAGTGGCGATGCGGCGGCTTAACCTCTGAAACTTATATTATTCATGCGAATCAGGAGGGGAAATTATGTTCATATCCCGAAAAAAATGAATCAAGACACGTTTTTTGTGTATAATTTTCATCTTTTTTCTTTCCTGTCTTGTCACCTTCCCTACCCCCTTCCTGATACCTTCTGAATGGGGTACAATGAGTCAGTGACTGAAAGGCATTCAGTCACTGAATGAATCAGGTTCACTCAACGAGTGGGAAGAAGAACTGCGGGAAAGGAAGACATCTACTCGCTTTTTGTAAGTATAATTACTAACCGATGAAATATGCAATGAATTATCATTTACCTCATAACGGGAAAGAACAAAACAATCCCGCCAAATTATTGGATATATGCCAAAAAACTGTTAAATTCGCAAATAGAACTAGTGTACTTCCTTCTTTTGCTTTGTTTATAGCATAGAAAATTGGATTATTAATTTTAAAAAGCAGGATTGATGTTGAAGAGGCTCATCTTCTGTCTGTGGATATTATTACCGTTCTTTTTGTTTGCCCAAAACGAAGAGGCTTATTTCACTGTACACGATAGTCTTACCACCGGGAAGCATCAGGGGACTTTTATTAAAGCAATGAAAAAGTTCCTTAATTTCAATGATTTCGATACAACTTATATAAGCCCTAATCGCTACAACTATGCCTTAATGCTCGACCATTTCACAAATTACGAGTATTACTCCGTAGGTACCGCTGTTCCCGAACCTCAACGACTCCGGTTCACCCCCAACCCTCGCAACAAAATAGGAGCTTACTTCGGTTGGCGCTGGATATTTTTAGGATGGTCTGTCGATACAGATGGCCTCCTTGGAAAAAAAAGTGGGAAAAACAGGGGAACAGAATTCGACCTAAGTCTCTACAGTTCGAAATTTGGAGTGGATCTTTTCTATCGGCGTACGGGTAACGATTACAAGATACACCAAGTTACGGGCTTTTCCGACCGCATTCCTTCCAACTATTCAGAAGACTTCAATGGACTGAAAGTAAATATGAAGGGATTCAACTTATATTATATCTTCAACAACCGACACTTCTCATATCCGGCAGCCTTCAGTCAATCTACCAACCAACGACGAAATGCGGGTTCACTGATAGCCGGCCTTTCCGTGTCCACCCACAATCTAAAATTCGATTATACTAAATTACCTGAGCTTATTCAGGAAACAATGAATCCCGGAATGAAAGTCAGGCACATCAAATACACCAATATCAGTATCAACTTTGGATACGCCTACAACTGGGTATTTGCGCGCAACTGCCTGGCTTGCCTGTCGCTCTGCCCGGCAATCGCCTACAAAACGTCACGTATAGAAAAGGATGCGGAAGAAGGTAACGACTGGTACAAGAACTTCAATATTGATTTCATATTGCGGGCAGGTGTGGTATACAATAATAGTAAGTACTTTGCAGGTGCTTCTTTCCTAGGCAGGACATACGACTATTATCGGGATAACTTCTCCTTAAACAACGGATTCGGCACGTTGCAAATATATGCCGGCTTCAATTTCTATCTGAAAAAGGAACACCGGAAAAAGAAATAATGGCTATAAATTTACCAGAACTTATTATGCTCGGCATTATATTCAAATCCGGCAGACTGCAATTTTCCTACAATCATCTCCTTATTTACATTCATATCATCGCAAAGTTCATCCAATGAAGAATAACAGTCACGCAATTTCATATTGATGAAGCTGAAAAGCATCATCGGGTCTTTAGGTAATTCCATCTTTCTACTAATACTTATTGATTCCGGCTGCAAAATTACAATTATCCGGCTTATTCTATTCCTCCTCAGCACCTGTTTTTTCTATCTTTAACGCAACCTTCTCTATAATTTTACTGAGTTCTTCTTCCAGTGGAATGATATTGAAATCTTCCCAGAAATGTTCGTCATACCTGAATTCTTCATCTGCAAGTACAGTACGTGTAGGCAGTCTCTCAGCACGAGGAAAGCGGGTCACATTCTCTTTATCCACCAAGCAAGTCACCATTTCAAACCAAGTATGCAAAGTCGGATTACTGAAGAAAACACGTTTTCTCTTCATCTTGAAATATAAGTCACCACGAATGTGATGGATGTAGTAAGTACCATTCCACGGTTTATACGAAATGGTATATACCACCTTTTGTGTAGTCAGGTTCACCTTCTGCGCCTGCCGGACAACAAAAATCCGCGTAGCATCTTTGATGTACTTGGGTTGCATCTCTATGCGAGCCTGTACCAAAGCTCCATTCTCCGAATCAATATACAATGCTCCACAATAAAGAGGTGCCTTGATTTCCCGCTTCTGCTCAAAATAAACCACATTGACGCATCGGTCGTCAATAAATGTAATGTCACCCGAAGTATATACATATGGGTTATCTTCTGCATCCACCGACAGGAAATCCGGCAGATCCTTAATAAAATCCAGTTGCAGGCAAGCTTGTATGCCGGCTCTAATCTTAGCTACCAAGCTATCTGTTCTCTCCCGATTATCAATCCGGCTCATCTTTAATAGTTTTACCTGATCGGATGTATTAATCTCTTGCAGAGGAGATTTATAAACTTTGAATACAGCTTCTGTCAGACTTTGGAATTTGTTCTTCAGCTGGACGCCTTCCCGATAGAAGGTAGTCAGATAAACGGGAGCTGACGAATAGTTTTCTTTGCGTCGCTCCACCATTTCCCGCAATAACTTCCTGGGTTCCACCAACCGGATCAGCACTTCTTGTAAAGGAACTATTTTGGGTTCCAAGCTCAGTACATTATCCCGTCCAATCAGCGTGGCTGCTTCAATATTTTGTGCAACATACCCTAAATGGGAAAAAGAAAGATTGCCACTTTTCAGGGAGTCAGGCAGATGTAGCCTGAACTCCCCATTCTTATTTGTAATATTACCTATTGAAGTGCCTTGAAGAATGACCGATGCATTTACAACGGGGTCTCCCGTTTCTTTATCACGTAAAGTTCCGGTTATGGTGAAATAAGCCGGTAGTGGAAGTAGTTCTTCCGAAGCAGTTTTTTTCCCCACAATCCTCTCCATAGGAGGCAGAATTAAGATGTGATGTCCTATCACCTTAAGTTCTAATGACTTATCACCTATGATTTCATAAATAGCCTGCCGGACCGTGCAGCTTTTCCTTTTTGTCTTTACCTCAATATCATTATTCACTACCTTGCTGTCGTAAACGAAAAGGTAACCGGATTGTTCCGAAACTTTACCTAACAAGGAGTATACGGTTCCTTTCATTCCGGGCAGTCGGATCATACGTTCCAACACATCTCCCCCATCTGCTCTCATACCACAGGTTATGAAGAGTAGCCCTAAAAGGAGAATGAAGAAACGATGAAGTTTCATGATTTATATTATTAAGTTATCATTCGGATAAAATCAGTTTATCACCTTCGCGTGAATATTTCAGACTCAACGCCCAGCAAATGAGTTCTGCCACTGTTTCGGGGGAGTTGTTTTCAAATTCAATAGTCAGCTTCCGTTTATTCAAGACCGACGATGCTACCTGTATCTGCAAAGTAGGAGCTTCAGCATTCACCACCCGCAAAATATCTTCCAGACATTCATCTTTGAAGCGTATATTCTTTGTATACTGTCTGAACTCATCGGAATCTTCTGTTTCACTCAATTGCAATTGTCGAGCCTGTAAGGTTACGGTTTCTCCGGCACTTACCAGCACACTCTGTCCCCCTTGCTTCAACGAGACCTTCACCCTGCCCCGCTGCACGGATAGCCGGAAAAAATCATCCTCATGACTGCGTACATTGAAAGCCGTACCCAGCACCTCTATCCGTACCTTCCCTGTCTCAATCAGAAAGGTTTGTTCGTGATTCTTCGCTACATCAAAGAATGCTTCTCCCTGCAAATTCACTTCCCGCTTATCCGTAGCAAAATGTTCGGGATACTGCAAAGTACTCTCTTGAGCCAGATATACCACAGAGCCATCTTCGAGCGTAGTAACCAACATGGATGCTTCACGGTTTTCCTGCGTCACCAGATTAAGATTTTCCACCTCACCTCCCGGCACGAACCATAAAGCAGATGCCAGATAAACAAAACCGGCAATTACGGCAGCCGCCAGTGTCCCCCATTTCAGAAGTAGTTTGCGACGCACCGCCCGTCCCTGCCCTGCCTCTACGAGCAGGCGGTCTTTATTCAAACGGGCATACAACCGTTCCCATGCCTCATCCGTCTTTGTCCTATTTTTATCCACTTCAGTCATTTCGTAAGAATATAATTATCTATTTCGTTTCGTAGGGTACGGAGCGCTTTCGTCATTTCGGCCTCTACTGTCTTAATGGACAGAGATAATGAAGAAGCAATCTCCGCATATTTCTTTCCTTCCATACGATGCATTTGGAATATCTGCAGCCTGCGTACCGGCAATTTATCAAGAGTATGGCGAATCAATCTCTGCAACTCTTCATATTCCAATAGCCTGTGAGGATCAGAACTCTGTTCTAGGACATTTCCTGCCAATACATACTCGCGATACCGCTCTTTAACTTCCTTGTGCTGGCAATATTGTAGAGCTTCATTGCGAACAGCTGTATACAGATAGCTCTTTACAGACTGGAAAATTTGTAAATGCTCTCGGTCCTTCCAAAACACGTAGAACAGTTCCTCCACTATTTCCTCGGCAGCTTCCATCTCCCCCGTAATGCCTGCGGCATACCAGCAAAGAGAGGAATAGTAACGGCGGAAGACCTCCTCGAACGCCTTTATATCGCCCTCTTTTATTTTTGTCAGTATGAAGAGTTCATTCAGCATATCCGGGAATTATTGTTGATCTCCAAATATAAGAAAAACTATCTGAAATCTAACGGGATTGTTTTTTCAATTTGCTCACTGCATGTTCCAGAGACTCTGTGGGTTCAATAATATTATATGCTTTCCAGAAGTCCTCATTCCAATATACATCTACCATATCATAGAATACCTGTTTTTCTTTAAAAGCCTTCTTGTTGGGAATAGTTGCGAAATCATTCTTTCTATCTGTCACCACCATTTCAGAGAATACTGTATAGCCGGAAGAGAATAAACGCTTTTTCCAGTCGCACTTAAAGCGGATTTCATTTCGTATATAATTCAGATAAGTTTTCCCATTCCGCTCTTTATATGTCACCAAATAGGAGACTTCCTGCGGTCTGAATCGTAACCCAAGGGGTTTCTTATGGAGAATAGCTTCTACCGCCTTCACTCTGTTCTGCATATCCAGTGAGAACTCTGCACGGGTGAATGCCAGCTTCTCAAAATCAATATAGAGTTTCCCGTAGAACAAGGCGTACATCAAACTGACTCTGGGACGAAAACTAACTACATATTGCATACGGTTATCCAGATTCACAGGTTCCTCAATTTGGAAATCATAGTAATTCAGATTTTCCGGACTCAGCAGTGCATCCCCGTTCTTCACAACATCCAGATAAATGGAAAGAGTAGGTCCGCCCACTACTTTGACAGCCAGCGTATCACTTGTTTTTTGACTTAGCAAACGACGTCCCTTCTGTATCTGTACTTTGTCATTGGAGGGTTCACGGTCACTATATGCTGTTTTAGCAACATCTATCACAGCTTCCGATACACTAATGTAACGGCGTCTTTTCTGCACTGTCTCCCGATAAAATGCGGTCAGTAAACTCTTATCGGGCGAATAGTTCACCGGAATCTTCTTTATGGCTTCTTCCACAAGTGCCCGGGCATTATTACCAAAGATTACAACCTCACTCAGCAGATTAGGAGCCGGAATCATCCAAATGGTAAGGTCAGATATATCTTTCTTATTTTTTAAGGAAACCTGGGAATTCAAGTATCCGATATGTGAAACTTCCAACCCCTGAATAGTTTCTGTATCCCCAATTTTCAAAGAAAACACACCATCCGCATTCGTAACGGTTCCGATGTTCGTACCGGGAACAGATACATTCACATTCTCCAGTTTTCTCTTATTATCCTTATTTTTCACCACTCCCGTGATAGTGAAATAGTTTCCGGCCTCTTCCTGTGCCCACAAAGGTAAAATACCCAATAGCAAAAATGCCATCAACCACCCAACTGTAATTCCAACTAACTTTTTCATCTTCGTATGATTTTAAAGGTGAACAATTCTTGTTTTCTACTTATAAGATCGCCCGGAAAAGAAAAACCCTACAGATTTTGGAAGAAAAATGAAACTTTTACGGAAATAGAGTTAGAGAAATCACATCGGCAACGTGGACTCAATCAACGTGGAGTTTGGTTATTTGAGAAAAGGTGTACCAAGCACTCCCTGATACACCTTCTTCTATCCTATCATTCGTTTCTTCTTAAAACGTATGCACGTTCAGCAACTTATCTACCAGGTATCCATCTGTTGCTGTCAGTTTGAAGGAAACTTTCCGTTTGGCCTTAAGCTTAATGACAAACAGGTTGCTCTCACCTTCAAGCGACTCGTGTTCCCCGATGTTTACGAACGTGGGATACAACGACTTGGTACCGTTGGTATGAAGCCTGTCATTTGTCAGGTTTTCCATGTTTTTCATACCTAATGGCTGTATACCTACAAATTCATAGTCGGCAGGATCGTAAGCTAATGCAAAACTAAGGGCATTTACAAAACGTAGGCCAGTACCTTTCACCAATACCTCAACGAGTTCATCCTTGGCATAAGTTTGTTTCGGTGTACTAATGTCAAGCTTTCCTTCAACCTTCTCGCCTCTCACGGCGTCAGCACCACCATCCAGTTGCGTAGCAACAACAGAGATATCGTAGGCATCTATCAGACCGTTGCGATTCAGGTCGCCATTGCTGATATATCCTTCAAAGTCCGCATCGCCACGCCTCAACCCTGTATAGTTGATGTAAGAGGTCAAGTCGTTTTCATCAACCCACTTATCATTGTTGATGTCGCCGGGCAGGTAACTTTCCGTTTCAGGCACCCGGAAGACATAAATCTCTTGTCCCGAACCATAATTACCTACAGCCTCGGTAATACTCATCCTGATATAACGAGCGGTAGGAGCTTCAGCGAAGGTGAATACTTTCACTTCATTATCACGCTTCCAGTCGAAGGTTCCTGCTTCAGTCCAATTCTCCTTATCCATACTACAATAAACGATACCTTTCAGCAACGTTCCGTTTCCTGCATTCTCACGAGGCAAGTAGTGGAACTTTTCAACCTGATTGATAGACTTCAAGTCCATAACCAAGTCGAAGGGAACTGCTTTTTCATTGTACTTGGTATGCCATAACTCTCCTTCTTCAAAATCGAACAGACGGCGAAGCGAACGGCCCTGGTTGTCAGCAGTAGTTTCACCCACAATATCATGTATAGCAAACTCCAACGGATCTTTTTGGGTGGTAGCACTAAAAGTTGACCAATCGGAATATCCATCTTTATTCACAGCACGTATCTTAAAGTCATAAGTAGTCTCCACATTCAGACCATCAAATAACAGTTCTGTGTCTTTGATAGTGCTATAGGTCATACCATTAAGCTCTATTTCGTAATAGTCTGCATTTTGTACTGCATTCCAAGTAGGCTTCAGGGTGTAGGCAGCCGTATTTTCATCAGTTACCTGTGCCTTTGGAGCAACCAGCGAACCTGAGGTTACCAGATAGTTATTCGCCGGTTTAAATACAAACCCGTTTACCTTCAATAGTGTCGGAGCTAACGTAATATCGGAAGCAGCCAACTTGACGAGAAGCTGTGGATTCTTCGTGATAACTTCTTTTTCAAACTCGCTACCCTTGGTAGCAAACCGATTCAGATTGGGCTGGGCATCGTAGAAGTAAACATTTTCTTTCTGAAGATACTCATCCATACTGCTTGCTTCTGTAAGTTTAATCTTGTTCTTGCCAATAGTTGCCGAAATCTTCTTAGGCTTTTCAGTAACATTGATCCTGAACTCAGTAGCCTTTTCTTTTATAAAACCATTAAAATCACCTTGAACCGGATGAATAGTAACTATAACCTCACCTTTAGTGTTGACATTAGATTCAATCAATGTACTTACACCCTTACCCAAGCGGTATTCTTCAGTCACTCCATCATCGTCATACTCAGTGAATGTACTCTGTCCACAGGGATAGAGTTCATATATACGCAGTTTTTTGTCTACTTCGCTGACATTATTATTAGGGAGTGTCATAGGAATAATAGCTCCATTCTTCACAAATACAGGTAATTTCCAGAGTGGTGAAGCATAGTTATTAATAACACGTCCTCCCTGATATACTTCACCGGAGAAGTAATCTACCCATTCTCCTTCAGGGAGATAAATACCATTACGAATATCATTGCCTTGCTCATCTACTTTGGTAGCCTGATAAATAGGTGCCACCAGGAAATAGGGTCCATAGAGGAACTGATATTGCGTAGCCTTACCCAATGTGTAGGGATTGGGATATTGCAAAAACATAGCCCGTATCATAGGCAGGCCATCCACCGATTCTTTGGCAATGCTGTAAGCATAAGGCATAATCTCTGATTTCAGTTTCAAATACCATCGATTGATAGAAGTGACCGGTTCGCCCAAAGCATGAGGATACTTTTCATTGGCTCCCCACCCGTCCATATTCAACTGCATGGGCGTGAAGGTTTTCCACTGGAAGTCTCTGGTATTGACTACCGGATTCTTTCCTCCGAAGATACCGTCCATATCAGAACAGATATTAGGATTACCCGACAACCCTGAACCTATATAAGTAGGAATGTGGAAACGAATATATTCCCAGACTCCTCCTGTCTGATCGCCCGACCATATACCGGCATAGCGCTGCGTACCCGCCCAGCCATCAAGGGAAATAATAAAGGGACGGGCATCATTACCATAGTAAGTCATAATCTGTGCCACGTCTGTGATACCATTCAATCCAAAGGAATATCCGGCACCTACCCAAGCAACATCGGTTTTCAGTACACGCACGCCTGCATCCCTCACTTCCTTTACAATGTCACGCTGCAACAAAGCACTGATACCTTCTTTTGGATGAAGATCGGACTGTGTCCATAAACCAATTTCCACACCATTCTTACGAGCATAGTCTGTCAGGTTCTTCAAGTTTTGAATGTTACCGTCCAGCGTTTCCGTCTGACCATAACCGGCTCCATAACCATCATTAGGCAACAGCCACCCCAGCGGCATATCATGATTCTTGTAGCGGTCTATTACAGCACGCGCCGAAAACTGATAATTATCTTTCTCTCCATTCAACGATTCTTTAATACCACTATTATCTTTTTGACTTTCTTTGTAACGCTTCCCATCCTCAAACAGAATACCATTTTCGTCCTCTTTCCAATAGTCACGATTATAGGCATTCAGGTGTCCTTGATAGAAACCGAATTTCGGCATCAGTACGGGGTTACCTGTCAACTGGTAATAATCGTTCAGCAAGGATACGGTACCATCATTAACCATAATGAAGATATCGAGATAGTTTGTTTGGTGGAATAATTTCACAATACCCTTTTCTTCTCTACCAAAATCGTAAACCCCTCTTTTAAAGGTATACCACATCAAACCGTAGCCATTTGTTGACCAATAATACGGATTGGGAGATGCTACTCCTCCATCTGTCCAGCTATTTTGGTTTTCAATAGAGATGGTCTTGCCTTTGTGTGAGAAACGGCCGTTTTGTACACCACCTCCATAGAAATACTCCTGAAGGTTTTCTTTCAGTTTCAAGATAACTCTTTCTTTATCAAAAAGAACAGGCTCAGCCTCTTCCAGTACAGTAACACCAGTTTTGAGGTTTATGACTTTCATCAATGCGGTACTCTTATCAAACTCTACTTTTATTTTTCCGCTGGTAATCGAGAAAAAGTCACCATTATTTTTAATATTCAATTGAGATACACCCCTACGTGGTTGGTCCACAAGAATTTTAGCTTCAGGCTTTGCTTCCGGGACACGAAGCATCCCACCCGAATTATCCTGGAACACTCTGAAAATATTTTCTCCATAAAAGTCGAGCGTCATACGCTGGTGGTTGGAAAACAAGATATCAACCGTAGTCGGATTGATTTTCACCACGTCAACAATTAAAGTTTCTTGTTGCGTTATTCCGGTGTAGTTTTCTTCTACTGCATACGCTGACAGACAAGGTAGCATAAAACATAGGAAGGAAGCAAACAATAATGCCTTCAACTTCCCAGAGTCATTGAGTAATTTCTTCATGTTTTTTTCTTTTTAAGGTTATGAATATTCTTTAAGTCAAAAGGATTCGCTACAAATATGAAAAAGAAGATACTTAAAAAGTAACCTTTCCAAACGTACTTTGCAAAGATACTTAGTTTTTAAAGTTAGCCGAAATTGTAGACCTAAAATATCTCGCATACTTTAAAAATATAATAAGTACCAAATTTCAATAAACAAATTACAACTTTTCAATCGAATATAGACAAAAAAAGAGTTGTAAGTAGTTAACTTACAACTCTTTTCTTACAATATATTATTCGTTTATCTACCAAACTTACTTGACTTCCTCGAAGTCTGCATCTTGCACGTTGTCGCCATGCTTAGCAGTATCCTGAGCACCACCAGCTTGTCCGGCATTCATATCAGGACCAGCCTGAGCACCACCTTGAGCACCGCTCTGTGCATACATTTCAGCACTTGCAGCCTGGAATGCAGTATTCAGTTCTGCCATAGCAGTATCAACAGCAGCCAGATCCTGTGCCTTATGAGCATCTTTCAGTTTCTGCAAAGCAGCTTCAATCGGAGCTTTCTTGTCAACCGGCAGCTTGTCACCCAATTCTTTCAACTGATTTTCAGTAGTGAAGATCATTGAGTCAGCCTGATTCAGCTTATCAATCTTTTCACGTTCTTTCTTATCAGCTTCTGCATTAGCTTCAGCTTCAGCCTTCATCTTTTCAATTTCTTCTTTGCTCAAACCGCTGGAAGCTTCGATACGAATAGCTTGCTCCTTCCCTGTAGCCTTATCCTTAGCAGATACCTTCAAGATACCGTTAGCATCGATATCGAACGTTACCTCAATCTGAGGAACACCACGACGAGCCGGAGCAATACCTGACAGGTTAAACTGACCGATTGACTTATTCTGAGCAGCCATCGGACGCTCTCCTTGCAATACATGGATCGTTACTTCGCTCTGGTTATCAGCAGCAGTAGAGAATGTTTCGCTCTTCTTGCACGGAATAGTAGTGTTAGCATCGATCAACTTGGTCATTACACCACCCAGAGTTTCGATACCCATAGACAGCGGAGTAACATCCAGCAATACCACACCCTTGATTTCGTCCGTCAGCACAGCACCCTGTACGGCAGCACCTACGGCCACTACTTCATCCGGATTTACACCTTTAGAAGGAGCTTTACCGAAGAAATCTTCAACCAACTTCTGTACAGCCGGTATACGTGAAGAACCACCCACAAGAATTACTTCGTCGATATCAGAGTTGCTCAAACCAGCATCAGACATAGCCTTCTTACACGGTTCCAGACAAGCCTGAATCAAAGTGTGAGCCAAAGCTTCGAACTTAGCACGAGTTAAAGTCTTAACCAAGTGCTTAGGTACACCACCTACCGGCATAATGTACGGCAAGTTAATTTCAGTACTTGTAGAAGAAGACAATTCAATCTTAGCCTTTTCAGCAGCTTCTTTCAGACGTTGCATAGCCATCGGATCCTGAGTCAGGTCGGCACCTTCGTCATTCTTGAATTCATCTACCAACCAAGTGATAATTACCTGGTCAAAGTCGTCACCACCCAAGTGAGTATCACCGTTTGTTGACAATACTTCGAATACACCGCCACCGAATTCAAGGATAGAGATATCGAATGTACCACCACCAAGGTC
>CDYR01047175.1_pt1 | contig 11971 bp, 12 predicted proteins | sample 557691 | NCBI WGS metagenome assembly CDYR01 (sample SAMEA3182103, study PRJEB8094) | gut metagenome | biome: human; feature: gut; material: Stool; isolation source: human stools | place: Canada | collected 2013-02-19 | reverse complement strand
AGTATGTACATCGCCGTCCCCTGCGGGGGGAACGGAAAAAATCAGGCGGAAATTCCGCCAGAGCCGCTGTGTCCGGAAGACGGATCCGCCCCCGCCCCGGCAGCCTTCCTTCCGCCAGCGAGGCCATGAAAGAAACCGCGGCGCACGGGTGAGGGATTGAAGGGAGTGCGCTCCCAGAACGCCACGAAGTCACCCCGGTGCGGCAATACGGGGGCGTCCTTCACGAAGAGGCATTCTGTCACGCCATTGGAGGAACGATCAAAGATGACCTTTCCAAGACGGCGCAGGGAGGAGTCATAAGCGACCCAGTTCTTTCCCGCAAGATCGCGCTGCCCGGTCACATTGTAGACCCGGATAAAAATACCGTCCGGACTGGTCTTGAAAATCTCGGAGAGTCCGAGGGAGGACAGGAGGCCCTCTGTACGCCGGCCGAGCATGTAGGAGGCAACACCGGCGCTGAGGCCAAAAGCCGCAAGAATAGCAGCCAGATAAAAAGGATTCCAGGACGTCCAGCGGCGCACGAAGGAAAGGCTGTTTCTGTCCTGCTCGAACTTATCCGCCGCTATGGCCACCGTATACACCTGATGAGCAGCGGAAGGAGTTCCTCTGAGGCCTATCGCCATTTGGTATGTCCCGCTGGGGGCTGAATCGGAAGCGTGCAGGTATCCCCGCCACATTCCTGTGCCAAACCAGTAGCTTGAGAAAAATCCTTTGAATTCAAACGTAATGGGTGCGTCCTGGGGAATGGGGAAAAACTCCATATCCCCGGCCACGGCCTTGGGATCAGCCATAGGGCCGGAAACGGCCTCTGAGGTGCCGGGAAGCATTTCAATCCGGTAGCTGCCGCCTCCCCGCATCTGGGAGATGAGTCCGTCGCAAAGGACGATCAGGCACAGGGTCATTACAATGGCCGAAAAAAAGCCGGAGGCTCTCTGACGCCGGCGCAGGGCGGAAAACATAAGCCAGTCAGGCGTACTGGCAAGGGGAGAAACCATTTGGGTATCAGACATAGGCGGCCACCTGGAAGAGAAAACGGGCAGAAGGAAACGACATCAGGGATCCTTTTTATTTTAGAACGAGAACCGGCCATGGGCAAGGACGGCCGGCGGGACGACACGGGAAAGGCTCTGGGGAAAAGACACAAAAAAAGCCGGCGGAAGAACGGATCCGCCGGCAGGAGGAATTCCCCATCCGGAAGAGGGAGAAACCGGAAGAGGTGGGATGTCCATATTCCAGGGGAGGCAGCCCCTGGTGGAAATCTGTCCGGCGGGGAGAACGGTGGTGCCGGACAAAATATGCGCGGGTACAGGCAAAGCCTGCGCTGCCGGAATGCCGGCGGGAGGAACGTTCCGCCGGCATCCATCGGAGGAAGGGATATACCGGCGGGGAAAAAGAGGGGAAACCCCGCCGGCGGTCCAGAGAAATTTGTGGTTTTTACGAGGGCAGGCGCTCGAGGACGGGCATCCTGGCGCACACTTTCCATCGCATCAACATTTCACGGTGTTTGCCGGGGAGGCGGACCAGGCCTTCATCGGCATCGGCAAAGTGCAGGCGGACATACCGGTCAAGACGCTTTGCCAGGAACCAGGCTGAAACGGTTATTCCGAAGAACCAGGCGCAGAACACGGTGAGGCAGTCATTGGGATAGTGGAAGGACATGTACATGGCCAGGCAGATGGACAGCAGCGTTACCACATTGGCACTGACATGGATGATGGTTCCGTAAAGAGCGCGCCTGTAAGCATTAGTCGTCATGTTCTCTGCCTCCGGTCAGATTGCCCCTCCGCCGGCCATGGAACCGGCGGAGGGATAAGGGTAAGGAGTTTACTTCTTAAAGATATTGGTCTGCGTGACGTTCATGAATCTCAGAGCCTGATGCTTGGCATTGGGCTTGTAGTAGATTCTGCAGTCATCGCCGGCTTCCCAGGTGCTGTCAGGAAGGGACAGGTACTCAGCGGGAACCTTGAAGGTGATGAGCTTCTTCAGGCGCTTGGAGTATTCGGTTATGGTTCCGGCATCCTTATTGATGACGGGGAACTTGTGTCCCTTCACCTTCGGGTTGTCGGACAGGATGTCGCTCTGGATGTCGGTGAATTCGATGGCCAGTTCTTCGAGCTTGCCGTTATTGTAGATAACAAACTGCTTCTTCTCGATATCGAAATGGACGCGGCCGCCGGCTTTGGGTGCAGGTCCGCATTCCTTCGGGTCTGCGGGCATCTGGTATTCATAGGCACCGCCGGTGTACTGCGGATTGAACTGGTCATGGTTCACATCGAGAATCATGGTGAATTTGCCGGTGTTCTCGTTATAGGCAACGCAGCGGCCCTGGTCGACTTCACCGAAATCACAGGCGGAAAGGGTCAGGCACATCGCTGCGAGCAGGAATAAATGGAAACGAATTTTCATGGCAATCTCCTTCATGTGCCTGTTCTAGTTCTGGGCAGCCCGCTTCTTTTCCGCGAGTTCGTTCTTTACGCCAGCAAACATCCTGACAGCGATGTAGGTGGAGATGACGAAGACGAATCCGAGAACGACCACAGTGGCGATGCCATTGATAATGCTAGCGTAGGCAGGGAAGTAAGGCTGGATGAGCTTCAGAACAACGGAGCAGAGGCAGCCAACAACGGCGCAGCCGAATGCGGCGCGGATGCCGTAGCCGCGGATGTACTTGGTGGCAACGGCACCAATCTGGGCACCAATGGCAGCGCCGATGAGCATGATAAGAGCAGCCACGAGTTCAGTACGGCCCTTCATGGTATAGGTGGCAGCACCGTACAGACCGGAGATAGCAACTTCAAAGAGGTCAGTGCCGACGGCGATATGGGTCGGGCAGCCGATGAGGTAAACGAGGGCGGGCATACGAATCAGACCGCCGCCGATACCGAGGATACCAGCCAGAACGCCGGTGGCGAAGGAAACCATGATGGGGAGCCAGGCAGAGCAGAAAATGCCGGCTTCATGGTAGTGAATCATCGGGGGGATCTTGATGCGCTGGAGCTTGGAAGCCCAGTCAACGCCCTGAGCGTTGTCGTCAAGCTTTTCGCCCTTGGCAGCAGCCTCACGCTCCATGCGCTTACGCTTGGCGAGGTCGCCGAACACGAGCCAGGAGAGGAGGAGAAGGAGAACGACGTACAGCCAGCGCACGATCTTGTCGACGTTGCCGAGGCGTTCGAGGTACATAACAATCTGAGCGCCGATTTCCATGCCGATGACGGTACCAATAAGCATGGTCAGGCCGAGTTTGTAGTCAACGTTGCCGAACTTGGCGTGACGGAAAGTCGAAATCAGTGATTTGCCGGCCATGTGCGACACGTCAGTGCCGATGGCGAAGGCCATGGGGAAGCCAAGAATGTTAAGGCCGGGGGTAACCATCCACGCACCGCCCATGCCGAAGAATCCGCCGATGATACCGACGCCGAGGCCGAGAATAATAAGGCCGGGCCAGAATACCGTGCACCCAGAAATGGGCATCAAAACATATAACCAATCCATATGATCCTCCCTCTTATTCAGCAGCTTTGCGGTGCTTCAGGTCAATACCGATATGATTCATGACCAGGTCGGCCAGAATACCGAATATGCATCCTGTAAGCGGAATGATGATAATGGTAAGGATCGTGAAATACAGATGGTTATCATTGTACATCTGCGCCCACCAAAGCTCGATACCGCTAAGTTTGCGGGTGTCAGCGACGATTACAACATGACTAAGAGCTTTCTTAGCTTCAGCGATCGTGGGCAGAAGGACCAGAAGACTGGCATAACAGCCGACCAGCCATATCCATGCTTTCCTCAACTTCCTCATGACACTCTCCTTAGAATTAAACTTTGGCATAAGTAAAAGCGCTTTATTTCTCTGTACCAAAGAAACATTTGCAAACAGTCAGTCTTTATGCATATGCCGTGCCATTGCACGATTGCACTTTTCCCTCCGGGTAAAAAATCCAATAATTCACAAAGTATTTGCCCTCAATTTTCTATTAGGTTATTTTTCACGCAGGCATAAATTTCCTGTTGCGAGGTTCCATGCATGACGCACCTCCACAATATTCTGCGCATACCGAGGCCGCCCTTCTTCTCCTTCTGGTCTCATATCAGCCTCTTCAGGCGCTTCACGCTTGTCTTTCTGCCGATCCTGGCACTTCTTCTGATTTGCGTGTTCGCAGGAACGCGCAAATCTCTTGAGGCAGTGGTCAATAGCGCAACAGCGCGCAATACGCGCATTCAGGCACACGCTCTCGGTTTTGCCATAGGGCAGAGCCTCGCCGAAGCGCGCAACCAGCTTCTCGTCCTCGCCGCGGGTTCCATGCAGAAGGATGAAATGATCCGGCGCATGCAGTTCCGCACAAAGATCAACAATGCCCGCTACCGCGAGGTGGCCTTTATGGACGCCGACCGGAAGGAACGTTATCTGCTTCTCAACTATAATGGCGAGCTCATAAACATCCCGCCCGAACAGGCTGACAGTCTGGCCGGCTCTCCTTTCCGCGCGCCGGGCAATATAGGGAGCCCGGACGAAGTTACCGTCACACAGCCCATGGAAGTCGTGTATCCCATGATGCACACCCCCGATGGCATGCATGGACAGCTCACGCTGCAGGTTATCCGCTTCTACGCCCCGGTTCTCCGCCCCGACGGCACGTTCCATGGTGTGCTTATGCTCTCCCTCGATCTTTCGACGCTGCGCGACACCATAAGCAATTTTTCACAGGCCGGCGCCGACGCCGAGGCCCTGCAGAACTCCAACACGCACACGGTCTATGTGGATAAAGAAGGCTGGATGATTTTCCAGGACGCGGAACATGGGAAAAACGATCAGCAAAGCAGCCTCGATACCGTGCGCGCGGGCTTCCGTGGTGATTTCGGCAGGCCTGGCTACAGCACGGCCTTCAGACCGTCCGCCAGCGAGTATTACAGCTACTGGACCATGATGAACGAGATCCAGCACGGCAAATCAGGAAAGCTTTCCAGTCTGAACGGAGACCTGTGGGGCGACGGTTCTCTCCCGGTGGAAAACGTGAGCTTCGCTCCCGTCACCTATCACTCTACGTCCAACGGCCCGGCCCAGGTAGTCGGTGCCGTGGTCGTCCTCGATTCCACCTTTACCTTCACGCAAAGCGGAGCACAGCTGAGCCTCATTTATTTCTGCGCCTTTCTGCTCGCCATGTTTTTCATGACGCTGGCTCTTTTTCTGATTTCACGCTCCGTCCTGAAGCCCCTGTTCCGCCTCAACAGGGATATTCTTGACGAGGCCGACAAAAGTCTCGTGAGTGAACTGCCTCAGACGGAGGAACCGAAGGAAGTGCACAGGCTGAGAACCTCCGTCAATCTCATTCTGGAACGGCTCCAGTTCCTCGAGCAGGACCGGGATCTCACGGATTCGCTGACCAATGTGCGTCTGCAGATGGAGCGCGTGAAGGATTTCCCCAAGGATTTCGTTCCGCCGGAAGACGGTATTGTAGGAAAGAGTCCTGAGATAAAGCGCCTCAGAAACGACATCGCCCAGGCCGCGAAGGTCATGGAAGACGTTCTTGTGGTCGGTGAAACGGGCACAGGCAAGGAGCTCGTCAGCCGGGCCATCCATAATCAGTCGAAACGGAAGGATGGCCCCTTCATTACTATCAACTGCGGCGCTCTTGACGAGGGACTGCTCATGGATACCCTTTTCGGTCACGTCAAAGGCGCATACACAGAAGCGAAGCAGCCCCGCAAAGGCGCCTTTCTGGCTGCCGAAGGCGGGACGCTCATGCTGGACGAAATCGGCAATGCCACCCTCCGCGTACAGCAGGCCCTTCTGCGGGCTCTTTCCGACCGCTGCATCCACCCGCTTGGCAGCGATGAATTCATCAAATTCGACACACGCGTCATAGCCGCCACCAATGCGGATCTGCAGGAGGAAGTGCACCGTGGCACTTTCAGGGAAGACCTTTATTTCCGCCTTGCCGTCATCACCATCAAAACTCCCCCGCTCAGGGATCATAAACGGGATATTCCGTATATGACCGTGGCCTTCCTCAAGGAAGGACTGGCCAAGGCGGGAGAACAGCGTGATATTCCCGACATCAGCCGCGGCGCCCTGAGCAAGATGATGCATTATCACTGGCCCGGCAACGTCCGCGAACTCAGAAACTGCGTCATGCGCACTCTGGCCTATTGCGATGGAGACATCATTCTTCCCCACTGCGTGGACATCGGGGCACAGAACGAGGAAAAAGGCGACGGGAATCAGAACAGGACCCCCACGGAACTTCTGCAGAAAGCCTGGGAGCGCAGACAGGAAAGCGCTGGGCCTGCGCAGGAAGCCTCCGGCGCTGCTTCTGTTCCCCTGCCTGCTCCTTCCCAGGAGCCGGAAAAGAGAGATACCACTCAGACAGATCCAGTCTCTCCGGATTCAGGTCCGTGTGAAGCGGCGCGCAGGTCTCCGGACACAAAAAGCTCATCTGAGGAAATTCCAGGCACACGCGCTCTGAACTCCCGCATGCGCGCTGCCCTCACTGAAATTCTGAAACGGGAAAGCCTGTCCAGACAGGATTACCAGGACATCGCAGGGAAAGATATCTCCATGCGTACAGCGCAGTACGATCTGCAGGAACTCGTCAAAGCAGGATTTCTGCGCAGGGAAGGCCGCGGTCCGGCGCTGCGCTACATTGTAATCCGTTCTGAAAAGAACGCTCCCTCCGGACAGGAAGACAGTATCTGATGCTGCAGCTGTCAGCCATATAAAACGGGAAGGGGCCGGATCCGGGTGGATCCGGCCCCTTCCTTTTCAAAAGGAAATAACCCGCTTCCGGGAGGAAGCTATCCCTCCATCTCTATGCCGCGGCGGTTGGCCGCGAAAACAGCCTTGGCCAGTTTCCCGGCGAGGCCGTCCTCATCCATGCAGTTGACGCCGACAATGGTCGTACCCGCGGGAGAGCAGACATTGTCACGCAGAGCCATGAGATGCGTATCGCTGTTTTCAAGGGCCATGCGTCCGCAGCCCTCGAAGAGCGCGGCTACCATGCGCCGGCAGTCCGCGTGCTGAAATCCGAGGGTCACGCCGGCCTGCACCATGCCTTCCATGAGATCAAAGAGGTAGGCGGGACCAGCTCCGATGAGAGAGGTGAACGCCGTAAAGCGGCTTTCCGGCACTTCAAAGCACTGACCGAGCGCTGAAAAAATATCCAGAATGTCCCGTTTCTGCTCCTCCGAGAGGCGGCTGTCCTCAAAAGAAAAGGCAAAAACCCCCTTGGCGACGAGCGCCGGCGTGTTGGGCATGCAGCGGACCACGGGGCATACACCGCGGGAAAATTTTTTCAGCGTATCCAGGCTGACACCGGCGGCGATGGAGATCAGCACGTTATCAGCGCTGAGCGCACCCTTCATGCCCGAAAGCACGGCCTCAACCTGGTAGGGCTTCACTGCCAGCACCACATAACGGCTTTTGCGGGCGACATCAGCAGCTGACTCAAGAGGCTCGACTCCCAGTTTAACGAGGGGCTCCATGCGCTTCATAGTGCGCGTATTCCCGCACAGGGCGTAACCCTTTCCCGATTTGGCAAGGCCGCCGAGAATGGCGCCGCCCATATTGCCACAGCCAATACATCCTATATTAATGGACATGACAGACTCCTTTTCATCATGAAGTATCCCGCGCGGCACCCTCTTCCGCGGGAAAGGCGTTTCTCTCTCCGCTCTCCAGGATCTGCAGAGAGATCCCTCACTGGCGCGCCGCGCTTTTCTTCCCCAAACGATAGCATTTCCCTTCAGACTGCGAAACTGGGGCCTCCAGGCCCCAGCCTCAGGAAAAAAGCAAAGGCGGCGCACCCGGATTTTATCAGGATGCGCCGCCTTTGCGCGGCTCTGTCTGCCCGGACCTTTCAGTCCCGGCAGGTCTAATTTTCGTGGATGGCCGTCAGCCTCGGCATATCCTTTACTATCTGAAGGGCCAGGCGCAGCTGGTTATCCTTTGCCAGCTGCTCGGAAACATCCGTATCCTCGTCAGGCTTATCTTTGTCCTTCTTGTTCTTGCCCTTGTTCTCGAGGTGACGGTTCAGCGACTGCTCCCGCACGATATAGCGGGCGTCACCGTCCTCCCTTGAGGACGCGGCCAGAGGAATCTCAATATCGGGCACTATGCCTTCCGCCTGGATGGAGCTGCCGTTCGGGGTATAATAGAGGGCGATGGTGAGCTTGAGGGCCGAACCATCAGCGAGCGGAATGATATTCTGGACGGATCCCTTGCCGAAGGAACGCTCACCAATAATGGCAGCGCGCTTCTGATCCCTGAGCGCGCCAGCAACAATTTCAGAAGCGGAAGCGGAACCGGCATTAATGAGCACGACCATGGGAACATGCACGTCCGTGGCTTCCGGCGAAGCAGAGTACGTGCGCGCCATGCTTTCACTGCGTCCCTTGATGGACACAATAGTGCCCTTTGTCAGGAAGGTATCCGCCACGCTCACGGCCTGTTTGAGCAGACCGCCGGGGTTGCCGCGGAGATCCAGCACAATTCCCTTAAGTCCGCCCTTTGGCTTGCTCTCTTTCTCCGCTTTGGCCAGAGCCTCATGGAGTTCCTCAGTCGTCTTTTCAGAGAAACGGGTCACGTGCACCCAGTAATACCCGTCCTCGAGCCTGCGGCTTTTAACGCTGACAAGGGGAATGGCGTCACGGATAAGATGCATCTTGACCGGCTTCTTGCTGTTGGCGTGCAGCACGGTCAGATCGACGCCCGTATTCTTGGGGCCGCGCAGGCGGGTAACGACTTCCTGCATGGTCATTTCCTGGGTGGACTGGCCGTCTATGAGCAGAATGACGTCACCGGTCTGCATGCCGGCCTTGAAGGCCGGCGTGTCCTCAATGGGAGACACGACGGTCACCTGGCCGTTCTCCATGGAAAATTCGATGCCGATGCCGAAAAACTCACCGGACGTCGTCTCCTGCATCTCCTTGTATTCTTCTGCGCTCAGAAAAGAGGAATGAGGATCGAGGCCCTGCAGCATTCCCTTAATGGCCCCATCGATAAGATCGCTCTGGCCCACTTCCTTCACGTAGGACTGCTCAACGATATCAAGAACCTGGCCGAAACGGCGGATCGAATCGAACTTGCTTGCTTGGGGCGCCTGCCTGGCGTCCTTCGCAGCCTCGGCTTTCCCGGTTCCGGGATCTGCCGGTGCAGCCTGAACGGGGCCGGCACCCATACTGCAGCCGCAGCCGATGGAAAGCATGAGGGCAAGAACAGCCCCCGTAAAATATGCGCGCATGAAGGTCTCCTTCCAAAAAATGCATCGGGTATTCTGCCTTTTTCCCACGGGAAAATCAATATCAGGAGAGAAAGGCAGTTCCCTGCGGCTGCTCCTGCCGGCCAGCAAAAAAAACGGACGCCCGGTTTCTCCTTATCGGTAAACCAGGCGTCCGCACGGGAACGAAAGGTTCTGAAAACTAGTCAACCTTAATGAAATTGGCGCCCTTGGCTCCGCACACAGGGCAGGAACCGGTCATGGGGCCTTCATGGGTATAGCCGCAGACAGGGCAGATGTAATAATCGCCCTTGAACGCCTGGGCGTCCTCAATGGCCTTCTTGTACAGGTTGGCGTGGACTTCCTCGACGGAGCAGGCAAAACCGAAGTACTTGGCAACCTTTTCGTTGCCCTCTTCCTTGGCGTCCTTGATCATACCGGGGTACATCTTGGTGTACTCGTAAGTCTCGCCCTCGAGGGCGTCCTTGAGGTTGGCGGCCGTATCGCCTATCTTTCCGGCGTTACGCAGATGAGCGTGGGCATGAATGGTCTCGGCGGCAGCGGCAGCGCGAAAAAGCTTGGCGATCTGGGGTTTGCCTTCCTTATCCGCAACCTGAGCATAGGCGAGGTATTTGCGGTTCGCCTGAGATTCGCCGGCAAAAGCATCCATAAGATTGTCAAGAGTTTTGCTCATGTGTTTCTCCTTTATTTGATTCAGATTCCGCGGATCGCGCGGCCGTCTTCCACTCGGAGTGAAAATACGGCACAATAGCCGTGCGCAGTCCGGAAAAGCCCCTTGGGGCGCTGAAAAGACCGGACATTCCGGATTTTTAGCATGGGGCAGACATGAGCGACAATTATCCTATTCCTCTCGCAGGGGCAAGCGCTCCGCACACGGCCTCCCTGCTGATAAAACGCAGCCGTTTCCTGACGCAGATCGCCCGGACCGGCACGCCGGAGGAGGCCCGCGCCTTCATTGAGAGAATCCGGAGCCTCAATACGGACGCCACGCATAACTGCTGGGCCTTCGTGGCCGGACCGCCCGGATCGACGGCCCGCATCGGCTGCAACGATGACGGAGAACCTCACGGCACGGCTGGGCGTCCCATGCTGCAGATCCTCCTGCACAGCGGTGTAGGACAGATCTGCGCCGTAGTCACCCGCTGGTTCGGGGGCATCAAGCTCGGCACGGGAGGTCTCGTCCGCGCCTATCAGGACAGCGTCAGCAACTGTCTGGCCTCTCTCCCGACAGAAATCCTCATCCCCTCCGTGACACTGTCCCTGCGCATGGGGTACGGAGACAGGGATGCCGCGCTGCGCCTGCTCAGGCAGTGTGGCGGCTCTGTGCTTTCCGAAGATTTTTCTGAAAACGTCCGACTCAGCGTCAGAGTTCCCGAATCCTCAGCCGAAGCCTTCCGCGCCGGCCTTTTCACGGCTGGCGGGGGCAAGGTCGTGGTGGAAGAGGAGAACCGTCCTCTCTAGCGTGCCGGCCTGCCTCCTGTTATACTGACGCCCAACTTCCCAAGGAGGAAATTTCATGAATCGTATCCTCAAGAAAACTCTGGCTCTCGCCGCCCTTTTCTGCCTCACCCTTGGCCTGGCCGGCTGCCAGAGCGGAGCCGGCAAGACTCTCGAGCAGGCCGGAACAGCCCTGAAAAACAAAGACAGCGGAGCCTTTCTCTCCCAATTCGATATGCAGGCCTACGCGGCCCATGAGTTCGCAAATCTCAAGCAGAGCAACCAGCTCCTGAGCGGGCTCGATTCCATGGGAAAAATGCTGGGACTCGGCTCCCAGGTCAACGACCTGATTAATTCCATCATCGATCTGCAGGGCCGTTACACGGATACCTTTACCCGCACCGTGGCCTCCGGCGAATTGCAGGATCAGTGCTCCAAATCCAAGACTCCTGACTGCCCGTGGGTTCCCGAAGCCCTGGCCAGCGCCGAGGTCAGGGAACTGAATGAAACCGCGGCCGTCGCCAAGGTCACCACTCCCGCCAACATGACCAGCTGGATTGCCCTGCGCAAGCACAACGATCAGTGGAAGATCGTGGGCAAGGCCACGCTTCAGGATACCGCCGAAAAGTTCGCCAATGACGCGTCTCCCGTTCCTCCGGCGAATAAGGAAACCCAGCTCAACGTTCCTGAAAAGGAGAACTCCGCTCCCGGCGCTGCGAACCTCTGATCCGGTTTTTTTTCTGAAAACACGCGAAAGGCCTCCCTCTGATATCAGGGGGAGGCCTTTCGCCGCTCCGGCAGCCTCAGATCTAAAATTCGAGGCAGAGTCCTATGGGGCAGTGATCTGAGCCGTACTGATCCTTTTCTATCCAGGCGTCCACGATGTTATCCCTCAGCTCTTCCGAGGCAAAAAAATAATCGATGCGCCACCCGATATTCCGCATCCGCGCTCTCGTTTTGTACGACCACCAGGAATAGGCCCCTTCCTCATCACCATGAACCTTCCGGAAGGTGTCAATGTACCCGAGCTCTGTAAAGTGATCGAGAAACGCTCTTTCCTCCGGAAGAAACCCGGTGTTCATGACGTTGTCCCTGGGCCTCGCAAGATCGATGGGCCTGTGCGCTATGTTGAAGTCACCGCAGACAACGACGGGCTTGCTCTGCCTGAGTTTCTGGGCGTAGTCGGCAAACACGCTGAAAAACCCCATCTTGTATTCCAGGCGCTTGAACTTTCCCTGATGCTTCCCGTCCCCGCTCAGAATCTCCGCGCCGCCGTTCGGGAAATACCCATTGAT
>CDYR01024073.1_pt1 | contig 12048 bp, 9 predicted proteins | sample 557691 | NCBI WGS metagenome assembly CDYR01 (sample SAMEA3182103, study PRJEB8094) | gut metagenome | biome: human; feature: gut; material: Stool; isolation source: human stools | place: Canada | collected 2013-02-19 | reverse complement strand
AGGTTGTCCATGAAGACGATGCGCTCCACGTCCCAGTTGGCCGTGAACTTCTCGATGTAGTCCTGGAAGGCGGAGTAGTTGACCAGCGACTTTTCGAACAGCGTCTTGACGAATTCGGGGTCCTCGCTGCTTTTGAACTTCGCGGGAACCTTCAGTTCGGTGTGCGAGACGCGCAGGTTCGAAAGCGTGCGCAGGACCATGATCACGATGTAGGGAAGGTCGTCGGTCCAGAGGATCGACATCTCCTCCAGCACGTCGTCCAGCGCCTCGCAGCTCTGCAACTCCTTGAAGAAGTCCTCGAGCAGCTTTTTGTCGTCGTCGAACGAGCGCTCCTCGCGCTGCATGTAGTCCTTGTAGTAGTCGCTCTCGGTCAACTGCGCGTAGAGCGTGCGGATCAGTTCGGGATAGCGTTCCCATCCCAGTTTGCGGGCCGCCACGTGATCGTTCACCGCGTCGCTGTTGGCGATGGTGCGGATCACGGCGTTGTCCACGAACTTGGTGTTGGGGTTGAGGTCTTCGAATGTCGGCAGTTTCTTCTGTTTGGCCAGCTCCTGACGCTGTTCGGCGTAACGCGCGATCTCCACGGGGAGGATCAGTATCTGGAAATAGAGGTCATAGGCCTTGTCGACGGACGCCATCAGCGTTTTTTCCGACGCCATCATGTTATCCGCGCCCGATTTGAGATGGGCGAACAGCGCCTTGACGACCTTTATACGGAGTAATCTTCTGCTCAACATTTTTTTAGAACGATTTTTAACGGCCGCAAAAATACAACTAAAAATCAAGAATAAAAAATTAAGCCGGGAGAATTCTTTCTCCGGGCGATTTCCGCGCGGCCGTCGCGGCGGATTCCGGCGTATCCGAAAAAACGGGAGGCGCGATGGCCTCCCGATGCTGCAACTACTTTTCCCGGATCGACTTTTTCTTGCCTACATGACTTTGATAGACACAATAAACGATTCCGGCCACGAGCAGGACAAGGATGCAATAGCCGGTGCTTCGGGCGCTGGCTTTGAGCATGCTTTCGAGAGACATTTCCGGATAGAGAAGCGCGAAGACACAAAGAAAATAGATGAAGCAGGCGCCCATGTTTCGCAAGGTGAGGAACCGGGAAATACTCAAATCGTCGTCTTTCGTCTCTTTTGCATCGGGAACCGGACACGTATCGGGACGTTTATCCGGACCCTTTCTGATTCGGTTCCAAAAATAGACGGCCGAAAAGATCACGATGCTTACGATCGTATAAATGGCGATGCACCGCACGAGGCGTCCCGGAGAGCAATCTTTTCCGGGTGTGGGCAGAAACGCTATAATCATCAGAACGACGTAGAAATTAGCCAATCCTTTGAGAAACACTTTCAGCTCGGTTTTGTTCATGGCAGATTCATTTTAAATTCCCTCTTCGGCCTCGCCTCCGAAATAATAGCAATGGCGTTTTATATTGGTCCTAATTTAGGACATTGGATTTTGAAATAAAAGAGGCGAACGGATAAATAGAAAAAAATATACTGAATTGCGAAAGAAATATACTCTGCCGACCGCCTGCGGGGCTCTTTGCATCCTGATTTTTAATTTTTAATTCTTAATTTTTAATTTGCTTTTGCCTATCTTTGCACCCGTATGGAACAATTGGAAGAAAAACAGCCTTTCGACGTGATCGTCATCGGGGCGGGCGCTGCGGGCATGATGGCCGCGGGTACGGCGGCGCGCAGCGGCAGGCGCGTGCTGCTGATCGAAAAGATGGAGAAGTCGGGCCGCAAGGTCCGCATCACCGGCAAGGGACGATGCAACGTCACCAACGCGCGTCCGGCCGAGGAATTCGCCGATCAGGTGCGCACCAACGCCGAATTTTTCAAGGTCGCGTTCTCGGAGTTCAACAACCGGGCGGCGATCAAGTTTTTCGAACGCGCAGGCGTGAAACTCGACATCGAACGCGGCGACCGGGTCTTTCCGCAGAGCGGCAAGGCGTGGGACATCGCCAACGCCCTGCTGGAGTTCTGCGTCGAAAACGGCGTCAAGATCATCTACAATACGCGTGTTACGGAGATTCTGACCCTCGGGGACCGGGTCTTCGGTGTGAAATACATCAACAGGCGCGGTTTCGAACGCAAGGAGGAGTGCGCGCAGGTGATCCTCGCCACGGGCGGCGTCTCCTATCCCGCGACCGGATCGACGGGCGACGGCTATGCCTTCGCCGCCGACCTGGGTCATACGATCGAGCCGCTGCGTCCGTCGCTGACGCCGCTCTTGTCGTCGCACGCCCAGATGAGATACCTCGACAAGGTGCTGCTGCGCAACGTGCGCGCGACGCTCTATGTCGATAACGAACCCGTGCGCGAGGAGTTCGGCGAGATCGGATTTTCCGACCGCGGCATCGAGGGCGCCGTGGCGCTGCGCATGAGCCGCGACGCGGTGGACGCCCTGATCGAAGAGAAGCGCGTGAAGCTGGTCCTCGACCTGAAACCCGCGCTCACGGAGGAGGTGCTGCACGAACGCATCGCCCGTGAAATCGCCGAGCTGCAACCCAACGAGTTCTTCGGCGAACTGCTGCGCAAGCTGGTTCCCAAGCCGCTGGTGATGCCGCTGGCGCAGGAGGTGGACATCCGTGCGAACTGTTACGTCGGCAAAATCACCGAGGAACAGATCACGCGTCTGGTGCGTACGCTCAAGGGGCTGACTTTCCCGATCACGGACTATGCGCCGTTCGAATACGCCGTGGTGACGGCCGGCGGCGTGCGCTGTGACGAAGTGAATCCCTATACGATGGAGTCGCTGAAAGTCAAAGGGTTGTATTTTGCCGGCGAGGTGCTCGACATCGACGCCAATACGGGCGGTTACAACCTCCAGATCGCCTTTTCGACGGGCCGCCTGGCCGGGTCGCTGAAAAAATAGACGTTATGAAGATCGTCGGCCATCCCATTTCTTTCCGGTTGCCCGGGCGGGTTTCCGAACTGCGCAACCGGCTCTCACGCGCCCGTTATTTCCGCGGTCACGGAGTCCATTCGCCGTTCGTCTACGACATTGTGCGCAGCGTCTTCATGCGCGACGACCTGCTGCCGGGCCGCCGGGACCTGTACGAAGCCCTGCTCACGGCGGGCGTTTCCCGCCGTCGGGCGGTGCAGTTGCAGAATCTGATGATTCATTGCGGCTATACGACCTTTGGTCTGAATCGTGCGGATGCTGAATTCTGCGTCGCCACGTGCGGCCTGCCGCGCCCTGCGACGCTCGCGCTGGTGCGTGCGGCGGCCGAAGCGGGGCATACCGTGGCGCTGATGTCGCCCTACGACGGCTGCGAACGGCAGGCGCTGTGCGGGCAGATTATCGCGGGACACGCTTCGACGACGGTGGATAACCGCGGTTACCTGCTGATTTTCAACAACCATTTGCCGAAACAACATTTCAGGATATGAAGGTATACACGAAAACGGGCGACAAGGGAATGACCTCGCTGATCGGCGGCGAGCGGGTCTTCAAGACCGACGAACGGGTCGAGGCTTACGGTACGGTCGACGAACTGGCTGCTTTCACGGCTCTGCTGGCCGACAACATGCGCGGCGACGCTGCGTTGGCGTCGTCGGTCGGCGACCTGAACCGCATTCTTTCGCGGCTGATGTCGGTCGAGGCGCTGCTGGCCACGGGGCAGTCGGGGAGCGACAAGGTCGCTCCGCTGGACCCGGAGACCGTTGCATGGCTCGAAGGGCGCATCGACGCCATGCAGGAGGTTCTGAAACCGATTGATAAATTCACGATTCCGGGCGGAAACGCTGTGGTGTCGATGTGCCACGTGTGCCGCACCGTCTGCCGGCGCGCCGAACGCGCCGCGCTCCGTGCCGACGCCAGATACGGCGTCGACTCCACGGCGCTGGTCTGGCTGAACCGGCTTTCGGACTATTTCTACCTGCTGGGGCGCACCCTCACGGCCCATTATGCCGTCGACGAGGTCCTGTGGATTCCCTGACCTGGCCGGGTATGTAAAATGCGAAGCGGCACATTCCGGGAATCGTGCCGCTTCGCATTGATTTATTTTGAGGCCGCCGGCCTCAAAATCGCTTTTTAGTATTCTTCCTCGTTGAAGAAGAAATCGTCCTTGGAGGGGTAGTCGGGCCAGATGTCTTCGATAGATTCGTAGATTTCACCCTCGTCTTCTATCTCCTGCAGGTTTTCGAGCACTTCGAGCGGCGCACCCGAACGTACTGCATAGTCGATGAGTTCATCTTTCGTTGCGGGCCAGGGGGCATCTTCGAGTTTCGATGCCAGTTCAAGCGTCCAATACATAGTCACAATATTTTTAAGTTCCCAATTGTCAACGGATTATTTGTCCTCAAGGGGTGTTAACCCGTTATGGCTAATTTGCAAAAGTATAAAAAAAACGAGAAAAACAAAGAAAAATCGGCAAAACATCGTGCGTGTGTTATTATGTGGTTGGTAACCAATGTTTTGAGCGGTGAAAAAAACTCGGCTGCAAATTGCGGCGAAAGGGTTTTGCCTCCTCCGGCGGGCGGCGTTCCGTGGAATATGCCGCCGTCGTTTTTTTGCGGAGTTCGTTTTTTATCGTATTTTTGTTATGATTCGAAATAATACGACTTATTTTAAAAACGAAAACCCCGACTCCATGATCCGCATCAGCCGCTTTTTCCTGCCGTTTCTCTGTTGTCTGACGGCGCCTGCCCTCGCCGGTACGCAAACCCGCTGGGAGGTGGTTCCCGACAGCACGGCCATCGTGTGGAATGTCCGCGAGGGCGATTCGCACCGGGACCATATCGAAATGAGCGGATTGCGGATTTCCGCCGTCCTGCGCTACGGTGTCGGCGCCGACGGCAGTTTCCGGTTCGAACGCAGTATCGTGTGGCCGATGCTGCGCACCATCCCGAACAATACGCACGGTTCGCTGATGCGGCGTTTCGTGTGGGACGTTCCCCGGATGCTTTCGGTCAATGAGAATTGCCTTCAGCAGGAGAAGGTCCGCCGGATCGTGCTCGACGGCACGATGACCGTCGAGAGCGACTGGACGGCGGTCAAAGGCTCGCTTTCGCTGACGCGTGTCCTTTTCCCGTCGGTCGACGAGGCTGCCTTCTGCGAAAAATACATCCTGAAGAATACGGGCGAGAAGCCGCTTTACGTCGAGATTCCCCGGGCGCGTTCGGTGATCCGGACAGCTCCGGCAAAGGGCGTGGAGGGCAGTTACGAACTGGTGGCCGAGATCTGCGGCGACACGGCGCTGATGCTCGCTCCGCGGGCCGAGGTCGCTTTCGGGGCCTTTTTCAGCGGCCGCCGGTCCGGGGACGAAGCCTTGGCGCTGAACGCCGACGCGGAGTGCGCCAAACGCCGTGCGCTGGTGGCCGAATGGCAGCGCAATCTGGTGCTGGACACCCCCGACCCCGTGATCGACGCCATGTTCGCCTTTGCGAAAATCCGCGCTGCGGAGAGCATCTACGACACCAAGGGCGGTCTGATGCACGGTCCCGGCGGCGAGCGTTTCTATGCCGCGATCTGGGCCAACGACCAGGCCGAGTACATCAACCCGTTCTTCCCCTTCCTGGGCTACGACCGGGGCAACCGCTCGGCGCTCTGCTCGTTCGGCTATTTCGCCCGCTACATGAATCCCGACTACCGGCCGATTCCCAGTTCGATCATAGCCGAAGGAACCGACATCTGGAACGGCGCGGGCGACCGCGGCGATGCAGCCATGATCGCCTACGGTGCGGCGCGTTATGCGCTGGCGCGCGGCGATGCCGCCGAAGCGGCCGAAGTGTGGCCGTTGGTGGAGTGGTGTCTGGAGTACTGCCGCCGCCGGCTGACCGGCGACGGTGTGGTGGCCTCCGATTCGGACGAACTGGAAGGTCGCTTCCCGGCCGGGGACGCCAATCTGTGCACCTCGTCGCTTTATTACGACGCGCTGCTCTCGGCCGCAATGCTGGGCCGCGAACTGCATAAGCCCGCCCGGCAGCTGGCCGCCTACGAACGTCAGGCCGCCGCGCTGCGGAAAAACATCGACCGCCATTTCGGGGGCATGGTCGAGGGCTTCGACACCTATCGTTATTATACGGGCAACGACCGTCTGCGTGCGTGGATCTGCATTCCGCTGACCGTCGGCATCGACGAACGGAAGGAGGCGACCGTCGAGGCGCTCTTTTCGCCGAAACTGTGGACCGAAAACGGTCTGCTGACCCGGTCGGGCGACAAGACCTTCTGGGACCGGTCGACGCTCTACGCCCTGCGCGGGGTCTACGCCTCGGGCGAGACCGAGAAGGCCACCGGCTATTTGTCCTATTATTCCGGGGTGCGCCTGCTGGGCGACCATGTTCCCTACGCCATCGAGGCGTGGCCCGAAGGTTCCCAGCGTCATCTTTCGGCCGAGAGCGGCCTTTACTGCCGCATCCTGACCGAAGGGGTGTTCGGAATCCGTCCGACGGGGTTCCGGTCGTTTACCCTGACGCCGCGCCTGCCCGCGGCGTGGGACCGCATGAACCTGCGCAACGTGCGCGCCTTCGGCTCGGCGTTCGACATCGAGGTGCGCCGTGCGGCGAAGGGGATGGAGGTCGCCGTGACGCAGGACGGGCGGGAGGTCGTCCGCAAGAGGCTCCGCGCGGGGCAGAGCCTCGGGGTGACGCTGGAATAGAAAAAGAGAGGGAGGTTTCCGAAAACCTCCCTCGTTTATTTCACCGCGATGTAGAACAGGTCGAAACAACCGTCTCCCACCGGTTCGATGCGGTAGTCGTCCATGCGGATCGAGGTCGTCAGCCCGGTGTTTTCCCGGAGGAGTTTGCGGCGGTTCATGCGGTTGAGGATGTCGTAGGGGATTTGCAGCATCCAGCGCGGCAGGCGGTGCTGGAGGTCGAGAATGTCGAAGCGCGTGATGCGTTCGACGCCGCGGCGGTTTTCCGCATAGTAGTCCATCACCTTTTCGTTGCCGAAGACCCCGAGGGTTTCGATCTCCGAAAACCGTGCGGCGAGCAGCCTGCGGAGTTGTTCGGCCGTGTATTCGCGCACGTGCCACGGGTTGCGGGTGAGCGACATCGGGGCGTTGGGGGTCGTCACGATGAACCGTCCCCCGGGGCGCAGCACCCGGTGTATTTCGCGCACGAACTCCGCATCGCGTTTGATATGCTCGATCACCTGGAACGAGATCACGCAGTCGAAACTTCGGTCGGGGAAGTCCAGCGGCGGGACCACTGCCTGCCGGAACTCGACGTTGGGGCGGTCGAGCAGCTCCGGCGCCGGGGCGTGCTTGTCGACGGTGACGAACCGCCGCGCCCGGGGCGCCACTACCTCGATGCCGTAGCCGGCTCCGGTTCCGATTTCGAGCACGTCGCCCGCGATGCGCGCCGAGGCGGCGTGGTAGGCCAGCAGCGAGCGCTGGAAAACGAAATTGTCCGAGGCTTCCGCCGAAACGCGCTCCGCGGTGTTAATCTTCGCCATGTTTCCGGATTTTGATGCCTTTTTCGCCGGCTTCGACCGCGCCGCGCTTGAGGAGCATGCCCAGCGAGCGTTTGAAAACCTTTTTGCTCGTTCCCGTGAGGCGCGTCACCTCCTCGGGGGCGCTGTCGTCGTTCAGGGGCAGGAATCCGCCGTTGTCGCGGACCAGCTGGAGCAGCACCTCCGCCGAGTCCTTCACCTGTGCGAATCCCGTCTGCTGGAGGCTCACGTCGATGCGGTTGTCCTCTGTGATACGCCTGACGTAGCCTTTCAGCCGGTCGCCGACGGCCACGGGACGGAAGATCTGGTTGCGGTAGATCATGCCCCAGTGGCGGTTGTTGACGATCACGCGGAAGCCGATTTCGCTCTCCGAGGCCACCAGCAGCGAGATCTCCTCGCGGGGTTTCACCGTGATCAGGTCGTTGTTTATGAAACTCTTGAGTTTGGTCGTGGCCACGCAGCGGCCCGTGATGTTGTCTTCGTAGAGGTAGACGATGTAGCTGTGTCCGGCCAGGATGCCGCCCTGCTGGTTGCGGTTGGGGAGGAACAGGTCCTTGCCGTGCAGTCCCCAGTCGAGGAAAGCCCCGTGGGCCGTCTTGTCCACCACGCGCAGATAGCCCGCTTCGCCTTCGCGCAGCAGCGGCGTTTCGGTCGTCGCCACGAGGCGGTCCTCCGAGTCGTGGTAGAGGAAGACCTCTTTCCGGTCGCCGACCTTGTCCGTCAGCGAAGTGTAGCGGTTGGGGAGCAGCACTTCGTTCTGCTCCTCGTCGGCGAGGTATAGGCCGTATTCCGATACGCGGCTTACGGTGAGGGTTTGTATGCGTCCTGCTTTCAACATGGTTTTTCCGGTATATACGCTGCAAAAGTACGTTTATTTTCGTCCGAATCCAAACTTCGCGGGCCGTACTGCCGGAAGATGCGGCGGATTTGCCGGCTTGCGGAGCGAAAGTTTTGCGGATTGGCCGAAAAACCGTATCTTTACGAAACGTAAAAATCTCCCGAAATGATGAAACTACGCCGATTTCTGTTCCTGCTCTGGGCTGGATTGCTGGTAGCGGCCGCCGCGTGCGCCCAGCCTGTCAGCACGCTTTACGACAAGGCCGAATACCGTATCGCCATGCGCGACAGCGTGCGCCTGCACACCTCGGTCTTCACGCCCAAAGCCCCCGGCAAGGCCCCGATAATCATTTTCCGGACGCCTTACGGTACGGGACCTTACGGCGAGGGACAGTTTCCCGGCAGTTTCGAAAAAGGCTACATGCGCAGCTACGTCGACCGCGGCTACATCATCGTCCAGCAGGACGTCCGGGGCCGCTACATGAGCGAGGGCGAGTTCATGCACGTGCGTCCCGCGGGCTTCGGCAGCGTGGACGAGACGACGGACAGCTACGATACGGTGGACTGGCTGGTGAAGAACATTCCCGGCAACAACGGCCGTGTGGGTTTCGCGGGATGCTCCTACCCGGGATTCTACGCCCTGATGGGCGGTTTGAGCGGGCATCCGGCCGTGAAGGCCGTTTCGCCGCAGGCCCCCGTTACGGACTGGTACATGGGCGACGACGTGCACCACAACGGCGTGCTGATGCTGAGCGACGCCGTGCGGTTCCTCAATTCGATGAACACGCCCGCTGGACACGAGCCGACCGACAAGATGCCGCGGCGCGGGCTGACGATCTCGCCCGACGAACGCACGTTCTTCCTCACGGAGCGCCCCACGCGGGCTGACCTGACGAAACTGCTGGCACCCAATGCGTTCTGGGAGGAGATGGCCGAACATCCCGACTACGACGAGTGGTGGCGCGCGCGCGACACGCGCCGGGCCTGCTACAACATCCGTCCCGCGATGCTGGTCGTGGGCGGCACGTTCGACGCCGAGGATTGCTACGGGGCCTGGAACCTTTACAAAGCCGTCCTGCGCCAGAGCGCCCGGACTCCGCTCCATCTGGTCGTCGGGCCGTGGGCCCACGGGGCATGGCGCGGCGACGGGCGTACGCTGGGCGACTTCGATTTCGGAGAGGAGGCCTCCGGAGCCTACTATATGGAACATTTCGAGGCGCCCTTTTTCGACTGCTACCTCTGGGCGCGCGACACGGTCGACCGGCTGCCGCCCGTGGCGGCTTTCTCGTCGGGCGACAACCGCTGGCATACGTTCGGGCGGTGGACGCCTTCCGAGGCCCGCAAACTGACTCTTTACCTCGCCGGCGGCGGCCGCATCACGACCGAAAAACCGACGGTGAAAAACTCCTCGACGAGCTATACGTCCGATCCTGCCGACCCCGTGCCGTATATCGCAACCTCCGGCACGCGGCGTCCCAAGGAGTATATGATCGCCGACCAGCGGTTTCTGGAGGGCCGCAAGGACGTGCTGACGTTCGTGACCGAACCGCTTGCGGAAGACGTGACCCTTGCCGGTCCGGTCGAGGCTTCGCTGAAAGTGGCCCTTTCGACCTCGGATGCCGATTTCGTCGTGAAACTGATCGACGTTTACCCCGACGAGGGTGAAAAGGCCGGCATGCAGATGCTCGTCCGCGGCGACGTGGTGCGCGGCCGTTACCGCGACGGCTTCACGCGCCCGAAAGCCTTCGTGCCGGGCAGCCCCGAGACCGTGCCTTTCCGCACGACCGACATCGCCCACACGTTCCGCGCCGGACACCGGATCATGGTGCAGGTGCAGAGTTCGTGGTTCCCGCTCACGGAGCGCAATCCCCAGCAGTTCATCGACCTGTGGCGCTGTGCGGCGTCGGATTTCGTGCCCTGCCGGGTGACGCTTTTCCACCAGCGCGACCGCGTGTCGTCGCTGACCGTCTATAAGCTCTGATTTTCGTGGAACTCCGCATCGCCCTCTGCCAGTGCGACATCGCCTGGGAACAGCCCGCGCGGAACCTCGCGCGGCTCGAACCGATGGTCGCTGCCGCCGAAGCGGATGTCGTGCTGCTGCCCGAACTGTTCGCCACGGGCTTCACGCTCGATCCCGCCGGAGTGGCCGACGGGGCCGGCGGGGCGGTCGTCACGGCCCTGCGCCGCTGGGCCGCCCGATACGGCAAGGCGGTCGCAGGCAGCGTCGCCGTTGCCGAAAACGGACGTTTCTATAACCGGATGTATTTCGTGAAACCCTCGGGCGAATTTATCGGCTATGATAAACGCCATCTGTTCGCACCCGGCGGCGAAGCGCGCCAGTACACGCCCGGCGGTAGCCGTGCGGTGGTCGAATACGGAGGCGTGCGGTTCCTGCTGCTCGTCTGTTACGATTTGCGTTTTCCGGTCTGGAGCCGTTGCCGGGGCGATTACGACGCGATTCTGTGCTGCGCTTCGTGGCCTGCGCCGCGGCGCGAAGTGTGGCGGACGCTGCTGCGCGCCCGGGCCATCGAAAACCAGTGCTATGCGGCCGGGGCGAATCGGGTGGGGGATGACCCTGCGGCCCGTTACGCCGGGGATTCGGCGTTGGTCGACTTCAAGGGCCGCACGATGGCCGAAGCCGGCGGCGGGGAACGAATTCTGACGGGCGTGTTCGACACGGGGGCGCTGGCGGCGTTCCGCGAAAAATTCCCCGCGTGGCGGGATGCCGACGAATTCGTTTTAAAATAGACGTGTCATGCGCGCGGGGGACGCCAATGCCTGTTATTTTTCCCTTCAGACGATTATTTCCGCTGATTTATTTTGAATTCAGCGGAATTTGAATACCTTTGTTTTCAGCTATGAAACGATCTGACAGCGATAGAACGGGTTTTCGTTCGGAAAATGAAACGGGAGGTAAATTTCTTCCCCATTGGCTCTCGGCTGTCGATCGACTTACCCCCCCCCTCGCGCTGTTCCGGTTGAATTTCTGAATCCGGCTTTCCGCGATTATATAATGACTCTGACAAGGGGTTGTTGTGTTTTGTCGTGTCGTATCTCGAAATCACTCTCATCCAATAAAAAATGCGTATGAAATCCAAAATCTTTACATCGTTCCTGTTGGCGGCAGTGCTGCTGTCGGGATGCAAGAAGGACGATCCGGCTCCGGATAAGGCGACTTTGTCGGTCAGTCCCCAAACTGCGATTGCCTTTACGGCCGCGGCGACGGAGACCTTTACCGTAAAGGTCGTCACCAATCAACCGGCGTGGAAAGCCGAGTCTTCGCAAAGCTGGTGCAAGGTCGCTGCGGGGGAGGGTCAGTTTACGGTTTCCGCCGATCCCAATACGTCGGAAACAGCTCCGACGCCGGCGGTGATTACGGTGACGGCCGGGAGTGAAAAGGCGACGATTGATGTCACGCAGTCCGCCGCCGGGAAGGAGCAATATCCCGATACCGAGGCCAAACTGAAGCAGGCTATCGCCAAAGTGTGGACTTTTGCGGAGAGTTCGAACTATGTTTCGCTCGAGTTCACGACCGACGGCCTTTATACGTTTTTATCCAAAACGCCCTTTACCCGGGCTGCGGAGAACAATATCTACCTGCTTTCGGGTGCCTATTCCGTTGCCGCCGATCTGCACGAACTCACGTTGAGCGATTTCGGCAAAATCACCATCAGCGACGTGGGGAACGGCAAAGCCTTCATGACGATCGCCCCGACCGGCGGAACTCCCTCCACGGCGGAACTCGACGAGCAGCGTTTCGTAACTCCCCCGGCGTCGGCGGATAAGAAGATCAAA
>CDYR01009305.1_pt1 | contig 12194 bp, 6 predicted proteins | sample 557691 | NCBI WGS metagenome assembly CDYR01 (sample SAMEA3182103, study PRJEB8094) | gut metagenome | biome: human; feature: gut; material: Stool; isolation source: human stools | place: Canada | collected 2013-02-19 | reverse complement strand
GTAAACAGAATCAGGTGGCGGTTATTTGCCCGGGTTCAGGCGTATCTTGACCCATTGGGTCGTTTCGCCCCAGCCGTATTTCACCGTGGCAGGGATGAAGATGTTGCAGGAGCGCTCGACGCCGGCACCTGCGCTGTTGTTGGTGAATACGAGCTTGGAGCCCGTTGCCGTGATCGAGGCTCCGGCATAGGCTTCGGTGAGCGGCATACTTTGGTCGGCCGTCAGGTTGTCGTCGACGACGATGTTACCTCCCTGCCGCTTCATGCCGATCTTAGCCTTGCCGGTTTCCCATTCGACGCTTTCGACTTCATAGTAGTCCCAAAGCTCCGCGGCATACTTCTGCTTGTCGCTTTCCGGATTTACGATGTCGTTCTCGGCTACGAGATAACCGTTGAAATCGGTCATCGTGAAAGCGTTCGAGCAGTCGATCTCCGATCCGCCGATCACATGATCCTCGAACGAAGCGTTTTCCAGTTCGGCGTTGATCGTCAGCGGGGCAACGATGTTCACGTCGAACTCGGCCACCTGCATCTTGTTGTATCCGTTGATGTCAGCCCATACCTTCAGCGTGGCTTTGTTGCCGACCAGTCCTTTGCCCGCGTCGTTCTTCTGGAGCGAGAGGTTGACGGCGCTTGCGCTCGTGACGCTCGGTGCGTACCAGTTGTCGCCTTCGGCAACGAAAGTCAGCTCTGCGGCTTTTTCCGCGTTCTTGAGCAGCGTGTAGCCGGCTTTGTCGGCAGTACCGGCCGGTTCGGCGGTCAGTGCCGGAGCATATCCTGTCTGAGGCTGGGTCAGTGCGAATTGCATGTCCCACTTGCCGCACGCGGAGAACAAGTCTTTCACGATGCAGGCGTTGGGCGTGAACAGCTGCATCAGATCGTAGTTGTAGACGCAGGTAGTCCCCGAAATCATCGTCGGCTCGTACTGAACCGGGTAAACGTTAGCCAGCGCTCCCGGCGTGATCCAGTACTGCTCGTAGTAGCCGCTGATCGACGGCAGAGTGACGTTGACGGTGCATTTCAGCGAGAAGGTCACATCGCCCGCAACGCCTTTCGGATCGGTATAGGTGATCAGGATGCTGTACTCTTTCGACGTGGCCGGTACGATCTTGCCGATCGCCTCGGCGTCGAGCGTCCATTTCAGGGCTACGGCGTCCTCGGATACGTCCGAAGTCTGCTCGGTAATTACGCCGTCGCCTTCGCCGAAGGTACCCTTGCCGTTGACTTTCAGTTCGTAGATAGCTTCGAATTCGTCTTTCGACATGCCGCCTTCCTTCACCTTAGCATAGACGTACTGCGTCATGTCTTTCCAAAGGAAGTCGTTTCCGATGGCGGAGCAGCTCAGATTCTGGACGTAAGTCTTGATCTCGCCCAGTTCGATCGGGTCGGGGCTAACGGAATTTTCTACCCACTTGATTTTGAAGTAGGCCACGTCGACTATCTGATTCTCGTTCGTCGTGTCGACCAGCGTTACCCGCACGATGGGCTCCTTGTCGATAGCCGCACGGTTGTTGACCTCGCCGCCCGGAACCCGCGACGTGATCGTCGTTCCGTCGATGCGGGCGAATTGCTGCTGATCGGTCTGGTTGGGTCCCAGCTTGTAAGCATCGGGTGCCAGCTCGAAACGGAACTTCAGGCCGTAGCCCTCGAGTTTGTCTGCGGTCATTTCATTGGCGTTCGCCCCGTCGTCGTAGCAACCCGTCACCATGCCGGCCAGGTCGAACGGCTCGTTGTACTTGATGCTCTTGGAGATTTTTTCGGCCTGTGCCGCACCGTAGATCGTAGCGTAGTCCGAAAAATGGTGATGCGCGCCGTGAGCGCAATCGAAATCGGTAATCTGCTGCGAATTATCGAGTTGCGCGGCGATAACGGGCGTTACGGTCGACTCTTCGAGCCGGACGTATTCGGAGTAGACATAAGCCTCGGTCTCGTTCTCGAACAGACAGTCGTCCGCTACGGGCACTTTCAGCGCGACGGTATAGATCTTGTTGCCGTCGAGCTTCAGCGACTCGGTCGAGGTCTTGGCCGCATTGACGGTCAGGATGCCGTTTTCGATGTCGTGGCCGACGACTTTCACAGGCGTATTTTCTCCCGTTTCGGCGGCTCGGGTCACGGCCGTCGTCGAAACGAACGAGGGCGTTCCGATATCCTCCTTCTGTACTCCGGTAGGATTCAGGCGATAATCGGCCGTTGTCGACTCGTCGGAGACGATCGTGGCTTTCGCGGCTTTCTTCGTGCTACCGTCCGGATTGATCGTCAGGGCATTGTACGATACGGACAGGAACTCGATCGTGGGGATTCCGTCGACATAGAGGCCGGGAACCAGCGTCACGCTCGTCAGCCGGGATGAGAGTACGCCGCTGAGCGAGGAAAGCTGTTCTCCCACTTTTTTCATGATCTCGGCGTTCAGGTCCTTCACGGCCTTTTCGAGGGTTGCCTGATCGATCGCACTCTTGCGGATGTTTTCGATCAGTCCCGACAGTTTCTGATCGAGCGCCGTCAGATCGGCCGAGGAAGCCTTGTCGCCGAGCTCGTCGGCGTACTTCTCCAGCGCTTTCTGCTGTACTTCCAGCGCTTTCTCGAATTTCTGCATGTCGTCGATCGTGGCATAGTCCTTCAGCGTTTGCGACAGGTTTTTCTCGATACCCTCGATCTGGCTGGCCAGCTCGTCGAGCGCGCTTTGGTCGGCCTTGTCCGAAATCAGAGACTGGCATTGAGAAATAGCCTCCCGAATGGCCTCCGTCTTGGCATCGGCGACGGCTTTCTGAGCTGCCGCAGCCGTTTCGGCGGCCTCATCGGCGGCTTCCTTGGCTGCTGCGGCTTTCTGTGTCGCGGCAGCCGCCTCGTTCTGAGCTCCGGTCAGGGCCGTCTGCAAGGCACCCAGCTGCTCTTGCAGCGCGGCAGCCGTCTCGCTCAGTTCGGTCTGCACGTTCCCGATGTCGTCGTCGTAGTCCTTGCAGCCGGCGTAAGTCAGCGTCGCCCCGATCAGGAGAAACGCCAAAACTCGGTTGATAAAAATTCGCTTCATAGTCTTTGGATTAAATTGTTTGAGTTGAACAAAATAGTGTCTGAGTGTGTCTCTCCCCCTCCTTGATTTCGGCCTTTCGCGAATGAAAAATTGTTGAGTAAAAATTAATTGAAAATGTATATCTTTATCCGATTTATAGCCACGAGCGAACAGGGCCGGATTTTTGCGTGTCCAGCTTCGCCGACGAATAAAAACGGATGTAAAAGCACTGCAATAATACGAAGGATTTCGCCATTATGCAAGAAAAACGACGAAATATTTCGCCAGTTAAGGATAGAATTTTGTATTATATTGAAAATCTGTCTATTAGCAAGCGAGAATTTTACAGTAAAACCGGTATATCCCGGGGTACCTTGGAGAGTCCGACCGGGATTACCGAGGATACTTTGGCGAAATTTATCGCCACATATCCGGAAGTTTCTCTGGAATGGCTGATACGGGGCGAGGGCGAAATCGTACGGCCGAACGGACCCGAAGAGGCTCCGGCCGACCTGCTGGAAATGGCCCGTCGCGTGATCGAAGCCAAAGACGAAATCATCGAATTGCAGAAAAACAGGATTGACTGGCTGACCGCACGCTTGTCGGAGAAGGGGTAAGGCCCGTTCCAGGCCGTTGGCGCGTGAAAAGCGCGCGCCTGAAACTCGAAATGGATGGGATTCTCCGTCGAACGGCGCCGTGCCGCGGTCCGGGTTGCCGTCGTTTCCCGCCGTGTCGTGCGGCGTTTTTGCGGACGGCTGTTTATTCGCGGAAGTTATGCCGCTTTTTTGAGGCCATTATACTCCCCATGTACCCATATGTTCGCAACCGGAATTTTTTCATCGGCCGGTCGCGGTCAGCAACCGCCCGCAGGCCGTGCGTCCGATCGGGTCCTTATCCTGAATCCTCTCCGGCGGAGGGATGCCGGGGTGTCGGAAACATGGAGAACCCGAGGGAGGGTACAGGAGAACATATGAGTGGTTTTTCGTACGAGAACGACCATCGGTCGCGGCCATAGACCGTGACAGGCTGTCGGATAGAAAAAGCCGCTCCGCGCACAGCGCGGAGCGGCTTTTTCGCTTATTTGCCGGTCGTTATTCGGCGAGCAGGATTTCGAGTATCTTGATCGCGGCGGTCGCAATCGGAGTTCCGGGGCCGAAGATCGCGGCGGCGCCGGCCTTGTACAGGTCGTCGTAGTCCTGATGGGGAATCACACCTCCGACGATCACGACGATGTCCTCGCGACCGAGCTTCTTGAGTTCGGCGACGATCTGCGGCACGAGCGTCTTGTGTCCGGCCGCGAGCGACGAGACGCCGACGACGTGCACGTCGTTCTCGACGGCCTGCTTGGCCGCCTCGGCCGGGGTTTGGAACAGCGGTCCCATATCGACGTCGAAGCCGATGTCGGCATAGCCGGTGGCGACTACTTTGGCCCCCCGGTCATGGCCGTCCTGACCCAGCTTGGCGATCATGATGCGCGGCTGGCGGCCTTCCTTCTTGGCGAACTGCTCGGCCATAGCCTTGGCTTGTTCGAAGTTCTTGTCGTTTTTCACTTCTGCTGAGTATACGCCGGAGATGGAGCGGATCACGGCCTTGTAGCGCCCGACGACCGCCTCGCAGGCGTCGGAAATCTCGCCCAGCGACGCGCGGGCCTTCGCAGCCTCGACGGCCAGCTCCAGCAGGTTTCCTTTTTTCGTTTTGACGCACTCGGTAATGGCCGCCAGCGCAGAGCGGACTTTCGCCTCGTCGCGGTTCGCCCGCAGCTCCTTCAGGCGTTTGATCTGAGCTTCCCGCACGGCCGTGTTGTCGACGGCGAGGATGTCGATCGGGTCTTCCTTCTCCAGACGGTAGCGGTTGATGCCGACGATCGTGTCGTTGCCCGAGTCGATACGGGCCTGTTTGCGGGCGGCCGCTTCCTCGATGCGCATCTTCGGAATGCCGGTCTCGATCGCTTTGGCCATGCCGCCGAGCTTTTCGACCTCTTGGATCAGTTCCCATGCCTTGTGCACGATCTCGTTGGTCAGCGACTCCACGTAGTAGGAGCCGGCCCACGGGTCGACGCTGCGCGTGACGTAGGTCTCCTCCTGAATGTAGATCTGGGTGTTGCGGGCGATGCGGGCCGAGAAGTCGGTCGGCAGGGCGATCGCCTCGTCGAGCGCGTTCGTGTGCAGGCTCTGCGTGTGGCCGAGCGCGGCGCCCATCGCCTCGATGGCCGTACGGGCCACGTTGTTGAACGGGTCTTGCTCGGTGAGCGACCAGCCCGACGTCTGCGAATGCGTGCGCAGGGCGAGCGACTTGGGATTTTTCGGGTCGAACTGCTTCACGATCTTGGCCCAGAGCAGGCGGGCGGCCCGCATCTTGGCGATTTCCATGAAGTGGTTCATGCCGATAGCCCAGAAGAACGACAGCCGGGGCGCGAACGTGTCGACGCTCATGCCTGCGTTCACTCCCGTACGCAGATACTCCAGTCCGTCGGCCAGCGTGTACGCCAACTCGATGTCGGCCGTCGCGCCGGCTTCCTGCATATGGTAGCCCGAAATGGAGATCGAGTTGAATTTCGGCATGTTCTTCGACGTGTATTCGAAGATGTCGGCGATGATCTTCATCGAGAATTCGGGCGGGTAGATATAGGTGTTGCGGACCATGAACTCCTTGAGGATGTCGTTCTGGATCGTGCCGCTCAGCTGCTCGAGCGTGCAACCCTGCTCCAGCCCCGCCACGATGTAGAACGCCAGTACGGGCAGCACGGCGCCGTTCATCGTCATCGAGACGGACATCTTGTCGAGCGGAATGCCGTCGAACAGCACTTTCATATCCTCGACCGAGCAGATCGACACGCCCGCTTTGCCCACGTCGCCCACGACGCGCGGATGGTCGGCGTCGTAGCCGCGGTGCGTGGCCAGGTCGAACGCTACGGACAGTCCCTTCTGTCCCGAAGCGAGGTTGCGGCGGTAAAACGCGTTCGACTCCTCGGCGGTCGAGAAACCGGCGTACTGACGGATCGTCCACGGGCGCATCACGTACATCGTGCTGTACGGGCCGCGCAGGAACGGAGCGATGCCGGCGGCGTAGTTCAGGTGTTCCATGCCCTCGAGGTCCGAGGCGGTGTAGGTCCCCTTCACGGCGATGTGCTCGGGGGTCATCCAAGGCTGCGCTTCGGCGCCCTCCTTCGCGTCGCAGGACTTTCCGGCGGCGCTGTTCGTATATGTCAGGTCTGAAAATTTGGCTCTCATGATTAATCCCTGTTTAGATGCCCAGCTCCTTCAGGTAGTAGTGAAGGGTTTCGAGCACGTTGTCGCGGATGCTGATGAAATTCTTGATGCCCTGCGCCTCGAGCTCCTCCTTGCAGGCGGGCGCTCCGGCCACGACGAAGATGGCCCGGCCGTCGAGCAGCTTGTAGGCTTCGGGGGCGAGCGTCGCGTAGTCGTCGTCCGACGCGCAGATCACGACGATGTCGGCTTTCGCCTCGACGGCGGCGCGTATCCCTTCCTCGACGCTGTGGAAATAAGTGTTGTCCTGCACGCGGATGCCGGCGCAGGCGAAGAAGTTGCACGAGAACTGGGCCCGGGCCCGGGCGAACGCGAGCGCTCCGACTGTCACCATGAAAGCCTTCGGGCTCTTTCCGCTCCGGTCGACCTGCAGACGCATCTGCTCGAAAGCCATCGCGCCGCGATAGGGCTTCAGCGTGCGAACGCCCTCGGGCGCCTGAGACGAGCAGCCGCAACGGCACGAGCTCTTGCCCGTAACGACCTCTTCGGTGATTTCGTCGCCGGCCACCTCGCTGAAATTCGGGAACTGATTCGTTCCGAGCAGCGTCTCGCGCCGCTTGGCGATGTTCAGGTTCTTCTTGGCGGCCGAGGCTTCGACCTGATCCTGAATGAATCCGGCCTCGAACGCGGCGATGTAGCCTCCTTTTTCTTCGACTTGCTTGAACAGGCTCCACGCCTGCTCGGCAATCGAGGCGGTCAGGTTCTCGATATAGTACGATCCGCCGGCCGCGTCGCATACCTGATTGAAATGCGACTCTTCCTTGAGCAGCAACTGCACGTTACGCGCGATGCGGGCCGAGAAGTCGGTCGGCTTCTCGTAAATTGCGTCGAACGGCAGCACCTCGATCGAGTGAACGCCGGCAATCGCCGCGCTCATCGCTTCGGTCGTGCCGCGCAACATGTTGACGTAGGGGTCGTAGACGGTCATGTTCCACCGCGAGGTCACGGCATGCGCGAACATTTTGGCGGCGCACTCGCATGAGGGCTCGTACTGCGCTACGATATTGGCCCACAACATCCGCGCGGCGCGGAACTTGGCGATCTCCATGAAGTAGTTCGAGCTGACGGCCATCGAGAAGCGGATCGAGCGGGCCGCCTTTTCGACCGGCACGCCGAGCTCCGTGAGCCGCACGAGGTATTCGTGTCCGGCCGCCAGCGTGAAGGCCAGCTCCTGCACGATCGTCGAGCCGCTGTTGTGGAATGTCTCGCCGGAGACGGAGACCGTCCGCAGCTTTTTGTATTTGGCTCCCGCTCCGATCAGCAAGGCGAGGTTCTCGAAACCTTTGCACTGCCCGCTTTTGCATGCCATCGTGCCTTTGAGGGTCAGCTTCTTGACGATCGGATCGAGAACGAAATTCGCCCGCGCGTCGTCGGACCCCGCGTTTTCGCGGTCGAGTTTCTCTATGAAAAGTCCGGCGACCTTTTTCGTCGCGCAGCCGCTGAAAGTCAGCTCGGTGTTACGCAGCGAGACGCCGCCGAGCAGCGTGTCCAGATCGTCCGCCGAGAATTCCTTGTTGCCGATCACGAGCCCGATGGATTCGACTCCCTTGGTCAGCAGCGCGTGAATGCGGGCGTTGGCCTCGCGCGGGCACTCGACTTCGATCGTTTGCAGGATCAGCCAGTCGTTGTTTTTCTTGGTTCCCCGGACGTAAGGGAACTCGCCGCACTGCGAGCCGAGGAACCGGAGCCCCTCGAGATTCTCGGCGCGGTAGTACGGGCGGACGTTGAACCCTTCCGCCGTTTTCCATACCAGCTTTTTCTCGTAGTCGGCTCCCTTGAGGTCCGCTTTGATCGCCTCCTCCCACCGCTCGGTCGTGACCGGGGGAAATTCGGCGAAAAGCTTTTGCTCTTTATTTGCCATAGTGTTTTTGATTAGATAGTTTTTGGTTTTCCCTGTGTACCGAAAAGTACAAATGCTTACAAAGTTATAAAATTTTATCGACTCGAGACAAATCGGACGGAGATATAAACGAATGTTCCGGCATGTGAGTCTGCGGGAGGAAGGCGTTCGGGCGGCGGGGCTTTCTTTCCGCGGGATACAGGAATCCGGCAGCCCCGCCATCGTCCGGTTCGTCGCCCTTTTGATCCGGACCGTGCTCGGACGCGGCCAGTGCGGGCTGTGGCGGAAGCCCGGCCGGTTGAAATCGTAGCGCTCGTTACGGTTGCTTTTCCATGTTCGGGGCCACGGCGGTCCGGAAAATCGCGGATGCCCGGGGCGATGCGAACCGGTTTGCCTGTCCGGGCCGGACGGCATGACCGGACCGTACGGTGGAAGCGGTCCGGCGTTTATGGCGGTTCGGATCGCGGGCGGACTCCGGGCGCAAAGGCGCGGGTGCCGGATTCGATCGTCGGAGACCGGACGGCCGGTACGCGCCGTGTCGGACGGTCCGTTGCAGCAGTCGGAGCATCCGGCCGGCCGGAGGGTCTGCCTTGTGTTGCCGGCCGAATGAAGGCGAGGTATTCGGAATTTTGACAAAAAAAATTACTTTTGTACTGTTCACTACCGATTATGAAACCAAAACATCAATCTATGAAAGCCTTGTTCTGGCCGGTCTTCTGTGCCGGTTTCCTGTCGCTTTGTTCCTGCGGGCCGCGTGTTGCGCGGGTCGAATCGGTCGATATCGTGCCCCGTCCCGTGACGGTCGAAGCCTCTGACGGGGCGTTCGATCTGACCCGGTCGACGAAGATATGCCTGTTGTCCGACGACACGATGCTGTTGCGCAGCGCCGATTTCTTCAACGGATTGCTGCAACCTTCGCTCGGCCGCGCGCTGAAAGTCGAAACGGGAGCTTGCGCCGATTCCGACGCGATCCGCGTCGAGCTGGGCGATCTGGCGCCCGAAGCCTATGAGATCAGCATCCGTCCCGAGGGCGTCCGGATCGTCGGGGGCAGTCCCGCCGGCGTCTATTATGCGTTCCAGACGATACGCCAGCTGTTGCCCGAGCCCGTGCTCCGGGGCGAGAAAGCCGGCGTTGTCGAGCTGCCCGTCGTCGAAATCGCCGACCAGCCTTATTTCGCTTACCGCGGAGGTATGCTCGACGTGGGCCGGCACTTTTTCTCGGTGGACGACGTCAAGGAGTTCATCGACATTCTGGCCATGCACAAGATCAATCGCTTTCACTGGCATCTGACCGAAGACCACGGCTGGCGGATCGAGATCAAGAAATATCCGGAGCTGACACGCGTGGGCGCGTTCCGCGACCGTTGCGATCTGGACCCGGCCGCGCCGCTCGATTCGGTGCCTTACGGAGGATTTTATACGCAGGACGAAGTGAAAGAGATCGTGCGCTATGCGACCGATCGCTTCATTACGGTGATTCCCGAAATCGAAATGCCGGGTCATTCGACCGCTGCACTGGCTTCCTATCCTTATCTCGGATGCCGGGGCGAGGATTATAAGGTCTCGTCTGTCTGGGGCGTCAAGGAAGACGTGTATTGCGCGGGCAACGATTCGACGTTCGCTTTTCTTGAGGGCGTGCTGACCGAAGTGGTCGATCTGTTCCCCTCCGAGTACATCCATATCGGCGGGGACGAGTGTCCGAAGGTCCGCTGGAAAGCCTGCCCGAAATGCCAGAAACGGATTCGGGACGAAAAGCTCAAGGACGAGTTCGAACTGCAGAGCTATTTCGTGCAGCGTATGGAGAAATTCCTGAACGGAAAAGGTCGGAAGATCGTCGGTTGGGACGAGATCATGGAAGGAGGGCTGTCCAAGACGGCTACCGTCATGTCGTGGCGCGGCGCGGCCGGCGGCATCGAAGCGGCCAAGAGCGGCAACCATGTGATCATGGCTCCCAACACGCACTGCTATCTGGACTACTATCCGACGCGCGACATCGAGAACGAGCCCCGGGGAATCGGCGGATTCCTGCCCATCGAAATGGTTTATGCGCTCGATCCGTACGAGGGTCTCAACGCGCATGAGCGGGAGTATATTCTCGGCGTTCAGGGCAATCTGTGGACCGAATTCATCGCCGAGCTCGATCATGCCGAGTACATGCTGCTGCCTCGCTTGGCCGCGATCGCCGAAGTAGGCTGGTCGTACGACCGGAAGGACTATCCCGATTTTTACCGGCGTATGGCCTCGCTGCGCAAGCAATACGATATTAACGGGTACGACTACGGCAAGCACATGTTCGCCGCCGACAGCGCGGCGACGGCTCCTGCCGGTCGATAACGTACACGGGAAGCTGGCCTTTATGTTCCGGAAAGCCTTGCGGACCGCCCGCAGGGCTTTCCGGTTCGTTCGGCCCGGGGGCGGGATGTTCTCGGGTTCAGGCTCGCACAGGTTTTCAGGATTTGTGCCGGCGTCGGACCGATACGCGCGGAACTTCGCAGGCAATACCGGAAAGGCGTCGGAAAATGGCCGGTACGCCGCCGGGCCGACCGACCGTCGGCCGAACGTTGCTCGATTATGAAAAAATGGATTTGGATATGGGCTGCCGCCGCGCTGGTGGGCTGCGGCCGGCATCTCGAGAGGGTCGGGTCGGTCGATATCGTTCCCGAGCCTTCGGATGTCCGTGTCGGCGAAGGCGTCTTTTCGCTGACCCGACGGACCGAGATCCGTCTTTCGGACGGGGACTCCGCGCTGGTCCGTACGGCCGAGCTTTTCGGCGGGCTGGCCGGAAAGTCGCTGGGCAGGCCGCTTGCGGTCGTCCGGGGCGGCGGACAGGAATCGGGAACGATCTGCGTCGCATTGGGCGATCTGCCGGCCGAGGCTTATGTGCTGAGCGTGCGCTCCGACCGGATCGATCTGACGGGGGGCTCGCCGGCGGGCGTATTCTACGGTTTTCAGACGCTCCGACAGCTATTGCCGGAGTCCGCCCTGAGGGGAGAAAAGGCCCGGGCGATCGATCTGCCCGTGGTCGAAATCCGCGATGAGCCCCGCATCGGTTACCGGGCGTTGTTGCTCGACGTGGGACGGCACTTTTTCGGTCCCGAGGAGGTCAAGTCGGTTATCGACCTGATGGCGATGCACAAGCTGAATCGCCTGCAATGGCATCTGACCGAGGATCAGGGGTGGCGGATCGAAATCCGGAAGTATCCGGAACTGACCCGCCGGGGTGCCTGGCGCGACCGCTCCGACCTGCGGCCGGCCGAGGACGGGCGTCCCGAGAAGGACCCGCAGCCTTACGGAGGGTATTACACCCAGCAACAGGTGCGCGAAATCGTTCGTTACGCGGTCGACCGGTTTATCGAGATCGTGCCCGAAATCGAAATGCCCGGACATGCGATGGCCGCGCTGGCGTCCTATCCTTGGCTCGGCTGTCTCGGCGAAGGCTACGAGGTCCCCTCGCTGTGGGGCGTAAAGGAGGACGTGTACTGCGCGGGCAAGGACTCGACCTTCGTCTTTCTGGAGGATGTGCTGACGGAGGTGACCGATCTGTTCCCTTACGGGCTTGTTCACATAGGCGGCGACGAATGTCCGAAGGCCCGTTGGAAAGAGTGTCCCCGCTGCCAGAGACGCATGCGGGACGAGGGCTTGGGCGGCGAGGAGGAGTTGCAGAGTTATTTCGTGCGTCGGATCGAGCGCTTTCTGGCCTCGAGGAATCGGCGGATGGTCGGCTGGGACGAGATTCGTCAGGGCGGACTGTCGGAGACGGCCATCGTGCTGTCGCGCAAGCGAGAGCAGGGGCTTCGCTCGGCGCTCGAAAACGGCAACGACGTGATTATGACGCCCTATCTGAATTGCTATTTCGATTACTATCAGGGCAGTCGCGAGACCGAGCCGCTGGCTTTCGGCGGCTTTCTGCCGTTGCGGACGGCTTACGATCTGGACCCGTTCGAGGGCTTGAACGCAGAACAGTCGCGCCGGATTCTGGGCGTGCAGTGCAACCTGTGGACCGAATTCGTTGCGACGCTCGACCATGCCGAGTATATGTTGCTGCCCCGACTGGCGGCTTTCGCCGAACGGGCTTGGACGGG
>CDYR01048958.1_pt1 | contig 12229 bp, 9 predicted proteins | sample 557691 | NCBI WGS metagenome assembly CDYR01 (sample SAMEA3182103, study PRJEB8094) | gut metagenome | biome: human; feature: gut; material: Stool; isolation source: human stools | place: Canada | collected 2013-02-19 | reverse complement strand
AATCGGCAGAGAGCCGGATAATACATACGAGCATCGAAGTCGTAACTGTCATAGCCGTGCAGCTCTATAAACTCCTTTCCTCCGTATTTGTACGGCTGTTCTTCGGGCTGGTAATGGGCTTCATAAGGAAGACCGAAAGGATAGTATTGCATACGTTGGTAGGTGACGGTATGCTCTATGGGTTTTGGGCGAATAGGTGGTTTATCTCCGCCTATCGCCCCCCGGTTCGTCAAGGAAAAAGGAGGTTCCACTGGTATTAGTTTTGCTACCGCACTGCCGTAGACGGTGCGGATATTCCCTTGATAATCCCGCACGAAGTACCGGAAATCTTGTTCCGAACAATCCAAATAGCCGTCGCCGTTATGAATTCGTATCAGGGTATCGCTCTCGAAATCGGCTCCCGCATATTCCAAAGAACCCCGACGTGCTGTAACATGACTGCTCATGGCCGCTGTCCCCGATGTACTGCCGAAGGGCTGACCCGCGGGGATAACGACCGTTGTCTGTGGTGTGAGGTATTTACTGCCGGTTCTCTTGCCGTCGGCGGTGTAATAATTCACGATAGCCGACCCGTTGCGGAACTGTACGGTGTCGGGCAGATTCAGCAAATTGTATCGTATGGCGACAATATCCCGGTCGAGGTCAGCCGTCATATTTCCGTTGGAGTCCTTTATTACAAAATAAGACAATCGTCCGAATGTGAAATTCATATCGTTTGAACTTTCAGGAATATAATCTATACTATATTTGACAAGTCAAATGGAAGCAATCTTTTTATTTTTCAAAACGTAATTATACTTTATTGTTAGTATGAGTTATTTAGCTTTAACGTCATTATCGAGAAACATAATGGGAAAGATTGTCTCGACAGTTTCTCCTCGATGAGTTGCCGGGATAAATTTATATTGGCATATTATCTTGGCTACTTTTAATGCTTCCTCATCGATTACTGTGTCTCCCGAACTTTTTCTGATACCGATTAGTTTTGCAATACCATGTTTATCGATTAAGACATCAACTACTACTGGTATTTTCCCTTGCATAGGAGCCCTCTTTACTCGTTTAAAATTCGATGTTATAATTTGCCTTAAAGAATCGTTACCTAAAATAAATTGGGGCTCGGTCTCAACTTCGTATAATTGATATATTTCGTTTGTTGACGGTCGTGATATTTTAAAATACTTTTTTGCTAAGTTTTCTATATCTGCAATGTTTTCGCTTGGAGTAGTTTTGTATGTTCTCATTTTACAAAAAGAGCTGTCTTTATAAAAACTAACTTGCCAGACAGATGGATCATATTCCTTCATATTTGGGATATCTTGCCTTTTTTGTTTAACAAAATTATTCCCTGAATAAAAGATAGGAATCTTGTCTCCAAAAGCTTTGATAGAGTGTCCCATATATATTGTTCGTCCTACGAAATCGAAAGTCTCATATTTATAAGACTTACTATTGTTGCTAAATATCAATAAGGTGTAATATAGTGAATCTGTTGTAGAAATTAGTATTATTTCGTCCTTCCTTTTTTGGGCTTGGATATGTTCGGAGTCATTAAGATATATGGAGATTAATTCTTTTGTAAAATCTGTCAGTACGATATCTCTATTTCCTGAACAGGAAATAAACCAAGTAATGAATATGAAACTAATTATCTTTCTCATACTTTCAAAAATAGATTAAATAAAAAGGTAATTCTTATTTTTTTGAGGGGATTAAGTGTCTTATATATCATTTATTAGAAGAGAAAATATATTCCCATGGGATAGGTCCTATAATTTTGTTTTTATCATACATTATTAAACGCCCCTTTTGTGGCTGATATACATAGTGTTCAACTCTATATCCTTTGGAATTAGAGATAAGTGCTGCCGCATATTTATCACCATGATTGTCTTTTTTTCTAAACCCCGATGGATATGAATTGTTTGGATGATTGTGAACGATCGATGTTACAGTCGCTCCATTCATACTTAATCTTTTTGCTTGTTTACTTACTTTAATGGAGTGTTCTTGATGGTTAGTCATAACAAGGGAACCATTGTTTTGTGTATTTATTAACCCAAATTCAATTTTTGTATTATTAGCAAAGAACTTGAATAAATTTGCTCCGTCTGATTCATTATTAATAGAAAAACTTGTTTCCTGATTGAAAAACCATGCTTTTTTTGAATCGGTTATGACTCCATATTCGAAATTGATGGAATTATACTTCTTGTTCCCGTCTTCATCGACCGAGAAAGTCCGTTGATAATCACCGTTACTATCTTTTGCCACCATATAAAAGGCATCTTGGGTCTTGTTCTCGATACGATTTATAATTCTGCCATCGTAATCTATTTCCCAAATATCCCTCCCGTCCGGGTCTACATAATTCACCGGATTATTATTACAATAGGCATAGGGCGAGATGGAGTAATATTTCTCGCAGAGAGGATCCATCGTCATAAATCGGCAGAGAGCCGGATAATACATACGAGCATCGAAGTCGTAACTGTCATAGCCGTGCAGCTCTATAAACTCCTTTCCTCCGTATTTGTACGGCTGTTCTTCGGGCTGGTAATGGGCTTCATAAGGAAGACCGAAAGGATAGTATTGCATACGTTGGTAGGTGACGGTATGCTCTATGGGGGTTGGGCGAATAGGTGGTTTATCTCCGCCTATCGCCCCCCGGTTCGTCAAGGAAAAAGGAGGTTCCACTGGTATTAGTTTTGCTACCGCACTGCCGTAGACGGTGCGGATATTCCCTTGATAATCCCGCACGAAGTACCGGAAATCTTGTTCCGAACAATCCAAATAGCCGTCGCCGTTATGAATTCGTATCAGGGTATCGCTCTCGAAATCGGCTCCCGCATATTCCAAAGAACCCCGACGTGCTGTAACATGACTGCTCATGGCCGCTGTCCCCGATGTACTGCCGAAGGGCTGACCCGCGGGGATAACGACCGTTGTCTGTGGTGTGAGGTATTTACTGCCGGTTCTCTTGCCGTCGGCGGTGTAATAATTCACGATAGCCGACCCGTTGCGGAACTGTACGGTGTCGGGCAGATTCAGCAAATTGTATCGTATGGCGACAATATCCCGGTCGAGGTCAGCCGTCATATTTCCGTTGGAGTCGTAAAAATAATCGAGTCCGTTATGATTATAGTCCCGATATTCTTTCATGTCGTATCGCCCCTGTTCTCCCACCATATCGGTAATCTCTACTACCCTATTCCCTTCATAAAACCAGTTCATCTCGTCTATCATTCCGCCCCTTCCCCCATTGCGATACAAATTTACCATATTACCATGCTTGTCATATTCATATTCGACATGATAACGGCCGCTGGAAAAATCACTGCCTGTCACCGAATAGGCCGAAGCCAGCCGGTCGTAGGCATCATAAGTGAAGCGATAGCCGTTCACAATCGTGTCGGTATCGGTGCGATATGTCCAATTCATCGCCGATATATTTCCGTTATAACGAACTTTCCCATAGTTTCCCATAAAGCTTTCGTAATACAAATTCTGTACAAAATCGACATCTTCTATCCGAGTGATCCAACCCTGCAAATTATACCGATATTTAGCATGCGTCAGTCCTCCGTCGATACTTTTGCTGGATATCCGTCCCAACTCGTCGTATTCATATATCCAATCGGTAGACAAAGAGTCGTTAACCGCATAATCGGTGCGGGTGAGGCGTCCCGAGCGGTCATAAGTATTTTCTACGGACTCCGATACCGATAAACGCCCCCGGGAATCCAAATGTTCCGTGTATGATTTAAGAATATTTCCCGAAAGGTCGCATTGAGCATAAGTCATTTCATAATCACCCGATACATGCCGAGTGCGTGTCTGTACGGGATTTCCATATTCATCGTAATAATAAACGGTAATCGCATATTTGCTCCTGTCCGTCAAGTCGAACACCTGCGTCCCGGTCAGCAAACCTTTGGCCGAGGAATAAGCCGCACCATATCCCTCCTTACTCCGATAGGCAAGCTGCGAAGCTGCCGTCCCCTCGATGTACAAAAAAGAATAGTCGTCGTAATAATTGACCGTGAGCAACCGGTAATCATTGGCGGCAGGCAGCAGAATCCTGAGGGTATAACCCATACCCGGCCACGCAGTATAACTATCGGCACGTTCCTCGACAAACAATTTTTCTTTACAATACTGGCGCAAGTCTCCGGGGCTGCGAAGCGGATTCGCCTCATAAGTATACAGCACTCGGGAGAGGGCATCATATTTGGTTATGGTCCAGAGACTTTCGCTCTGTTGATTGCCGTCCTGACTCATGACCAATCGATTAGCCCTATCGTAAATCATCTGTATCGATTTACAACCGGGCAAACGCTTCCCTATGCAGTTCCCCCGGTCGTCGTATTTATAGAGATAGGCATACTGTTGCAAAAGAGTGTGGCTGTCGGGATAATTGCCGGTATTATACATTCCGTCCACAGCCATCGGGGGCAGTACGTAGCACAGCCTGCCGTGGTCGTCATAAATGTAGTAAGTGTCATAACCGTTTCCCTGACGGGCCATAACCACTCGACCCGATTTATCGGTGAAACTCTCTTGCCAAATTCCGTCCTCGTCGGTTTCGCGAGTAACATAAAGAGCACCCGGGGTATACCGCCCCACTCGTTGTACCCCATCGGACGAAATTCGGAAAAGAACGACCTCTCCTGCCGTATTGCACCGATATGCAGCAGTCTTCGGGTGAGCGTTCCAAACAGCTCCGGGATTTTTCACACCGACTGTCCGGCTCAACGGTGAGTTTTCGTACAAAGTCTCCCGATAGAGATATGTGTCTCCATAATAACTTTGAGCCGTCTGCCCGTATGTAGAAGGATTCACATAACAGCCGTTGTTCCCCGATACGGGTGTGGGAAGCCCTTGACGATATTCTCTCCCGGCCTCGTCGTAACCGACTGTGGACAGCAGGTCGGCGCCCGTTGCCGTGAAACCCACTCGGGCAGTCTGTTCGGGACGACCCAGCCCGTCATAATAGACCACGGTCGCAAGCGCCTGCGAAGCCCCTTCGGCAGTTATCCGGCCGTCCTCTATATTCGCCGACGTACTACCGCCGGGAAGAACGACCTCCACGATATAATTTTTTTCAGACGACAAACTCAAAGGAATATCGACGGCAGCCGACACTATCGCCGACATGGGCGACAAAAAGAGTATAGACAAACTCATTGAAAAGCGGAGGGGTCTTTTCATAGTATCGTGATTTTGTGTCTCTCCGTAAATTTATGCTTTTTTTTACATTTCCCCAAATATTTCACGCCTTTTTTTCATGCCTCGGCTCCAAACGACTGTTTTAACCCTCTTCAAACAAAATTCGGGAATTATTTTCGAGGAAAGCCCCATGAAACACATTCCCCCTATGCATAGCATGAAAGCCGACTCTTCCCATTATCCGGGAATCACCCTTCTCCGAACAATCGCACAGCATTGGCCGAGGTAGCCTCCTCCACCTCGGCAGTCGTAATATCCAGAATTTCGGCTATTCGCTTCGCCATATAAGGCAAATACGAAGGTTCGTTCCGTTTGCCCCGATAAGGCACGGGAGCCAAATACGGGGCATCGGTTTCGAGCAATATACGCCCGATGCCCACTTCTCGTACCATATCTTCAAGATGAGCGTTCTTGAAAGTAACGATGCCGTTTATCCCGAAATAATAGTCACCGGTTCCCCTCAGCAGACGCACCTGTTCGGCCGACCCCGTGAAACTGTGGAACACCCCTCGGAATGCCGGCACTCTGCCCGACTGCAACAGAGCCGATATTTCGTCGAATGCCTCCCGGCAATGAATAATCACCGGCAAACCCGACTCTGCCGCCCACCCCGTTTGCATCACAAAAGCCTCTTTCTGCTCCTCGGCATAGGTCTTGTCCCAATACAAATCGAGCCCTATCTCGCCCACGGCGCAATACTCCCCGGAGAAAAGCAGCTCTCTCACCTGTCCAAGCCGCTCCCGATAATCGTCCTCCACCGACGTGGGGTGTAGCCCCATAGCCATACGGCAATAACCGGGAAACAAATCGTTCGTGGCATGCATGGCTTGCACCGTGTCGAAATCGACATTGGGCAATATCACCCGTTCGACTCCCGCTTCACGGGCGCGGCGCACCACCTCGACACGGTCTTCGTCAAACTCTTCCAGATAAATATGCGTGTGAGTATCAATCATCTTCGGGTCGTTTTTCTCCACTGCGGTAATAATATACTACGCCGTAAGCCCGGCAACGGTTCAAACGGATTTCGGCAGGGAGATCGGCGTAATACGCCTCCACCTGATTCCACAAATCCAAGATAATCCGGTCCGCCTCCTCGCGCAAGGCATCCAATCCCGACTGGGAACGAGTCGTATTCAGTTTATAATTCTGTTGTTCCCGATAGGCTTCCTTGAAAATATCGTAATGCACGGTCACTTTCGCGATCGTAGGGTTATAAATAGGTGCGCCTCCGTGCGACACCCGTTCGCGTTCCCCCTCGATGAGACGTTCTCCCCAAACGAGAATGTGCTTCTCGCCGGTCAGCTCGGGCACGGCAAAATCTTCGGGGTCGAGCCCGTAAAACAATTTGTGTTCCTTACGCACCTCGTTACGCAACACAGCCAAATTAAGCACCTGTATGAAATGCGAGATGTACAACCGGGCCGTCTTCAAATGCGACTGATATTGTCGGTTGGCCTCGGCCTGAGCCGTATAGCAATACTGGAACTGCTCGACGGCACTTTTGAAACGTCTCAAAAGAACGCGGGCCTCGTTCAGCGTTTTATACGAAGCCGCCTGCTTGTCCACATCGCACTCGTGCTCCATCGCCACCGCTTTTTCAAGAGCGGCAAGGCGGGCTTTGTCTGTATTCGGTAACCGGCGGTAAGGCATTGTTTCTGAAAAATTTTAGTGATCTCGTTTTATCAATGAATTCGCCAAATCGTATAAGGGCTGCTTTGCCGCTTCGTCCACTCCGATTTGCCGCAAAGCCTCTATCGCCCGACGACTGTATTCGTCGACCTGCCGCAGACACAAATCGCCCGCACCGACACGGTCGTACAATGCCGTCACAGCAGCTATCTTCTCGGAAGGATCGTATTCGGCTGCGCTCAACCAGCGGGACAACTCCTCGGCATCTTTCCCTTCGACCCGTTGCCGGGCATTGATGAGCATATACGTTTTCTTGTTATTCAGAATATCGCCTCCTATCTTTTTCCCGAAACGGGCAGGGTCGCCATACACGTCCAACCAATCGTCCTGCAACTGGAACGCCAGTCCCAAAGACTCGCCGAAATGGTAAATACAATCCGCATCCGTCTCGCTCGCTCCGCCTATAATCGCCCCTATCTTCAACGCTCCCCCCAATAGCACGGCTGTTTTCAAGCGAATCATCTCGATATATTCCGCCTCGGTCACATCGTCCCGACGCTCGAATTCCATATCGTATTGCTGACCCTCGCAAATTTCAAGAGCCGTTTTCAAGAACAACTCGACGACGGCCCCCGTGTGCGGAGCTTCCGTGCGGGCGATATAACGGAAAGCGATGATCTCCATAGCATCGCCCGAAAGTATGGCCGTATTCTCGTCCCACACCTTATGCACTGTGGGTTTACCCCGGCGCACGTCGGCTTTGTCCATCACATCGTCGTGCAACAGCGTGAAATTGTGAAACACTTCCAACCCCACCGCCGCATTCAATGCCCGACGATAATCGCCCGCAAACATCTCGCAAGCAAGCAACGTCAACAAAGGCCTCACGCGCTTACCGCCCAACGACAACTCATAACGCACGGGAGCATACAATCCATCGGGTTCGGCGGCATATTCTATCTTCGAAAGTTCAGCTTCTATCGCATCGAAATATCTTTGCAGTTTTTCCATAAACTACTTGAAAATTTTTATGTTTTACATAGAACAAAGTTCAAAATTAACGATTTCCATCGAGCCGAGCAAACATAACTCACAATATAATACGAATAAAGTTCCGATACAAACTCGTTCCGCCACATACTTTATTGCCCTTTTTCCCGTTAATAAATCATCGGGAACCATTCTGCCGAAAGCAAAATTCAATCACGCGACTTTATGCCGACCGGGAATTTTGGCTATCTTTGAAACCCGAAAACAATTATGACACATACGTTTCGATATATAACGGTTCTTCTGGCGACTGTCACTACATGCTTCGCCGGGAGGGGACAAGAGGGGAAAAGCTCGTTCGACTTTCTCAATATCCCCACCTCTACCCACGCCTATACGTTGGGAGGAACCAATATATCCGTCATCGACGAAGATATAAACCTCGTCAATCAAAACCCGGCTCTGATGGGACCCGAATCGGATTTACAACTCGGGCTGAACTACATGAAATACGTCGGGGGAATCAATCTGGCAGGAGCCACTTTCGGAAAGGCGGCCGGAGAACGGGGAGCATGGGCGGCCGGCATACAATACTACGGGTACGGCAAAATGAAAAGTGCCGACGAAACCGGCGTGATCACCGGTGAATTTTCACCCAAAGACATCGTCTTCAACGGTATCTACGCCCACGACATCACCACGACCTTGCGGGGCGGAGTCAATGCCAAAGTCATCTACTCCTCTTACGAACAATACACCTCTTGGGCGCTTGCCGTCGATCTCGGCCTCAACTACTACAACGCCGACAACGACCTCTCGCTCTCGCTGGTAGCACGCAATCTGGGTGGACAAATCAAACGTTACAACGACACTTTCGAACGCATGCCGTTCGATTTGCAGATAGGCTATACGCAAAGCCTCGAACATGCGCCCATACGGGTGTCGGTCACCGCTCGTAACCTCACAAGGTGGAAACTTCCCTATCCCACCATCGAAAGCAGCTCTTACACCGGGAGCGACGAAATCGTCGAAAAAAGCGGATTCGTGGACAACCTTTTCCGCCACCTCATTTTCGGCGTGGAGTTCCTTCCCACCGACCGCATTTACATAGGAGTGGGGTACAACTACAAAACCCGCACCGACATGCGCACCGCTCACCGTAACTTTCTCTCCGGATTCAGCATAGGCGGCGGAATCAAAGTCCGCATGTTCGGCATAGGTGTCGCCCTCGCACAACAACACACGGGAGCGACCACGCTCATGGTCAACCTCTCGACCAATCTTTTCGAATTCAAAAAATAAATGCTTATGAATAAACCTGAACCTCGGATAATCATCGCCGTAGACGGCTTCTCGTCGTGTGGAAAAAGTACGATGGCGAAAGCTCTTGCCCGGAACATAGGCTACATTTATATCGACAGTGGCGCGATGTACCGCGCCGTCACCCTCTACTGCCTCGACCACGGTCTCATCGACGGCGACACGGTCGATGCCGATACGCTGAGGTCCCTCATGGACGACATTCAAATCGATTTCCGCCCCGATCCCGAAACGGGTATGACACACACATTTCTAAACGGAATCGACGTAGAGCGTGAAATTCGCTCCATGCGAGTATCCGACAAGGTAAGCCCCGTTAGTGCCATACCTTTCGTGCGCACGGCGATGGTCGCCGCACAGCAAAAGATGGGCGGACGGAAAGGCATCGTCATGGACGGGCGCGATATAGGCACGACCGTATTCCCACATGCCGAACTGAAAATATTCGTCACGGCCTCGGCGGAGACTCGGGCACAACGACGCGTCGACGAACTGAGGGCGAAAGGTATCGATGTCGATTTCGACGAAGTGGTCGCCAACATCAACAAACGCGACCACATCGACCAGACCCGTAAAGAAAGCCCTTTGCGCAAAGCCGACGATGCCATAGAGCTCGACAATTCCCACATGACAATCGCCGAGCAAGACGCATGGCTCATGACCCGGTACAGAGAAACCGTCGAAAAACTTCGATAAACCACCCGCAAAGGTAGAAAGGAGACAGGTTATGGCACGCATAGAAATAGACGAACATTCGGGTTTCTGCTTCGGTGTAGTCACGGCTATCCGCAAAGCCGAAGAAGAACTCGACCGCACCGGACGACTCTACTGCCTCGGCGACATCGTACACAACAGCAACGAAGTGGAACGACTCAAAGCCAAAGGGCTCATCACCATAGACCACGAGCAACTCAAACAGTTGCACGACGTGAAAGTATTGCTGCGAGCCCACGGCGAACCTCCCGAAACCTACCGAATCGCCGCCGAGAACAACATCGAAATCATCGACGCCACCTGCCCCGTCGTGTTGCAACTGCAACGTAAAATCAAAACCGCATACGATTCCAACCCTCCCGGAGAGGCGCAAATCGTTATCTACGGCAAAACCGGACACGCCGAAGTCAACGGACTGGTGGGACAGACCCACGGCAAAGCCGTCGTCATCGAGGGGGACAAAGACCTCGGCAAGATAGACCTCCGCAAAAAACTGTTGCTCTATTCCCAGACAACTAAGTCGGTAGAAGGTTTCCGCCACATCGTCGACGAGATAAAACAGCTGAAACCCGATGGACAATTCGAATCGTTCGACACCATCTGTCGGCAAGTCGCCAACCGCATTCCCAATATCAGGGAGTTTGCCCGCCGACACGACCTTATCCTGTTCGTTTGCGGGAAAAAGAGTTCCAACGGACGGGTGCTTTTCGGAGAATGCCTGCAAGTCAATCCCCAATCCCGACTCGTTTCCGACATCAGTGAAATAGACCCCACATGGCTCGAAGGAAAAGAGAGCATAGGTATCTGCGGAGCTACCTCCACCCCCCGCTGGCTCATGACCGAAGTCCAAGAATACATAACCCGGCAGCTCCAATAAACAAAACCGATATTCCCTACCGGCTTTCATCGGCAATGTAACTCTTTTTGTATAAAACTAACTATTACAAACAAGATTTATTCCTATTTTTGCAAAGCAGGAATAAATAAACTTTCGAAAAAAACGGAATTCTGACCATTCCCGCCATGAACAATTAAACAATATAGGTTATGTCGCAAATTAAATGTGTAGGTATTTTAACTTCCGGTGGCGATGCTCCCGGAATGAATGCGGCCATTCGCGCGGTAACCCGTGCAGCCATCTACAACGGATTCGAGGTAAAAGGTATTTATCGAGGTTATAAAGGTTTGATTACGGGAGAAATAACCCCTTTCAAAACGCAAAACGTAAGTAACATCATACAGTTGGGAGGTACGATATTGAAGACAGCCCGCTGTCAAGAATTCAAAACGCCCGAAGGACGAAAAGTCGCTTACGACACCCTCGTCAAAGAAGGCATAGATGCCCTTGTCGTAATCGGAGGAGACGGAACATTGACCGGTGCGCGCATTTTCGCCACCGAATACAACTATCCCATCGTAGGATTGCCGGGAACGATAGACAACGATCTCTATGGAACCGACACCACGATCGGATACGATACGGCGCTGAACACCATTATGGATGCCGTCGATAAAATACGCGATACCGCAACGTCCCACGAAAGACTTTTCTTTATCGAAGTCATGGGTCGCGATGCCGGATTCCTCGCTTTGAACGGAGCCATCGCTACGGGAGCCGAAGCAGCTATTATTCCGGAGATTTCGACCGAAGTGGACCAACTCGAAGAACTCATCAAGAACGGATTCCGCAAATCGAAAAACAGCAGTATCGTGTTGGTAGCCGAAAGCCCCATCACCGGTGGAGCCATGCACTTGGCAGAACGGGTACAGAAAGAGTACCCGCAATACGATGTCCGCGTAACTATTCTGGGACACATTCAACGAGGAGGTTCACCCACGGCTCACGACCGCATTCTGGCCAGCCGCATGGGTTCGGCCGCCATCGATGCCCTGCTCGAAGATCAACGTAATGTCATGATCGGTATCCGCAACAACGAAATAGAATATATTCCTTTCAATAAAGCTATCAAAAACGACAAACCCATAGACCGCGAATTACTCAACACGTTGAGAAAACTCTCGATCTAATCACGGGGAACATAAAATTCCACTACACGGGGCTGCTTGATTTTATTCCATCAGGCAGCCCCGGTTTTATTGGGAAAGGACCGACCTACACCCTCACCCGGTCCAATGGGTCGAGCAACTTGTAAAGCAAGAAAAATTTTGGCTTGGTAGAAATTCAGAAGTGATTTTTATGCAGCTAACTCCTCTCTCCCCCTGCCGTGTCCCGTGGCATTACGGGGTGTTTTGCACAGTAAAATAGGGAGAAAAACTGCTTTTCAATCCTCTCCCCCTGTGTTCCTACAAGGAATATAGGGGGAGTGCCCGTAGGGCGAGGGGG
>CDYR01033377.1_pt1 | contig 12309 bp, 10 predicted proteins | sample 557691 | NCBI WGS metagenome assembly CDYR01 (sample SAMEA3182103, study PRJEB8094) | gut metagenome | biome: human; feature: gut; material: Stool; isolation source: human stools | place: Canada | collected 2013-02-19 | reverse complement strand
AATTTATGCTATACTGGTTTTCAAGAATTAAATTTTTCACAAAAATGAGGATTACCATGAAACGCATTGATTTTGAAAACGGAACCGTAACTGAAAATATATTAAGCGCTGCCCTCCCTATGCTTGCAGCTCAGATTTTAAGTCTGCTCTATAACATTGTAGACCGCATTTATATCGGCCGTATCCCGGATATCGGAACAACAGCACTTGGTGCTGTCGGGCTTTGTTTTCCACTTATTATGATCATCACGGCGTGCAGCAACCTGTTCGGAAGTGGTGGTGCACCGCTTTTCTCGATCAACCGTGGAAAAGGCGATAAAGAGCAGGCAAACAGAATCTTAAATACCTCTTTTTCCATGGTATGTGCCAGTGCTCTGATGTTAATGGGAACCGGTCTGATCTTTGCCAAACCGCTTCTCCTTCTTTTTGGTGCGTCCAAAAATGCACTGATCTTTGCCCAGCCTTATATGATGCTGTATCTGCTCGGCACACTTCCATCCATGATTGCCACCGGCATGAACCCTTTTATCAATGCACAGGGATATTCCACGACCGGAATGTTTTCTGTAGCGATCGGTGCAGCAGCAAATATCCTCTTAGATCCGCTCTTTATTTTTACTTTTCATCTGGGCGTAAACGGTGCAGCGGTCGCCACTGTATTGTCCCAGATTTTATCTGCACTGTTTGTGTTTCATTTTCTGCGCCGCAAAGCGGAGATCAAAGTCCGCCTGCTTCGAAAAAATGAACTTTCCTCCTGCATTCCTCTCGCGAAAAGTATCATCAGCCTCGGTACATCCGGTTTTATCATGCAGCTCACCAACAGTCTCGTCTCCATCTGCTGCAATCATGTACTCTCCGTCACCGGTGGCGATGTGTACGTCTCTGTCATGACAATTGTCTCAAGTGTCCGCCAGATGGTGGAAACTCCGATCTATGCGATCACGGAAGGTTCCTCCCCAATCATAAGCTACAACTATGGTGCCCTCCGCCCCACGCGCGTCAAAAAAGCCGGCATCACGATGGCTCTTATGGCGCTCGTCTATACCGGCCTCATGTGGAGCGTGATCATTCTCGCCCCGGAATATTTAATTAGTGTTTTCAGTTCGGATACAGCACTGTCAGCAGATGCCGTTCCCGCATTAAAACTGTATTTTGCTGCATTTATCTTTATGGATCTGCAGTATATCGGTCAGACTGTTTTCAAATCTTTAAACAAACGGAAACAGGCGATCTTCTTTTCCCTGCTGCGCAAGGTGTTTATCGTTGTACCGCTGACCTATCTTCTGCCATACACTTTCCACATGGGAACGGACGGCGTATTTCTTGCAGAACCCGTATCAAATGTGATCGGTGGCAGTCTGTGTTTTATCACAATGCTGTTTACGGTTCTGCCGGAGCTGAACCGGATGGAAAATCAGTAAAATATACTTTCAGCTCCGCCACGATCATTTCCTGACTCTCCCTCGTGTGGATCAGTGCATAATAATGCCCGCCGCCAAATTTTGACCGTCTTTCCTCTTCGCATATTCCCGCTGCAATGCCTTTTTCGGTCACACGTCTGATGCGGGTTTCGTCCTGTTCCTCTTCCTTCAAATAGCCTTTTTGTACGAGCAGATCATTGACAAAAGCAGCCGTCAGCTTTTTGCGGTCTTTTTCCTCACAGAGCGCATTGATCCGGTCGGTCAGTTCCGATACCATGCAGGCGTCAGAAAACGTTACCTGATCTAATTTTTCCGGCGCAATATAAAACGGCTGTTTCTTTTTTCCCGCCGGGGGTTTCGACACAGTCTCTACTACCGCAGCTCCTTCTGTCCTTCCTGTCGCCATATTTCCGGATTCATGTGTCTGCAAAAACATCCGGATGATCTCTGCAAAACTTTCCCCGTAGCTTGCAATCTTCTGTGCACCCATTCCGTATACATCCGCCATCTGTGTTTTATCTGCCGGACATCTGGCACACATATCTTTCAACGTCTTATCAGAACAGATGATAAACGGCGGCACACCCTGTTTTGCAGCAAGTTCTGACCGGCATTTGCGCAGTTTCTCAAACAGCTCCTGCCCTTCTTCCGTTAAATCTGCAAGTTCTGCTGTCTTTTTCTTTGCACGTCCGGTCTCGATATAATTTTCCTCCACCTCGTCCTCTGTCACAACACAGTTACTGCATTTTTCACAGATGCACGGACTGTGATCCCCAAAATAGTTCAGGATATACTGGCGCAGACACTCATCTGTCTCACAGTAGTGAATCATCTGATTCAGTTTCCGCTGTTCATTTGCCCGGACTGCCGGATCCCCCGACGTATATTCGCCCTCTGTCGCCTTATAGTCAAGCAGCCGTTTGTTGATCATGATATCCTGTTTGGAAAAGAAAAGCACACACTCCGCTTCCTCCCCGTCGCGCCCGGCTCTTCCCGCCTCCTGATAATAATATTCAAGGCTTTGCGGCATATTATAATGGAGCACATAACGCACATTGGATTTGTCGATCCCCATTCCAAATGCGTTGGTCGCAACCATCACACGGATCCTGTCATAGGTAAAATCATCCTGACTCTCTTTCCGTTCTTCCAAAGAAAGCCCCGCATGGTACCGCCCTGCCAGAATGCCGTGCTGCAATAAAAGTTCACAGACACTGTCCACATTCTTTTTTGTCGCACAATAGATGATTCCACTCTCATCCCCATGCCTTTTGACATAATTTAAAATGCTGTTGTCCGTCTCTTTTCCACCTTTTCGCTTTACGACACGGAAGAAAAGATTCGGCCGGTCAAATCCGGTCACGACAGTCACCGGATTCTGCAGGTGCAGACTTCCCGTGATATCCTGTTTGACACGCTCGGTCGCTGTCGCCGTAAATGCGCTGACCACAGGACGTCTCGGCAGTCTTGCAAGAAAATCTGCAATCTCTAAATAGCTTGGCCTGAAATCCTGTCCCCACTGGGAAATACAGTGTGCCTCATCCACTGTCACCATCGAAATGTCTGCCCGGCATGCAAAATCTAAAAAACGCATGGTATTTAACCGCTCCGGCGCGACGTAGATGATCTTGTACTGTCCCTGTGCCGCATACAAAAGCGCCGCCCGGATCTGATTTTCCGTCAGTGAGCTGTTGATGTATGCCGCATGTACGCCTGCCTGGTTCAGTGCCTTGACCTGGTCAGACATCAAGGAGATGAGCGGTGAGATCACGATCGTGATACCGGGCAGCATCAGTGCCGGAACCTGATAACAGAGTGATTTTCCGGCGCCGGTCGGCATGATGCCGAGGACGTCGCTGCCATTTAAGATGCCTTCCATCAAGTCCTGCTGACCAGGCCGGAGGGTGTCGTATCCAAAATAGTGTTTGAGTGTCTGATATAAATTCAAAATTTGTTTCTCCTTTTTACATTGCTATCCAGCCAAATGCATTTGCCACGGAACTGATCAGTATGATCAGTGCAAAGACCGGGCACAGATATTTGATCATCACAATAAAAATCTTTTTCCTGCGGAATGTGCTCTCTCCGTGCATGATCTCCTCTTCCATCCGCTTCATCCCGACGATTCTCGATACAAACAGGCTTGTGAGCATTGCCGCAATCGGCATCATCACAGAGTTCGTCAGAAAATCAAAGAAATCCAAAAACTGCATGCCTATGATCTTAATGCCAGCTAATGGTCCATATCCCAGTGAAGATAAACTTCCAAGCGCGATCATGATCACTCCGACTAAAACCGTTGCTCTTCTTCTGCTCCATCCTAACTCATCCTCAAAGGTGGAAACCGCGCTCTCAGTCAATGCGATAGAACTTGTCACCGCCGCAAACAGTACTAGCAGGAAAAATAGGATTCCAACTACTGTCCCAAATCCCATATTCTCAAACACTTTTGGAATTGTAATAAACATCAATGCCGGTCCCGCCTGCAGGGTATCCGGGTCGCCGCCCGAAAATGCGAACACCGCCGGAATGATCATCAGTCCCGCCATAATAGCGATCGCCGTGTCAAACACTTCCACATTTCTTGTGGAATCTTCCAGTGATGTTTCTTTTTTCATATAGGATCCAAAGGTAATGAGGATTCCCATTGCAATCGACAGCGAATAAAACATCTGTCCCATCGCCGCTACCACCGTCATCCAGGAAAAGTTTTTCACATTTGGCACAAGAAAATATTTTACTCCCTCCATGGCGCCCGGTCTTGTCACGGAATACACCGCAATCAGGACGGATAACACGATCAGTATCGGCATCATAAATTTCGATACACGTTCGATTCCGTTTCGCACCCCTGCGTAAATGATCGTCAGAGTGAACAGACAGAACAGGATAAAACAGAGTTCCGTGGATACTCCATCTGAGATAAACTCCGAAAAATATCCGTCTGCCGCCAGCATTTTTCCATTTCCCCTGATATACTCGATCAGGTATTTGATCACCCAGCCGCCGATCACGGAATAATACGGCACGATCAATACCGGGATGATCGCATTGATCCATCCACCGGCTGACAGCCATCCGGCTTTTCCAAATGCCTGAAACGCTCCCACCGGACTTTTCCTTGTCATGCGTCCAAGTGCCGACTCAGCCATGATCATCGTATATCCAAACGTCAGTGCCAGTAAAATATAGATCAGAAGAAAAATCCCTCCACCGTATTTTGCCGCCAGATATGGAAATCTCCAGATATTTCCAAGTCCTACGGACGCACCTGCGGCGGACAGTACATAACCCAGTTTCCCGGAAAAAGAACTTCTTTTGTTGTCGTGTGTGTGTAAATTGCTCATATCTTTTTGTTCACGGTTTGTGAAACAGTCTCCCTTCATTTTTTGTTTTCTTCTCTATTACCGCACCAGCCGGAATGTCTTTTCCACCATGAAAAACATTAACACAATGAAAATCAGCACATAGACCGGCAGCAGTGTGATGGAAATATGATTTGCGATCAGTCCAAAAACCGGCGGCATAAATGTAGAGCCGACATAAGCACTCGCCATCTGGATACCGATGATTGCCTGGGAATTTTTCTCTCCAAAATTTGCCGGTGTTGCGTGAATGATCGATGGGTAGACCGGTGCACATCCAATCCCCATCACGACAAGTCCTGCCAGAGCTGCCGTGTCAGACGGAATCGGCAGAAGTACTGCAGCACAGCCAGCCAGTAAAATAGTTGTGCCAAGCCTGATCATCTTATGATCACCTAATTTTTCCGTCACAAATCCTGCCAAAAATCTTCCGAGCGTGATACCGCTGCAGAACAATGCCGCATATGCCGCCGCACGCTCCGCAGAGATACCTTTTGCACCGACCAGATAACTGCTTGACCAGAGGATCAGTGTAGATTCCAATGCACAGTAAGAGAAAAATCCAAGCAAGAGCTGTGGTACGCCTTTGATCTTCACTGCACCGCGTATTCCAATCACCTCGTGCTGCTCTTCCTGCTGTTCTGCCGTTTTGTTGACTTTCCAGACCGGAAGTGTCACAAACAGAATCATTGTGATCCCCATCTGAAGAAAAGATACCATGCGGTAACCGTTCTGCCAGGATGAGGTGGTCAGTGCATAGCTCATTATGTACGGGCTGATGATTGTTCCCACGCCCCAGAAACAATGCAGCCAGCTCATATGTTTTGATGAATAATGCAATGCAACATAGTTATTGAGTGCCACATCGATAGCTCCTGCGCCAAGTCCATACGGAATCGCCCACAGGCACAACATGTAAAATGCGCTCGACGTCGAAAAACCAAACAAGGCAGCTGCCGTTAACAGGACACTGCATACCGTAACGATCTGTGTTCCAAATTTCTTTGTCAGGCGTTCCGACATTAAACTTGAACAGATCGTCCCTGCAGAGATGATCATTGTGACCAGTCCCGCATAGGACAGCGGCACCGAAAATGCCTCATGCATGATCGGCCATGCCGAACCAAGCAGAGAGTCCGGTAAGCCAAGACTTATAAATGCCATGTAAATTAACAGTAATAATAGTGTGTACATTTTTTGCTCCTTTATTTATCCAATTCGCCGTTTGCCACTTATACAAGTATCTTGACTCGCTTCGCCCGGCAGTCTTATTATATCTTGAAGCAATGCTTCATGATCATGATCTACACGAGCTTCGCCCGGCAGTCTTATTATATCTTGAACGCCATCAAAAATCCACGCAATATTATAGAATATTATCCCATAACATGGTAAAATAAAGTAAAAATATTATTTGTGGAGATCTGATCATAGATGAACTTAAGACAAAATAAAGAAAAAAACGCACAGCAAATGTTGACAGGCGTAATTTTGACATTATTTATCATGCTCCTGCTTTGTACCATATTTACAAATCAGGATGCAGCCTCTGTAAGCAAACTCAAAGCACGTCAGCCTGACAAAATACAATACCTGGATGATGGAATGGTACTGCTTAGTTTTAACATTAACCGCAATGAAAACAGCAGAGGCTCACTTGTATTTTTTACCTCACATCAGCATGTGACCGTTTTTACTAAAAACAACGTAATATACAATTTGGATGATTCCGGTGGAATATGGGGGCATACAACAGGAAATGTCTGGAATTTTGTAAAACTGCCGGCATATACAGAAACAGTCATAGTCAGGCTGAAACCCTGTTATCCGGAAACAGCCGGTCAAATTGAACAATATTATATAGGAACCGGAAATGAAATCTATACAGGCATATTGCGTCAGTCTATGCCCACTTTTATAGCGAGTGTATTTATTCTGTTAGCCGGTTTTTTTATCACGTGTTACTGGGTGTTTATTCACAACAGCAGCCATATAGACGGAACTCTTTTTTATCTGGGGATATTCTCCATATTGCTTGGACTCTGGGCCACCAATGAGACAGATGTTTGTTCTCTGATGCTCCTAAACAGAAGATCATCTGCTTTTGCTGCTTTTATGTTTCTGATGATAATGCCTATCCCATTTTTGATGTTTGTAAAGAGCTTCCTTGAGATCAATGATGATAAAATCTGGAAGATCTTCTGCAATCTGTGTATGCTTCAGACAGTTGTCTGCAGCTTGCTGCACTTTACCGGATTCTATGAGTTTCGAAGAAGCGTCTGGATCACTCACCTTTCCATTTGTATAGTGCTGATTTATCTGATCACAGTTATCATATATAAAATTATAAAAAAACAGGCTGATCAGAGACTGAAAGTCTGCATGGCAGCTCTTGCCTTCGTCGTCATTGCAACTATTGTGGATATTGCCAGTTATTACAAAACAAGAAATAATTCCGGAATTTGGGGAAGATTATCTTTCCTTGTATTTATTATAATCCTCGGTTTAGAGTCCGCAAGACAGGCTGTCGCCAGCTTGAAAAAAGGGCGCAGGATAGAGGAACTCGAACAATTTGCACTGAATGATTCCATGACAGGATTTTACAACAGAAATGCCTATGACTACTTTATATATAATGAAAAGAATATTAAAAATTATATGGTGGTAACGTTTGATCTTAACAATCTCAAGATGTGCAACGACAACTACGGTCACAGTTCGGGGGATGCCTATATCATTCATTCTGCACATATCATAGAAACCACTTTTGATCGGTTTGGCAAATGTTACCGTATCGGAGGCGACGAATTCTGCTGCCTCATCCCGGATGCGGCAGAATTCCAGATAGAACGTTTTATCCAAAAGATGCAGCAGGATATTGCGATACTCAATAATAAAAATATCATTCCAACCGAAGTTGGAATCGCATGCGGATATGCGTTAGCCACACCGGATGATGCCGACATAGAAAAAGTGCGTGAACGTGCAGATGAGATGATGTACCATAACAAGAAAGTGTTAAAGGGACTTATTTAAAAAAGATCCAGCATATTATCCAGATATATCTCCTCTCTGACCTGCAGCTGATACTCAGGTTTTGTCATATAATAGAGCAGAAACTCCAGAATCAGGGCGCTGCCAAGTCCCCTGCCTTCGATTTTAAAATTGGAAAATCCCATCGGCAGATAGCTGTTTTTCATATCATCCACTCCAATAAACCCGGGATTTTCCATTGCCTTCGAAAAACGATAGCCATTCCCTGCATCCGGAGCTGCACAGCGGTGATCCGGACCATTTTCTCCAAGGTTTTTGCGGCTGACAGCTTCATAACAGATTTTCCTGTCCCCGCAGCCAAACCAGCAGCATTCATTACATAAGAATTCCACTTTGTCTTTCTGTGCCCCTGTCAATGTACTTAATTTATCAAAAACCTTATTCAACCGGAAATCAGGTACGACATAAAGAAACTCTTCCCTGTTTACTTCCCTTACGAACTGCTCAAAATCCGTCAGAACCTTGGTGGTGGATGAAACAAAATAAAATCCCGGATAATTTTTTCTCAGATATTCCAGCAACAGATCCGAATAGATAATGACACCATTTCTGACACCCTCACTTTTCTCAAATAAAGTGCAGAGATGATTGCATTTCTTATCCCAAAGATGTTCCTGCCCAAGCAGGGAATTGCTGAATGTAAGCCGCGCTGAGATTCCGTATTCCTGCATCAACGCAAAAACCTCCTGTGGGTCGTGATCCCCGAACGAAGTACGGCCTCCACCCCAGATACAATCTGACGGGGCACCATAGACAGAGCCTATCTCACACCAGTCGTAAAAGTATTCTCTGTGTTCCCGGAATAATGGCAGAAACACATGGTACAATTCATAAAACTCAAACAGGCCTGGAAGATGGTAGTATGCTGTGTTCTTTTTTAATTGATTCATGTCTGTATTCTCACCCCTATTAAATACTAGCTATACATGCTGTAAATCTTATCATTTATACAGCATTTCAATCAGCACTGAAAAATTCTAGCATCATTACCGTTGACTGGCTCGTCTGGTTTTGCTTTATCACCTAATATTCCTTTTTCTTGAAAATACCTACAGTCAAAGGAAAGGACACGATAAATAACAATATAGAACAACCAATTAAAATAAACGTCCCGAACAACGGTATATTAAAAAGCATTGTGGCAATACCCAATGCACAAATCAAAGATATGATAAGAAACACAATGGTTTTATCTTCCCCCGCTAAATAAACCATAGGAATAAATATTGCTCCCATTGTAAGACTTATACTAATTCCTATTACAAGTACACCTGAGATACCCTCAAATTGTTCAAAAGTAATTCCATGTAACAGATAGGATAGGGCTATTATAATGCCAACGAAAAGCACTCCTATCATAATCCATAATAATTGATTTATAGATAAATTTTATATCTGATTTCTGTTTAATCGCATAAACACTACACTTTCAAGCATTTTGAAGTACAGAAAACACTCATTTTACCACGAATTTACCACGATTGAATGAGCCTTGATATGATATTCAAAAAACATGGGAGATACTACAAATTTATTGCGTAACTCCCATGTTTTCTTAATTACTAATATCCTAATTCCTTTACAAGTTTCTCTGCATCTTCCTTATATTCGGGATAAGCAGTCACATATAAAACAGTATTTTCTTTTTTTATAACTTTACAATGGTAATCAGAAGCCGTAACATCATAGACCGATTGGGTCTTGTTTTCATTTTCTGTAATTTTAGCAGAATTATTTTCTTTATATGTTTTATTTAGATTATCAACTGCATATTTATACACATTAGTTGCTGATTTTTCATTTTTCATAAAATAATACTCAAATGAATATTTTTCTTCATCTACGGCAACATATATTTCTTGATAAGAATGGTCTTTTGCACTATCTGTTTTATCTGTAACTTCCAACCCTTTTTCTTCCATTATAGTTTTAAACTTAGTGGTAGTGATTGGTTCAGAAGTTGAACTCTTACCACACCCTGATAACATAAGTATAAACACCATTGCAACTATAAATAAAAAATTTTTCTTTCTCATAAATAAGCACCTCACACTTTCTAAAAAATCATCAAAGCAAAAAACATTGTACCGCTATAAGACAGTAATAAGAAATATCCCCAGTAACAATACACCTATTCCAATCATTGCAAAAAGTATACCTACAATACAACGAATATATTGTCCACTTTGCTTGATATAAGAATAATCTGGATTATTCTTATCATAAATAACATGACACTCTCCATCAAGATGAAATATATGATATGGAGTCCAGTTTGTTTTATTTGTATATTTGCTGCTAGATACGATATATTCATATACTGCTCTGGCATTTCCATTTGATGAACTATCAATACTTACAATTTTACCGGTTGTATGTTCCTTGCATTTGATGAATTTAATAAGATTAGGAACACTAACTATTAAGCCTACGATTAAAAACAAAATTCCGATTATCCAAAATACAATCATTTTAGTTTCTCCTTGAATTTTTAATTTATCTTTTTCTTCATATCCATATTATAACAGTTCCATATATCCGCCACAATAAAAATCAGCATATCCTTTAAATATTTTCTGCATTGAAAATACATACTTTTTCTTTCTTCCTCTTGATTACCCACCACAGAAAAGGAAAAGCCCTGTCAAGAGCCTTGCCACCATTGGTGGTGCTTTGCACTCTTTACTGGGCTTTTTGTTTGCTGTATCTTCTACAAAGAGGAAAAAAGTTATTCGTCCTCATCATTATTATCAAAATGGTTATTTTTCAATACTTCCCGTAATAATTCCATATCTTCTTTTGAATTGGGGTTTATCATTTTTACGACTTGATAAGGTGTCCTATATTTATATCCCTCTATACTTTCCCCGAACATATCCATGCTGTATAAATCATCATAGCGGTTTAACAGTTTTTGAAACTTCAAATGCTGGATAAATTCTTTGATTGGGTAAAGGTCAGACGCTTCAATGCTTTTCCCGTTGATGTAGTCGGTAATATATTCCCGTAACTTTTTCAACTCATATTCCAGCCATTCTTCTTCGCTGTCAAAGAAGTTGTCATAATGCCCATGTTTTAGTTCTGCATTTAGTCGTTCTTCAATTCTTAAAAACTGGCAGACTTCCTTTTCGGCTTGATTAACATACTTCCATTCTCCCGACAGTAATTCATTTGGGGTTACACCCAACACGTCCATTATCTTTTCCAGCGTATCAAAGGTAGGATAATTCACACCTCGTTCAATCTTGGAAAGGCTCTGCATATTGATACCGATTTTATCCGCAAGTTCCTGCTGTTTCATTCCTCTATGTTTTCTTATGGTCTGTATGTTCTCTCCTAAGAAACTGATTTTCTTTTCATAATGCTCCATAACTTAGTATAACCGCTCCTTTCGTTGCTTTTTTGGTGTTTATAAGCATATCATACTTAATATGTATCTAAAAGTCAACAAAAACTTCTTGACAAGTAATTCTAATGGCGTTATTATCGTATCAGATAGAGTGATTAAGCACGCTAGGGTCAATCACACGCTTGAGTAAGCATAGAAAAGATATATTTTCACTTTGATAGCATGAATAAACATGGACTATCAGACCGAAAATAAGGTTTCTGACTGGGGCTGTTCCGTTTAGCCACGAGCCTTACAAGGCTCGTGAGCGTTAAGAACGGAGCAGACACAGGAAGAAAGGGAACGCCTTTCGGCGTTCGTAAAGGGCGTATATGTAACACCGCCCTGCGCATACATGTCATAGTACCTAGAAACTGTGATAAATAAAGGAAAAAACACGATTTTTACCCAGCAAAAAACGGGAAGTACGAAAGGAGTAATGCACTATAACTACACACAAAAATTTATCCGTTAAGATTGATTACATCAGCATTGTATTTGAAACGGCAACCGCAGAAGATGTAATCATGAACATTTTAGGTTTACCGACTGACATTTTCAATGTCTATCCGGCAAGCATTAAATACAAAACCTATCAAGCACGCTGGCAGATTGGAGATATTTATGTATCGGGGGACGCAAGAAAAACAGAGGATAACCCACAAGGGTTAGGCTGTTATCTTGTTATGACTGGCAGAGGTTGTGATGATATTTTCCGTATTCTCGACAGTAGGAATTATACCTTTGGGGATATGTTCCGACGCTGTGTGCGAAGATACGGACGGGATAATTTCCATTTCACAAGACTTGATATTGCCATTGATGATAAGAACGAAAAACCATTTTTTACCATAGAGCAGATAAAGAAGAAATGCGAAAAAGAGGAATTTATCTCGAATAGTGAGGGCTACCACTTTGATGAAAGCAAGTTTGATGATTTCGACACCGCAAAGACTGTTTATATCGGTGCTGGAAAATCGGGATTGTCCTACCGCTTTTATGATAAGGATAAGGAAGTCTGTTCAAAACATAATAAGACACTTGATGAAGTCGGCAGTTGGAAACGGACAGAAATGCAACT
>CDYR01051335.1_pt1 | contig 12477 bp, 9 predicted proteins | sample 557691 | NCBI WGS metagenome assembly CDYR01 (sample SAMEA3182103, study PRJEB8094) | gut metagenome | biome: human; feature: gut; material: Stool; isolation source: human stools | place: Canada | collected 2013-02-19 | reverse complement strand
GTCATAAGTTTTGTCCAATTTCCATTGCCATACCCTGTTTCTTCGTACAATTCGCGTTGGGCAGAAAGCAAAGGTTCTTCTCCGGTTTCACAAACTCCGGCGCAAATTTCATAACGTGTTTCTTTTATTCCGTGACGGTATTGGCGTACTAATACGAATTTACCCTCTTTGGTGATAGCAATTACATTTACCCAATCAGGATATTCCAAAATATAATATTCAGGAATTTCAACTCCTGTAGGTAGTTTAACCCGGTCACGGCGTGCGGTCAGCCAAGGGCGGCGGATAAGATATTCACTTTCAATAATCTCCCATTTTCTATCGTCTTTTTCCATAAAGATTCTTTTTATTTGGATGAGAAGCAAAGATACTATCTTTGGAAATTAGAACAACTATAAAATAGTAGTTTTTATTCACCTACTTCCAACTTATAAATCTTACCTTTGCTTTCAATAATAATCCTGTCATCATAACACATAAATTATGGAAAACCATATTAGCAAAAACTCCTCTATGTGGAATCCTTGGCACGGCTGCCACAAGTTAAGCGAAGGTTGTCGTCATTGTTACGTTTACCGTGGCGACAGCCAACGAGGTCGAGATAGTTCCATCATTACTAAAACCGGAAAATTTGACTTTCCCATACAGCGCAAACGAAACAACACCTATAAAATTCCTCCCGGCAATCTGGTCTATACTTGCTTCACTTCTGATTTTCTGATTGAAGAAGCCGATGAATGGCGTGAAGAAGCATGGCAAATGATGCGGAAACGTCAAGACCTCCACTTTCTTTTCATCACCAAACGCATAGACAGATTAAAAGAGTGTTTGCCATCTGACTGGGGAGAAGGATACGAAAATGTAACTATTTGTTGTACTATGGAAAATCAAGACAGAGTAGATTATCGCCTTCCCATCTACAAGGCAGCTCCCATCAAACATAAAATCATTATTTGCGAGCCTTTGCTAACAGAAATAGATTTCAGAGGAGAGCTTGGTCCTTGGGTAGAACAAATTGTTGTAGGTGGCGAGTCAGGTAAAGAAGCTCGTATATGCAATTATGAATGGGTACTTGATATCCGTCGTCAATCTGTGGAAAACAAAATCAATTTTTGGTTCAAACAAACCGGATATCGCTTGCTAAAAGAAGGTCATGAATATTTCATTGCCCGCCGGTTCCAACATTCGCAAGCTAGAAAAGCCGGGATAAACTATACGAAAGATTAATCAGATGATATATCTAATCGCTTATTCTAAAAAGAACAGGCTTCGCTACCCTTCCATTTTGACAATATTCTTTTCATTTTGAAAAGGAATCAAAGACAGAAATGAAAGAAATAATTGATTTATAGGAGTCTCCTCTTTTGGTACACAATTTGTTCTCCTCTTAGATAGAAGTATGTGGTAAAGATAAAATGGAAAGAGAAGAAAACGTAAAACACTTTTTGGATTTAATCAGGCGTTCGAGACGTGGAAAATTCAAAATCTATATTGGGATGATAGCCGGTGTAGGCAAGAGTTACCGAATGTTGCAAGAAGCACATGAAATGCAAGAAAACGGTCTTGACGTCCAAATCGGTTATATAGAGACACATGGAAGAACCGGAACAGAAGCTCTATTGGAAGGGTTGACAATTATTCCTCGCAAAAAGATATTTTATAAAGGAAAAGAGATTGAAGAGATGGATTTAGACTCTATCCTTCGGTTACATCCCGAATTGGTCATTATAGACGAACTGGCACATACTAATATAGAAGGCAGTCGTAATGAAAAGCGTTGGCAAGATGTCATGGAACTATTGGATGCAGGAATCAATATCATTTCTGCTGTTAATATCCAACATATCGAGAGTCTGAATGAAGAGGTGAAAGGAATTGCCGGCATCGAAGTTAAAGAACGCATTCCTGACAAAGTATTACAAGACGCCGATGAAGTTGTGAATATTGACCTTACTGCCGAAGAATTAATTAACCGCCTGAAAGCCGGAAAAATATACCGTCCTGAAAAGATTGAATTAGCTTTGAATAACTTTTTCAAAACAGAGAATATCCTTCAATTGCGCGAATTAGCCCTTAAGGAGGTCGCTTTCAGAGTTGAAAAGAAAGTAGAAAACGAAATCGTTTCTATTGATAAAGGGGTACGTCATGAGAAATTTCTTGCTTGTATCAGTAGCAATGAGAAGACACCACGACATATCATCCGTAAAGCAGCACGACTGGCTTCCCGCTACAATACTGTATTCTCAGCCCTTTATGTGCAAACACCGGTAGAAAGCACAGAACGTATCAATCTTGCCAGTCAGCGACATTTGCTAAATCATTTTAAATTGGTTACAGAATTAGGAGGTGAAGTGCTACAAGTAGCATCTGCAAATGTCTTAGATGAAATTATAAAAACTTGTCAAGAGAAGCAGATTACAACGATATGCATGGGACAGCCGGCATTCAAAATGCCTTCTACCCTATTCAGTATCTCGAAATACAAAAAATTTCTAGCGTCTTTGGCACAAATGAATATAGATTTGATTATACTTGCATAAAAATAAAGTCTATGAATATAAAAACAAAACTTACCCTTACTATCGGCATATTGGTAGCTATGATTGTATTATTAGTTGCTCTATCAGTAGTGAATTTACAAATATTAACAGCAACAGATCCTGATAGTCCTGCTGCCGGTCCGGGATTACAAAGAGCATTATTGTGGATTTCCATTGTAGGAGCAGCATGTATTTGCGTAGGTATCGGTATATGGTTGCGCCTTCCTGCATCTATCAATAAGCCCATTAAAGAAATAACAAACGGCATCCAGGAAATAGCCAATCATAATTACGAAAAACGGCTTGATTTAAATGGCAATCAGGAATTTGCTGAAGTATCAAAGAACTTCAACAGGATGGCCAAACGGCTGGAAGAGTATCATGCCAGCACTCTTTCCGAAATGATGGCCGCTAAAAAATACATGGAAACTATCATAAATAGCATTAATGAACCCATCATTGGTTTAAATAATGAAATGGAAATTCTTTTTATCAATGATGAAGCCTTGAATGTTCTCAATTTGAAAAGAGAAGAAGTGATAAAACGATCTGCTCAGGAAATTTCGATGCGTAACGACTTACTCCGCAGATTGGTTCGCGAGTTAATAGACATTCCCTCACAAAAAATAAGAAGTGACAAAACCCAAAAAGAACCATTGAAAATATATGCTGATGATAAAGAAAGTTTCTTTCAAGTAAAATATATAAGTATCATTCAATCCGGCAGGAATAGTGCAACATCAGAAAAAAAAGGTCATGTCATTATGCTAAAGAATATCACGGAATTTAAAGAACTTGATTCTGCAAAAACGACTTTTATTTCAACCATTTCGCATGAACTCAAAACACCTATATCGGCCATCATGATGAGTCTACAGCTGTTGGAAGATAAACGTGTAGGAACACTGAATAATGAACAGGAAGATTTGACAAATAGTATAAAAGAAAACAGTGAACGTCTGCTGAATATCACCGGGGAACTACTTAATATGACTCAGGTAGAATCCGGAAAATTACAACTTAAACCTAAAATAACTAAACCTATTGAATTAATAGAATATGCCATCAAAGCCAATCGCGTGCAAGCAGAAAAATTCAATATTCAGATAGAAGTAGAATACCCGGAAGATAAAATAGGAAAATTATTTATTGACAGTGAAAAGATTGCATGGGTGCTGACCAACTTGCTTTCCAATGCTATCCGCTACTCGCCGGAAAATGGGCATGTAGTAATCGGTGCCCATCAAACCGATGACAATTATATTGAAATGTATGTACAGGATTTTGGGAAAGGAATAGACCCACGTTATCATAAAAGCATCTTTGACCATTATTTTCGTGTCCCCGGAACAAAAGTACAAGGAAGCGGTTTAGGACTTTCTATTTCTCGTGATTTTGTAGAAGCACATAATGGAACATTGACCGTGCAGAGTGAGCTAGGTAGGGGTAGCAAATTTATCATGCGCCTAAAAGCTTAATATAGATATCTTCTAATCTGCTATGGAGAATTCTACTCTAAACAAGAAAACCCTCCATAGCAGATTATTTACCAATCACCTTTTATCATGTTTATGATTACTATTGATGACTACTCAATCCTGTGTACTGTTATGTCATGAAAATCTTGTAATAAAGTCAGCAACATACCTTCGTCATTGTATTTTTTAGACTTTATTACCATCGTGACATAATAAGTAGTCATTTCCCCCACTGTTTTTTCTTCCAACTGATAAGATACGATATTATAATCTTTTGAATTAAATTTTTTCGCCATTTTATTCAATGTTTCTTTATTGTCAGTCGAAAACTCAACCATAGAGCTCTTCATACCGATACTCTTAAAAAGATAACTCAATGCCTCCAAACCTATTAAAGTAAGAATAGTAGCCGAAATCCCCAGCCAATACATTCCGGCTCCTACTGCGAGTCCGATACCTGAGGTAGCCCATATACCGGCAGCCGTTGTTAATCCACGCACTATTTGCTTCTGAAAAATGATAGTGCCGGCACCTATAAAACCGATACCGCTCACTACCTGCGCTGCAACACGACTTGGATCTAAATCTATCCCCTCTATCTTTATAATTTCCATAAAGCCATATTGCGAAACAATCATTATAAGTGCACTGCCCAGTGACACAAGAAAATGAGTGCGATAACCTGCTTCTTTGGCACGATATTCCCGATCCAAGCCTATTACTGCACCAAGTGCCCCGGCTACAAACAACCTTAAAACAAAGTCCCATGTCATACTCATATTTTTATCCTCCGCTTTTTATATATTAATCATCTTCATCTTCCATTAGATCGGGCAAATTCAGCATTTTCTGACTTTCCTCTGTCGGAAGAGCTTCCACTTGCCTTAGCTTACGTTCAATGGCCCGAGTGCGTTTACCCATTACCTCTTCCAGTTGGTCGCCGGCATTCTGCAAGTTTTTCTGAACTTTCTCCAATAGCCCGCCAAACTTTCCAAACTCTGTTTTTACGGCTCCAAGCACGTTCCAAACTTCACTTGTACGTTTCTGAATAGCCAATGTACGGAATCCCATTTGCAAGCTGTTAAGAATGGCCCCTAATGTAGTCGGCCCTGTTACTACAATCTTAAACTCCTTTTGCAATGTCTCTACCAGCGAAGTCCGACGAATTACCTCTGCATAAATGTTTTCAAATGGCAAAAACATGATAGCAAAATCGGTAGTAAATGGCGGATCTACATATTTGTCATGAATATCTTTCGCCATTTTTTTTATCGTCATTTCCAATTGTCGCGAAGAAGTATCTATTAATGCAGCATCACCAACTTCATAAGCATCTTGATACTGTTCATAGATATCCTTTGGAAATTTAGCATCAATCGGTAAATATACAATTTCATTATTATCTTCTCTCCCAGGCAATTTAACGGCAAATTCTACAAACTCTGTAGCGTTCTTTTTAGTTTTTACATTAGCTTCATATTGTTCAGGACTCAGCATTTGGTCAAGTAAAGCCCCTAGCTGCACTTCCCCAAAAGTACCACGTGTTTTTACATTACTCAAAACTTTCTTTAATCCACCCACATCTTGCGCCAGACTTTTCATCTCTCCTAATCCTTTTTGTACATTTTCTAATTGAGTACGAACAATTTCAAATGACTGTCCGATTCGTTCATTCAATGTCTTTTGCAGTTTTTCCTCCACCATCATACGCATATCATCCAATCGTTTTTCGGTACTCTTTATGAGTGCATCCTGCTGTTTACCCATTGCTTCAAACTTCTCCCGTTGCATTTCATTACCTGTAAGCATGTTTTTATGTAAGCTATCTTGCATTTGCCGAACAGAGAAGTTCAAAGTTTGGTTCAACTCAGAACGAAGTTCACGGATATTACGCCCCAATTCTTCTCTGTTTGCTTTCATTTCTTCATGAAGCAATAATTCCAAACGTTCCGTTTGCAAACGGTTATTTTTAGTCAGTACAACTACTAAATTGGCAATCAGCAATATAAGGATAATTATTATTAAAACCAGTTCCATAATTCTTGTTATTTATAGCAAATGTAGCAAATAATAAACGATATTCATTATATTTGCCTCAAAATTCACCTTAGCACTTATGAAGTATAAATTACTGGCATTAGATTTAGACGGAACACTGACTAATACCAAAAAAGAAATTACTCCTTACACACGACGGACTATTATTAAAGCTCAACAAAAAGGAGTGAAAATAATATTAGCAACAGGACGTCCCACTTATGGGGTGGCTCCTATTGCCGAACATCTTTGTTTAAGAGAATACGGTGGATACATACTTTCTTATAACGGAGGAAGAATCATCAACTGGCAAACAGGAAAAGTAATGTATGAAAACCTGCTTGAACGCTCCGTTATTCCATTTTTATATAACTATGCCAAGAAATATGGTTTTACTATAATTACATATCATAATGAGTTTGTCATTACTGAAAACCCATATGATGAATACGTACAAAAGTTGGCATTGCTAAATGTTATGACAATCAAAAAAGTAGATAATTTCCTGTCAGCCATTGACTTTCCTGTTGGGAAGTGCATGATTGTAGGCGAACCGATTAAACTTGCGACCTTAGAAAATGAAATGCATAATGACTTAAAAGAGCTTTTGGGAGTTTATCGTTCTGAAGCCTATTTTTTGGAATTGGTTCCCAAGGGAATTGATAAAGCACAAGCTCTATCTGTTTTATTGAAAGAATTAGGCAATAAAAAAGAAGAACTAATAGCAATAGGAGACGGATTTAATGATATCTCAATGATAAAATATGCAGGTTTAGGAGTGGCAATGGCGAATGCTCAAGATATAGTGAGGCAGAATGCCAACTTCATCACCGCCTCCAATGAAGAAGACGGTGTGGCAGCTGTTGTGGAAAAATTTATTCTTCACAACTGTTAAGGAGTGCAAAACTTATTATTGCTATTTTTTTAACATTAGAGTCTTAAAGTTTGCCGGATACGGAGTTTCAAACTGCATCAGTTCCCCTGTTATGGGATGATAAAAACAAAGTTTGAAAGCATGTAGTGCCAATCGGCCTAGCGGATTACATTCGCTACCATACCGTTCATCACCAATCACCGGATGTCCAAGTTCTGACATATGAACGCGAATTTGATTTTTACGTCCTGTTTCCAAATCCAACTCCACCAGAGAATAACCATTCGCGCGTTTTATTGTTCTATAATGTGTAACAGCATATTTTCCCTCTCCATCATCATAAGGACTGGAGCTGACATATAATTTATGATCGGTCAACCACGACTCAACAGTTCCTCCATCTTTCTCCATTTCTCCCGAAACAATAGCTACATAACGGCGATCGGTTACAATATCCTGCCAATTATCACGCAACGTATTTTGGGTCTTTTCATCCTTGGCATACATCATCAGTCCCGATGTTTCACGGTCTAACCGATGAACAACAAATATACGGTTGTTACGATGCGAACGTTTTACATATTCGTTCAGGATATGTTGTGCTGTACGCTCCTTTTGATGTTCAGTGCTGACCGAAAGCAGTCCTTCTTTCTTCTCTACCACGATAATATAAGCATCCTCATATACCAGTTTCAACATCGGATTCTTGAATTCACGATTGTTTTTGGTTTTGCTCACCTGAACTTTCATGCCGGGTTTCAGTTCAAAATTATATTGTGTAGTAATTGTATTGTCTACCAATATAACCCGGTTAGTCAGCATTGTTTTTACTTTGCTACGACTGATTCCTGCCATTTTCTGCATCAGAAAATCCATCAATTCAGCAGGTTCATTAACATTATATACAGTATACTTTGCAACAGCCCGTGCAACGGGCTTGCCTGATTTATTATTTTTACCTCTTGACATAATTATCTTCTTTCAAGTAAAACCACATTCTCTACATGATGTGTATGAGGGAACATATCTACCGGTTGAACGGCAACCACTTTATATTTAGTATCCAGCAAAGACAAGTCGCGTGCCTGCGTTGCCGGATTACAACTGACATAAACAATACGTTCGGGTTCGGCAAACAGAATCGTATTTATTACATCATTGTGCATACCTGCACGCGGCGGATCGGTAATGATAACATCCGGACGACCGTGTTCATTAATAAACTCCTGAGTAAGAATATCTTTCATATCTCCCGCATAGAACAATGTATTGGTAATATGGTTTATCTCCGAATTTACTTTAGCATCTTCAATCGCTTCCGGCACATACTCTATGCCAATCACTTTCTTTGCCTGACGAGACACGAAATTTGCAATTGTTCCAGTTCCGGTATAAAGGTCATAGACAAGCTCATTTCCGGTCAGACCTGCAAAATTGCGTGCTACCTTATATAAGGTATATGCTTGCTCAGAGTTAGTCTGATAAAAAGATTTCGGACCAATCTTAAAGCGCAAGCCTTCCATTTCTTCAAATATATGGTCATTGTCCTTAAATACCACTACATCCAAATCGTTAATAGTATCATTGCATTTATTATTGACCACATATAATAAGGAAGTAATCTGTGGAAATTTGTCAGCTATAAAAGCCAATAACTGCTTCATTTGCTCCATTTCGCTCTCTTCTGTAATTTTGCATTGAAGCAATACCATCAACTCTCCGGTACTTGATGTGCGAATCATCAGATTGCGGAGCATACCCTCCTGCGTACGAAGATTAAAGAAAGAATAATTGTGTTCATATGCGTAGTCACGGACAGCGTTACGGATTTGATTGCTGATATCGTCCTGCAGCCAACATTTCTCAATGGCAAGCACTTTGTCGAATGCACCCGGAATATGGAATCCTACAGCATTCATCTGATCATACTTCACATCCGCCTTCACCTCTTCTTCGGTCAGCCAGCGCTTATCAGAAAATGTAAATTCCAATTTATTACGATAGAACTCTGTCTTTGCAGACCCCAGAATAGGAGAAATTTCCGGTAATTCAACTTTCCCGATGCGAACCAGATTATCCGTTACCTGTTTTTGTTTATACTTTATTTGTTCATCATAGGGCAAGCATTGCCATTTACAACCACCGCACACGCCATAATGCTGACAAAACGGGACAGCTCTTTTAGGAGAATATTCATGGAAATTCACTGCCACTGCTTCTGCATAATGGTTTTTCTTACGTTTTATTTGCAAGTCCACCACATCACCGGGAACAACATACGGCACAAACACTACTAAATCATTCACTTTCGCCAAAGCTTTACCTTCGGCAGCTACATCTGTTATGGTTACCTTCTCTAATAGAGGGAGCTCTTTCTTCTTTCTAGCCACTTTCTAAATAAGTTAATTTGGGGCAAAAATAAGCATTTTCTCCGAATTTCTCCCTATAAAACGAAATATATTAAAATTGCAAAGTAGAAATTGCAATTTCTGCTGTTTTTTTTCATTAATTCGTTTGGAAATAAATAAAATATGTATAGTTTTGCGATTACAATTTTTGAACGAGTTAACTTTAAATACATTATTTATGGAGAAAAAAAGAGTTTATACCTTCGGAAACGGAAAAGCAGAAGGTAAAGCAGACATGAGAGAACTGCTTGGTGGAAAAGGTGCTAACCTGGCTGAAATGAATCTGATCGGTGTACCCGTTCCTCCGGGTTTCACAATCACTACCGAAGTATGTACAGAATATTATGATTTAGGAAAAGATAAAGTTGTAGAACTACTCAGAGAAGATGTTGAAAAAGCTATCGCCAACATTGAGAACCTGATGAATTCTAAATTTGGTGATGTAGAGAATCCCTTATTGGTTTCTGTACGTTCCGGTGCTCGCGCTTCTATGCCGGGTATGATGGACACTATTCTGAATCTGGGTTTAAACGATGAAGTAGTAGAAGGGTTAACCCGTAAGACCGGTCGTCCCCGTTTTGCATGGGACTCTTATCGTCGTTTTGTCCAAATGTATGGTGATGTGGTTTTAGGTATGAAGCCCGTAAATAAAGATGACATTGACCCATTTGAAGCTATTATCGAAGAAGTAAAAGAAGCCAAAGGTGTAAAACTGGATAACGAATTGGAAGTAGAAGACCTGAAAGAGTTGGTAAAACGTTTTAAAGCAGCTGTTAAGGAACAAACCGGCCAAGACTTTCCGACTAGTGCTTACGAACAACTTTGGGGTGCTGTCTGTGCTGTATTCCGCAGCTGGATGAATGAACGAGCTATTCTTTACCGCAAAATGGAAGGTATTCCTGCAGAATGGGGTACTGCAGTAACCGTTCAGGCAATGGTGTTCGGTAATATGGGAGACACTTCTGCAACAGGTGTATGTTTCTCTCGCGATGCCGGTAACGGTGAAGATCTGTTCAATGGTGAATATTTAATTAACGCCCAAGGTGAAGACGTGGTTGCCGGTATCCGTACTCCGCAGCAGATTACCAAAATCGGTTCTCAGCGTTGGGCCGAGCGTGCCGGTATCTCTGAAGAAGAACGTGTAGCCAAATATCCTTCCATGGAAGAGGCTATGCCGGAAATCTATAAAGAGTTGGATGCGCTTCAGACTAAATTGGAAGACCACTACCGTGATATGCAAGACATGGAATTTACTGTACAAGAAGGAAAATTGTGGTTCTTGCAGACTCGTAACGGTAAACGTACCGGTGCCGCTATGGTAAAAATTGCCATGGATTTGTTGCGTCAGGGAATGATTGATGAAAAGACAGCGTTGAAACGTTGTGAGCCTAATAAATTGGATGAACTACTTCATCCCGTATTCGATAAACAGGCGTTAAAAGAAGCCAAAGTATTGACTCGAGGCTTGCCCGCTTCTCCGGGTGCAGCTACCGGTCAGGTTGTATTCTTTGCCGAAGATGCTGCTAAATGGGCAGCAGATGGTAAGAAAGTGGTCATGGTACGAATCGAAACCTCTCCTGAAGACTTGGCAGGCATGGCTGTAGCACAAGGTATTTTGACTGCACGTGGCGGTATGACATCTCACGCAGCCGTTGTAGCCCGTGGTATGGGAAAATGCTGTGTGTCCGGTGCAGGAGCTATCAATGTAGACTACAAGAACCGTACTGTAGAAATAGAAGGTATCGTACTGAAGGAGGGTGATTTCATCTCTTTGAACGGTACTACCGGTGAAGTATATAAAGGTAAAGTAGAAACCAAAGCAGCAGAAGTGTCCGGTGACTTTGCCGCACTGATGGATCTTTGCAACAAATATACCAAATTAGTTGTCCGTACTAACGCCGATACTCCGCATGATGCAGAAGTGGCCCGCAGTTTTGGTGCATGCGGTATCGGTCTTTGTCGTACAGAACACATGTTCTTTGATGCAGAGAAGATTGTTGCCATGCGTGAAATGATTCTGGCTCCCGACGAAGCAGGACGCAGAAAAGCATTGGCAAAACTTCTCCCTTATCAGAAAGCTGACTTTAAGGGTATCTTCAAGGCTATGGACGGATGTCCGGTGAATGTTCGTTTGCTCGATCCTCCTTTGCATGAATTTGTTCCCCACGATTTGAAGGGACAGGAAGAGATGGCTCAGGCTATGGGAGTAACTGTACAGGAAATTCAGAAGCGTGTAGAAAGCTTATGTGAACACAACCCGATGTTGGGACACCGTGGTTGCCGTTTGGGTAACACCTATCCGTGTATCACAGAAATGCAGACTCAGGCTATTTTGGGTGCTGCCATCGAACTGAAAAGAGAAGGTTACGACCCGCATCCCGAAATCATGGTTCCGCTGACCGGTATTCTGTATGAGTTTGAAGCTCAGGAAAAAGTGATTCGTGACGCTGCTGCCGAGTTGTTTGAAAGAGAAGGAATGGAAATTCCGTTCAAGGTAGGTACCATGATTGAGATTCCTCGTGCCGCGCTGACAGCCAACCGCATTGCCAGCCGTGCAGAATACTTCTCATTTGGTACAAATGACCTTACCCAAATGACTTTCGGTTACTCTCGTGATGACATCGCTTCATTCTTACCGGTATATCTTGAAAAGAAGATTCTGAAAGTAGACCCATTCCAGGTACTTGACCAAAACGGTGTAGGCCAACTTATTAAAATGGCTGTGGATAAAGGCCGTTCTGTTCGTCCCGAGTTGAAATGCGGTATCTGCGGTGAACACGGAGGTGAACCTTCATCTGTTAAGTTCTGCCACAAAGTCGGTTTGAATTATGTATCATGTTCTCCGTTCCGCGTGCCTATTGCCAGATTAGCGGCGGCGCAGGCTGCAATCGAGGAATAGCACGATATAGCTGATACTCAATAAAATAGGCGGTATGCTTTTCATTTACAAAGGCTTACCGCCTATTGTATTTTTAAAAGGTACGTTCATTCCGCACGGAAAATGAGCGTAATAAACGCAAATGTTTAGAGAATGTTGTTGTGCTTTTCGTTGGGTGTTTAGAGCGTGTTTAGAGCCGTAATTGATGATATGACAGAAAGTTAAGACATTGGAAGCTGTTTGGAATAAATTTAAATAATAA